>Ga0136643_10010694_pt1 | contig 13557 bp, 12 predicted proteins | sample TergutLab28metaG_FD_96883 | JGI IMG/M metagenome (GOLD analysis project Ga0136643, IMG submission 96883) | Labiotermes labralis P1 segment gut microbial communities from Petit-Saut dam, French Guiana - Lab288 P1 (version 3) (version 3) | ecosystem: Host-associated > Arthropoda: Insects >...
CCACATGAAGTGTTACAAGAATACTGAACCTAGGAGACATAAAGAAAAGGTAAAGTTCACCCTACAACAGGCACGAAGGTCCAAAAAGGGAGTCCTACGTGAGAATCAAACGTTTACATATTAATCAATAAATTCTCGGCATTTCATGGAACCTGCTACTGATCCCAGCATTCTGTGAGATCCGTTTACCCTCGGGAAACACCCGGTACCCACGTATAGGAGACTGGGTGGGCCCCAGGGCCGGTCTCGACGGGTGCGGAAAATCTCGCCCCCCCCCCCCCGGATTCGATCCCCGGTCTGTACAACCCGTAGAGAGTCGCTATACCGACTGACGTATCCCGGCTCACAAGAGATATGCGGTAGACGATGAAACTACCTAATTTATACACTTCACCCTATAATGTTAGGAAATTCAAATCGAGAAAAATGGAATTCGCAGGACAAGAAGCATGCAACTGGAAATGGGAAACACATATTACGTTTGTTAGAAAATGTGTAAGGAAGAGGTCGATTTGTAGGGTCAGAGGTAAATGGTAGGATGATATTCAGCCCATTTTGAAAAAAAGCGATGTGGTATTAGTGACGTAAAGTGAGGTTTAGAGACGGGCTCTTGTAGTTATCGTAACGAGACGTCGTGATGTACAGGAGGCGGAGAATATCTGGACCAGCTGAGAGGCTGTCACCTTCTGAACATACAATTGTCTATCAATATACTGCCTTCAAAGCTTATTCATTTATGTTGCTATATATATATTATTACAATATGTTTTCAAAATTCCAGTTTTCAGCTCATCATTTGTAATTGACCTCTCAGTTATGGATGATTCAAGCCTTCTAGGACTTGAAGCCGCATGTATTTACCTATCGACAAGGCGTTAACATAGAAGGAGGTTTGATTCTTCAACCACGCCGCTGTGAGAACATCAAATCATGTACTGTACTTTCTTTTTCGAAAAAATAAACGAGATTTATAGACAATTAATAACAATTGTTATCGAGAATGAGCTGGGCGGGGCATGAGGCACTTATGGTGGAAAAGGGAGTTGTGTGCAGGATTTCGGTGGGGAGGCCTGAGAGGAAGAGACCACTTAGAAGATCCAGGCATAAGATGGGAAGATAATATTAAGATGGATCTTCATTAAGAGGATGGGGGGAGGCATGGACTCGATTGATCTGAGTCAGGTAGGGACAGATGGCGGGCACTTGTAAACACAGTAATGAACCTTCGGCTTCCATAAAATACGGAGAAGGACTCTGTTCCATATAGTCAGTAAGTCATAACAGTTGTTAATATTGTGCAGTAAGGACTTAAACAAATAGGAGTACCATGCTCCACGGAAAAATTCAATAATTGTGCTGTGGACATAATTTTTTACTGATTTAATGGGGCTTAAAATGAAACATAGGCCTTGATCGCACTGCAGACCACATTCCTGAATTTGTAATATTTTATGTCAGTAATTGAACAGAAGTTACTGCAGGCCTACCAAATGTGTACGTACCATTAAATAATCACCGTAATTCTCTACACAAGAAATAATCTAATATTGATAATCCTCTTGTGTCAGTCGGCTGTGAGTGCTAAAGTTGAACCAGTCGGTGCTCAGCCTCAGTGGCCGGTCCATCGTGTGTGCGCGCCTGACCTGCGACCTCACCTGTCTGTAATGGCCAGACCTAAGCTTCAGACAGATAACAGAAACGCCAATATCAGAGCCGGCGGTACCGCGTGCTATTTGAATGACGGGCAATTACGAGGCTTGGCGCCGACAACCCCCGCCACTCCAGCTCTGATTTTTGTTTACAAACAAACTACGCCGCCTAAACCCAGCGTTTATCTTATTCGTGTTTATACAATGACACAACCACTATCTTAGAGCACACAGCATTCAATTACAGCACGACTGAGGAGCTTCAAATAACGAAGCGATCTTTGCCTAATTTCAGGTAATAACCGACCTTTGCCTGGAGGGACTACAAAAAAAAAATAAGGAAAGGAAACGTAAGTCAGGATACCTCGTGCCCCAGCCGAGGGTCGAATGGGACATCTCCCGAATGAGAGGCAATAGCGTTATTTTTCGAACCAATTTGCCCGACCCAAATCCATCTTCTTACAGTTTTATCGAGAGGTAGGTCAAGCCTAGCTTATAACTAGGAATTAAAAGGTAAAGGTAAATTTCACTCTAGAACAGGCTCCGAAGACCCAGAGAGGGAGTAGAAGTAGAGCTGTACTCTTTCTTTAACCTCGGCACTAGGTGGAGGTGGGTGGTCAACACCACGCCCCAGCCGTATAGGAGGATCGGTCCGGACCGGACGAGTGCGGAAAATCTCGCCATCACCGGGATTCGATACCCGGACCGTCCAGCCCTTAGCGAGTCGCAATACCGACTGAGCCATCCCGGCCCTTTAATCAAGAAATGGTTGAACGCTGCATTCAAATAGGTCATAGCCACTTTAAACTGCTCTCCATTTCGCCATTCATAATAATCCTTTCAACTCGCTTAGCAATTTTTATACATGATAGAGCGTCGCTAAGTCTATAAGGCAATCAAGCATAAGCTAGCGCTTTCATTCTTCACATAGAATTTTTTAATACTTTGTTACTTTGTACACCAGTTAAATGCAACTGTATAACCAAGAAGGTACACTTTTTATATGATATGTTTATTTGTACTCCTACAAGTTCTTTCTTAACGGCCATCTTCAGGGATTATATCAATATTTTATTGCTTTATTTTTTTATATATTTCAGTTATTTTATTTTCTGTGATAATATCAATAAGTTTTATATTTTTCTCGTTTACTTTTTTTATTTATCCCAATATGTAATGGTCTTGAGAAACTTCTTACCTTATTTCTGTTATCCTTGAAGATCGCTGTTAAGCTGGAACATGTTGGATTATGGATAAACATTTTATGAAAAAGGGTGTACGTTGTTGGTTATCATATTTCATTCACATGTTCTAGAATGTATATTTTTAATTTTTGTAAGTGATTTATTATTCATTTATATTTGACTGAATTCAATTATTCAGACTGATTCCTATATATGACTGCACTTATTAAAGAAAATAAGAATAAATTTAAGGAACAAATTTGGAGTTAAGCTAACCTATCTTAGGTAATGGAATTATCTCATCGAACTCTGTGATTGTTATTCTGATTAGTCACTTACATTTTCTTTACCATAGTAACACATCACTCATGTGTAGGAGGAACATGATAGCGTCTGTAAACAGGACATGATCATTTCTTTCCATATTCTTTATTCCCATTTGCCCAACCAAATATCAATTGATGCTACATACAACTTTAAAGTGTCTGATATAGCATTTTTTAATAACCAGATTATTTATGATTAATTTAATTGCATAAATTGTTTGATGCATAGAAAAGAAGAACAACATTAATTACTAATATATTCAAAATTTTGTATTACAGATTTCATTAATACACAAAATATGTTACGAACACTTAAACCAACAGTACTTTACTAATTTTGCTGAAGGTTATTACTTGGCATTTGATGTAAATTATGGTACATCACTGCATACTTAGAATAGTACCACCTGAAAATTATTGTGTCATGTCACATGTCTGTCAAGAAATGTTTGAATAGTGCAATTCAGAATTGTGAATATGTCCAAAATTATTGCGTTTGTTATTACAAAGCATGTCTTTATTGTGAGTCACCATGTTATGTAGGTTCATTCACACTGACAAGGAGCAGAAGCAGGTAATAATGCAAAACATGTTGTATCACTGTCTAGAATGGAAACTCGGGGTGATTCCTGATCCTGAAACAAATACAGTGTTGTTAGTCTAACAACAGACATTGCACTTCAACAAAATTGCATTATTGTTCCTCAAAAGTAGTAAATCTAAATATCAGTCAATCAAATAACCAGCTACCTGGACACCAATTTTCTCACAGTTTTTTTTTAAGTAATGTTACATTTCAGTGTTTAAGTAAAAACTCTGAAACAATTATTCTAGTCCTTGTATGACCTAATGAAAAATCTTTTTATGTAATGTTAACCAACTAAACGCACTTTTTAAATTAATGTTTGAATTCAGTTCATCTTGTCTTCTACGTATTTCGAACTTGATACTGAGTATCGAGCACATCCTCTAACCTGCTAGACTGCTTGCATAAATGCATGAAAAACATACCATATAAGGCTGCGTGTACAATATGGTCTTCCTGATGATGAACATAAGATGTTCAAAACATGTAGAAGACAAGAATAATTGAATTAAAACATTAATTTAAAAAGTGCATTTTGATGGTTAACATTTCATAAATGCATCAAAACACACAGTAAAAAAACTTAGAGAAATATTTTCTTTTTCAAAATGACAATGCTGTAACAATGTTATCTATTAAAATGGGTTAATTGCTTTGCTTTTTATGAAATACAGTTAAGTTTTTTTGTGAATTTCTTATTTATAATGGTGTGAAGCTGAACAACATGTCCTATTGAATTATTCAAAATTATTCTAACATTAGAATAAGTTCATTTTCAGTACATTAGTTTGGCCTATATTTTACTAATATAATTTTTTATATTCACCTTAAATTATATATATTGTCATCATCTGCAATCCATCTGGCATTACTTGTACTTTAGCATTTGTGTTTGGGTGTATAATTAAAAATTATATTTATTATTTACTTACACTAACAATACCATTTATTTTTCACCAAGTTTGTTAGTTAAGTCTCCCTGTACAGAATAGGACTGCTAACACCAAGTTTATGCAGAATGTAGGCCTTATTTACCCTTTAATATTATTATCAGTGTTCTCTGCCAGACATACCAGCTCTTATTAAAATAATTTTGCCCCTGCTCCCCCATTTTCAATACTAGGTATCTAATGTTATTCTCTCACTTACATCTAACTTTGTACCAAATTTTCCTGAACTATAAATTAAGTAATATTAGTACATGTTATTATTCTCTTGCATGCTACTTTGTCATTAATATTGAGCCATTTTATGCTTGGAAATTGATCCCTTAATCTCCATATTTCAGAAGCCTCAAGAAGTATTTGAATAGCATTTGCTTCCTCCCTATATAAGGGACACCTTCCTCCTGCAGTTCTCTCCCTACCCTAATTTCTAAGTCCCTGCTATACACCATGCATCATGTGCTTACTTGAATAAAGAAATTAATAAAGAAATAAATTAGTTCTATAAAAGTAAGAATGTTTAGTTAATTTTATAATTTATTCTGGTAAATCTTTATTCTGAACTGCACTTCATTCTTGTCTGAACATGTCATGAAAAACAGAATTTATTCTATCATAAGCCATGTAATCAGGTGCTAATGGATAATTTACAACACATTAAGAAAGTATTTTATTTTGAATTTCAAAGAAGCTAGTAACTGATTCTCATTTTGGTTCTCTGTATTGTAGTTACCCTTTGAAGAAACCAAAGTCAAGTATCCTTCCCTCTGACCCCCGGTCCAGTTGATTCAAGGTCAGCATGTCATCACTGGTCAACTCAAAATCGTGTACCTGCAATGTATGAGTACATGCAAACATTCATTTGAATTCTGCAGATCCAAATCTTATCAGAATAATAAAGTTATGTAGAATAGCTCATACAAACAAATTTATTGTGTAAAAATTCCAGTAAAACAGGCAAAATTCGTCATAAAAAATTATAACATTGGTTTAAGTTGTGTGTTGTGGACTTCATATGGGGTAGAGTGCAGAAACTGTTAAGTGTCAGGTTGCAGCTCAATGCTGTTTAGAGGAAAGAACATTCTGGGACATTACTACCACTATCACATCAATGGAACAGTGATGACCCCAACGAATCCACAAGTGTGCAGAAATTTTCACATGCGTATATTTCTTCTCAGTAATCAAAAAAAGGGGGAAAAAATGGATGTTCAGACAGATTGGTCTTTGACTACTGCTGTAGCCCCTGTGAAGTCAAAAAGCACTAGATATTAAGAAACTGTTTAATATGATTTGATAAACTGATATTTAGCTTAAAATGTTGAATCTCACTTGCAAATTTTGATGAATCCGCTCTGGATTGGTGCTTTTAGGAATGGCTGCTATGCCTCGCTGCACAATGTGACGAAGCAGAATTTGAGCAGGTGTTTTACCATGTTTCTTTACTACCTCCAACACGGTGGGGTTATTCAACAGGTCTGGAAAATCTTTGCTGAAATCATTATCACATTAAGTATGTAAGTTTCTGGTATGCAAAAATTACACCCAAAATCAATGCATGAAAACTGGAACCCAGAAAGTATTTTCAGATGCATTTTTAAACTCATCGTAAGGTCCTCATATCCTCCATGCACACAAGGCACAAAGAAATCTTTGGCAGATCATGCCTGCCAGTTTGTAAATTTTGTCTTTGAAACTAAACAGTTTATTCAATGAATTATTGTGTAGAAGGTATACACTAAATCCAAGTGAATTTCATTTTGTTCACATGAATGCCAAACTAAACAATAATAATTTTCTCAAAACATACTTTTTTCACAAAGAAAGACTCATAATAGAGTAATATTTTTGCATCTGCCAACTTGCATCACTTTCAGTCAGAGCATTTCATATAACAGCAGGCAAGTCAGTGTTCACTACTTTGCCTGAGTTAGGTTCACACATTTTGGTTCTATGTTGCAGCTAATGGTGGGTTCAATCACAATATTTAAAGAAGATGCAGGAAGTGTTTTTATGTGGATCACAAGCATAAGTCACACCTAAGAAACATACTGTTTGTTGCAAATTGAAGTTTTATAAGAGAAGTGAGCTAATAAGGAGTGAACAGCTATGGGTTTCAGACAAAATAATGTCTCTGTGTAAGTATAGATTTTATTAATGCATACAACATCTATTTAAAACTTTTTATGTATGGTAGACTTAACACAAAAAATCATGATTGCCAACTGTGATAGCTCTGCAATAGTATTAAATCAAGATCAAAGCACAAGGAATAAGAAATACCAAAGAACAAATTTGGAAAAAATGCTTACTCTAATGAAATATGTCCTTCTTCATAAGTTTGAAACAGTAAAAGACTTAAGTTTTGTGGAAAACTGCTCTGTATTGTTTGCACAAAACTATATGATTTCTGAATCTCAGAAAATTATTGCTGCATGACAGAATATTTGTTTCAGTCACACAAAGTTTCTATAAAATCTCAAGTCACCAAATTCTGAATGTTTTTCTTACAGAATTCTATAGCTGGCACTGCTTACTGAACTTGAGGGTTCTATTGGAAGGAACAGGTGCCTATTTCAAAGTACAGTAGGTACAAATATTTGCAGAGATGTGGGAGGGAGGGATTTTGAATTCATTTTTATCAGGAACTTTATATGTGGGTACTGCACATTATCTTACTGGTAACATCATGTTTTTTACCACTGGTCACTTGGTAAGATGGTATCAACTAAACTTCGCTTGACATCAGACAGGTTTCTATTGAACTTCTCTTAAGTACAGAAAACCACAGAATTCAGATCTCACACTTGCAAAGCTGCATATGACTCATCTCTGGTAGTTTAACTGGTACACCTTCCTTTGCATAGCATGTTCATTCACACACATCACAACAACTCAGAACAGTCTAGTTGCTTAACGTGCACACAACAGAAGCAAATTCTTGCTCATGCATACAAACTAGAGTGTAACAAAGAGGGCGATTTTTGTCAAAACCTATGAGGGAGATATAATGCAAAAAGTGTCATAACAAATTTAGAACTTAATTTCCCCCTGTTTCATTTTCTTTTAAACTAACAGTTTTACAGAAATGATATTTCTGTGCATTAAAATAGTAAGTACACTATGTGAGTTCAATGGACCTGTATTCCTAAAGCATTACTGCCTATGTTGAAGATTTTACCAGAACTTTCTGTAGTTAAAATATGTGTCTTTTAAATTACACCACTGATACATTTATATTCTCTTGTAAATTAAACTTGCTGTGTAAACAGACTGTTAAAAAGTTTGCATTTTTGTTGACATATATTTATGTAATATATATACAGATTAATTAATACCTTATTCCCAATGTCTTGTATATATTTTCTGTGCCACGAGAACCAAGAGGTGAATATGCACAGACTAGAATATCATGCTCTTTACACAGCTCAACCAGTTCATTCTGCTGACACAAGACATGTAACTCTACTTGTAGATTTGCAGGTGGAATGCGAGCAGCTTGCAGTATTCGTTTTATCTGCGTAACACTGAAGTTAGACAGCCCAATAGCCTTGGTATGCCCTGCATCCACTTGTGCTTCCATTGCCTAGAACATCCCAGGTGATATAAAATAGCAGTGGATATTTCAAACAAGCTAGAAAGGGAGGGACTCCTGAGTAATCCTGAAATATTCTATTAACAGACTTCAGATACAAAATCATTTGTAACTATCATATGTGTGTGTGTATCTGTTATTAGACTATTTAAACATGAAATTCCTAACCCACAGAAAACACACTGCTTCTCTATCACACAGAAAAACTGCTTGGTTCAATAATCATGTATTCTAAGAACCATACAAGCAAGTAAATACACCCTCAGCATAATGTCGAGCCATTTTTTATTAATACCTGTATTTTGCACATGCTACTCATGGTATTAGACAAAGCTGAAAGTTTCACAGCAGTATGGAACAGAAATGGTTCATATGACTGACTTTTGCATGACAGTTTGTTTACCAGTTTGCAAAATGAGGTTCATTCTGATGCAGATATAATTATTTATTATTCCTGTTATTATGTATTTTCTGAGCTCCATTCTGTAAGACCATGTAACGGTATGTATATTCAGAAATTTGTCAAGGGTGCAGTAGAAACAAGTTGGCTGAAGTTTAACATTTTTTTTACCTGTGCTTTGGAGGTGCCCAGTTCAAACATCAAATGAAACACCAATTACACTAACAGAATCTTCGTTGCTTTCCTTAGTCCCTCCACAACAATGCTGGGTTACTACTTTTAAATATGTCACAACTGCTTCGAGATACAGTGTCTCCAATTCATTATTCACTAACATCCAGTTATTCAGCACTGTAAAGTTTGAGTTACTGACAGTGACATTAGTAAACAACAAATAAATAAATATCAAGAATGGGGTAAAGCTATTATTTTATTTATGGAGACAAAAAATAAACTCACAATGTAAAGCTATATCTTCATGACAGAAAATTTTTTTTCTAATTTCAGATCTTGTAATTCTTATATCAAGATGTGTGCAATTATTTCTGCTGCTGATGTAACAATTGGCCCAACTATAATCTCTTTCAATCACCAGATATTTTAACTTCTTGTGCCACTTGTGCCAAATGATAAATGATTAATATGTGATGGTAATGACAGTTACAGTAAAAACAAGAGCATTAGTACTGAAAATGATAATGTAGAGGGAGAGAGTTATGAAAATAATGATGATGATATGATGACAATGATTACAGCATCAACGACAACGACAAAGTTGATGGTGACAACAACAAAAACAACTACGACGACAATAACAACAACAACAACAACATGTATAAATACAAAAATAAACAGAAGTCTGAAGGAAGCTAGAAATTTTTTATTTACAGATATAGTAGAAGAATATTAAAATGTTTGTGTGCTAAAGAGATCAAATTGTGTGCTGATGCAAAAGTGGGAGTTCAATGTATATAATATTAATGATTCTTAAGGCAATAGGAAAGCATGAGGTGTCATATTATTCTCTTGCAAAATACTGTACCTTCCAAATATCTGCATGGTTTGTGGATATGTCCAAGAGAATGTTTCCATCATTGCCCACAGGATGAATTTCTTCCCCCTTTTCCAGGAAACCAAATGGCACATGCACCAAATACATATCTACATAATTCAAACCAAGTTTATCCAGTGAACGCTTCAAATACTTTTCAACTCTGTCAGGATGGTTGCCAACAGCTGGTAACTGAAACAAATTTATAATTTAGCGGCATTCTTACTGGCTTAAAATTTACTTATGTATCTGCATTTAAGTGGTTATATGTGCAATTATGTGTAACAAACAAAAAACACTTGTGCTGCAATCAAAATTTGCAGTGCCTGAAGTGGGAAATGGAAGGAACCAGGATGATATGGTAAATTCTTTTAATACAGGAAAAGTAGTTGGAATATAATTGGAAAGGGAAGAACCTCCATTCCCCCCACTCTGTCTTCCTCTGAACCACAAGGGGTAGAATGCATGAAACTTTGTCCCCACACCCTTGTAATATCTTCATGATGCGATGCTTAGACACAGGGACATAAACCTCTTTCTGACAGCCCATTCCTATAAGCACCTACTTCTTACCTTTGTGACTATGAAAAGCTCTTCCCGTTTAACCCTGCCAGAGTTTAGCCACTTTGCCAGTACTCTGCCAATAGCTGCCTCATTCTCATATACATAGGCTGTGTCGATGTGTCTGTATCCAGCTTCCAGTGCTGCATCCAGAGCATCTTCCAACTCCACATCTGCAGCCTGTAATGCCCAGTAGATCAGAGTCATATTTATCTTTGTTATTCCTTTGGCTTGCCTCCCTTCACGCTTTAAATTAAATTAAATTAAATACTTAAATTATACCTTCCATTTTGATGACAACCTGCCTCCATGTGTCCAGAAAACGTGAGTAGTATCAATCAGTCATTTCTAATATACATGAAATCTGAAGGTGAAATGGTATGAGAACATCAAAGTTGATTCCAGTAACCGTCATGTACATCAACAAATTTCATATTAATTAGTAGGTATCAATGACTATAAACACAAACATTTAGTGAAATATTGCTAAATCACAGACACTAATGTACAAAACGTTTTGCCATTTCAATATTATGCCTTCTTCAGGCTGTATTAAAAATCATGTAAAGAGAATTAACATAATTCAGTGAACACATATTAAATGCTAAATTGAGATATCAATTTTATATGTTTTCTTAAAATATGTCATTTCAACATTAATTAATGGAGAATTAAAACAGTTAAAAATTCCAAGTGTTAAAATTACAGCATCATTGCTATGATATTATGGCGACCTTAAGTTCCCCTCCACCCCCGTTCCGATGTGTTTTCATCTTGTATTCGTGACAATTATGAGTGGGATCTGTTTTTAGACACGTTCGTAGACTTGCGAAAAGTGACTTTTACGTTCGTCATGTCTCGGGTCCTACTGGACGGATTTTAATAAAATTTGGTATTTGAATATAGTTTGAAAATCCGTCGAGAAAATTCAAGTTTCATTCAGATCTGACAAGAATAACGGGTACACTACGCGAAGACCAATTATGCATATTTAAGTAAACATATCTCGCTCATTTCTTCTGAAAAAGAGGAATGTTCCAGACAGAAGTTTTACAGAAAACCAAACACACATTTCATGTTCAATAACTTTTTTTTTCGAAAATTGTGCCTTTAATGGAATAATGTGGAAAATACTGTAGAGCCTGGCAGGCCACAGGTAACAATATGGCGCATGCGCATTTCATGCTGGGTGACTAAGACAACAAACAAACACAAGCACGCGCACACACACACACACACACACATTATGCAATAATTATTGCTTTTCTACTGCAAATATGGTTGCACGAACGGACCTCAACGTTACGTTTTACGTACATTGTCTGTATTTTAGAATTCAAGTAGCAGTCCATATTGTAACATGCAAAACGCCTGGGACTTCTTTTCACTTTTGTTTTACAAGATGGTCGCAATCCTGGGATATGTTATTCGCTTTACGGATTGTGTTCGGTTTGTGATCTTCTAATTTATAGCTAACTGGTGACAGAAAATGATACGATGCTTGTCTGACTACATTTTGTAAAGAATTCCTGTACCGAATTTCATGAAAATTCAGTATAGGATTTAGTAGCTGTCGTACCACAGACTGACAGACAGGAGGCTGCGGTTTCCACATAAGGTGCTCTTTTTTTACTTCGTAATGAACACCTAGAAATTTGTACATGTTTTAACACATACCCTTATGTATTTTAAGATTATGTGAAATACCTTTCATTTGAAATATTTAATACATGATGCTTATTTGACGACTGTTATATCTGTGTTGTTTATTAGTTTGCAACAATGGATTTGCTTTTGCAAGAAAATGAAAGTCAAGGTCAGTACACAAACACGCGTAGTGTGTTGTTTGGAATATTTTTATGAAAATGGAAAAAGTTCTTTTACTTGTTGTTCATATTACTCACAACCATTGTCAAAAACCTGGGCCTGTATGTTACAATGATTGTTTTAGTTTAGAAAACTATCGTAACACTTACACGTATTTGTTATCTTTTACAGAAAATAATACGTTTCCCTACAGTTTGGCCTTCAAGTGGCCTCCGCCTCTCAGTCAGTAAACAACTATGAAATACGTGACGTTTTATTAGAAACAAGACTGTAAATGGTTTATTCCGTGACTTAAGGACACGGGCTTTGTCAAGGTAATCCGTACTTTCCAAATGTCAACAATTTTACTGTACATATATAAATGTAGTTTCATTCATGTTCAAAACAAAACAAATAGCCGTTCCTGCTCTGATTTTCATTAAAATCGCCAGTGCACTACTCATCATCATCATTATCATTATCATTATCATCATCATCATCAATCATCATCAAGCGTAATACCATATACCGAATTCCACCCAAATCGAACAATAAAAGTTGGAAGTAGGAGCATAAATTTATTTAAATCTTGAGTAAAGAAGAATACAGCTGAGCTAATTGTCACAAAACCCGCGCTTTTTCGACCGCTACAAAATGTCAAGGAAGTCCGACGAAAGGTTTAGTCGCAGATATTGGGTCACAGATGAACAGACGGACGGACAGACATTATTTCTACATAAGGTTTATGTTATACTTCGTATAGGAATTCTAAAAAATTGAACAAAAAATGTTTACCCGATGTCACAAGAAATTCTTCATTTCTCAAACTGGTTGTTCATGAAGTGTCCAATGGCTTTGTTTTGTTGTACATGTGTCAAAGCTTCGGGTTTGTATAAGTCTAGTGGCCTAATCCATCGAATTAGTCGGGTAAATCGGTAGAGAGATGATGATTCTATAATTACCCACCACCCATGTTTGAGGCGCTGTGTTAAATGGTAAGGTAAGTCCCGTCGGAACGTTACGGCAATGTGATCAAATAACCAAACATGAAATAAAAAAACAAGACACATAAATGAAAAGACAGACAATAAAAAAGTTGTAATAACTCAACTGATAAAAATGCAAATAACCCGTCATGATCTATTTTAAGGCTGTTCGCTCTCTGTCGGTAAAAATCCTTCAAATTAAAAAGTTTAGAACTCCTATGTTGTTTCGATTCATAATTATTTATGAAACAACTAATTGTGGAGGACCAGTTCATCAGTAGAGACCCCGTACAGACAATGTCTGGTTCCGAAATAGCTACCTCCGGAGTGCTAATCAGACCCGTTACTCTCACTTTCCCTTTAGTTCACCACATTAATCACTTTCCTAACCCTCTTTCTAAAAGCACTCGTTTTACAAGGAAGAGTCCCTAAGATTTCTGCAGGTAGTCGGTTCCAGAGTCGGATGGTC
>Ga0136643_10010697_pt1 | contig 13556 bp, 6 predicted proteins | sample TergutLab28metaG_FD_96883 | JGI IMG/M metagenome (GOLD analysis project Ga0136643, IMG submission 96883) | Labiotermes labralis P1 segment gut microbial communities from Petit-Saut dam, French Guiana - Lab288 P1 (version 3) (version 3) | ecosystem: Host-associated > Arthropoda: Insects >...
GGAAGTTAAGGTTCCCAAATTTCGTGACAATGGCACAGGATGGTGGTAGGTTGTCAGCCTTACGCACCGGCCGCCTTTACCCCCAGGAAATACTCCTGGTACTCTTTTATGTTAGAGGCTGAGTCGACCCCAGAGCCATAATACGATCGGAAGGATTTTATGTCAATGAAGAATCCACTAACACCAACTGGAATAACACCAGCGACCTTCCGATTTGTAGCACAGCACCTTAACCATTGTGCTACCGCGGTCCCTTCAGGACAGAATCGTTTATTTTTTTTTTTACTTTTAGCGGAATGTAATGGTTGAATTCGTGAAACCGTGCAAAATTGCTATTTTTAAAAATGTTCATTGACGTGTTAGTGGAAAATTTCATGTTTTAGTTATGATAAAAGTTGGACTGAGCAAGTTACACGTGTTAGCAACAGGAAGGCTGTATCATGCTGCATCCTCTTGGTAGCAGACGCATCCCCGCATCCCTTCATGTCTGCATATGCTGTTGCTAAGCAGACTTAAGAGGCGCTGAGCAAGTAGTTTTAGTGAAAGCGTGCACCGGCCTGTTGGACCGACAGGTAGTGTCTTTGTGATCCAGCTTCGGACGACACCAGGAGCTAGAACTGAGTGCCCCGTCAAAAACGTAAGATGAGCCTAGTTGCTCAATTTTTTTTGTCCATACCAGGTGAGTTGTGCTTCAAATACTGTGCAATGTGCAATAAGACGAAAAGAAGATTTTTATTCTAAATTCGCTTAAGACATTAGGAAAGGGGATGATTTGAAATCATATGACGATCCAGTCTTAATTGGTGTTGGGCTCCTTTAAATAAACACCAAGGGGAAATAATGGAATTTTAGGTTTGTGTTTCTTACATGTGTAGTGCAGAGTGTAGGAGAAAACGCGTGTTATTAAGAAAGATGTAACCAGTCTTCTGTTTGTGTTTGGCTGGGACGTAAGCTGTGGCAAACATTCAGATAGAATTAGAGCCCAAGTACCTCCATGAATAGATTGGGGTTTACAAGAGTAGTGGTAAATTTTTATTAGAATTTTAATGTACCCAGATTCGTGGCAAAGGTAATATTTACGGTAGGTCTAACGTTTGGGAAATTTTAATAAGAAGAGTAGTCAGCTTGAGGAAAGATATTTTAATATTATTCTCACGAGCAGTTTAACAGCTGTGAGACCAGTGAATTCTTTTCTGTAAACCTTAAAGGACAGAAATGTGAAAGTTTCAGTTTGGTTTAAAATTCCTAGAGGTGATGGCAGCGAATATTTTGAAATTCTCCTTTTTGTGATGAAGGAAGGAGCATTTGGTAGATTGTACTTTTTTCATTAGCAGGTAGGACCTTATACACACAAACACACACACGTATGCCTAATCGTTCACTGTACACTTTAGCTGCCAATTAATTTTTCAGATTCTTTTCGTGATTGTAAATTTTCTTGGCTTGCTAATCATGGTATAGCGGTTCAACTCCACTCTATTAAAAGTGCCTATGTGGTAACAGAGAGGAAACAACACCGTACCCCTAACACAATAGGTGGCCTGACGGTCGATGTCGTCAGGGACACTACAAACAGATGGAAGTGGCGGGTTCATCACCCCTACTGGCCTCTACAGTCTCTTATCTGAAACACTCAAGAATGAAAAGGAAAATTTTAAGCTTTCTTGTTTGTGGATAAAATACTAGGCGTCTCAGACCAAGATAATACAATTCAGACTGTGCCTGGCAAAGCGTTGTTAATACGAATATACAGGGTGATTTATGACTTGTGGACATTTATGCAGGAGACGATTTCCTTGGTCTTTATGATCAAAAATTTCCTACAAACATGTGTCCGATTTCGGAGAGTTATGGAGTTAGGGCCGCTTGTAACAAAAAATAGAAGGTAATGATTTTTGAAACCAAATGGAACAAAATAAAAAACAAGCATAGTACATAATAAATTTAAAACATAAAGTAAACTCAACTTCATGAATTTGCCGTCAATTTACACAGACCTGTGCTTTAAGCAGGTTTTGGAAATTTCACCGCTGGCCGCAAGTCACGCTGCCGCTCGGTTGTGAACAACGCCAGTTGCGTGTTGTGTAGCTTCCGCTGACTGTTCCTTTTCCAGCTGGTTCAAGGTCGCGTAGTGTGACATGCGGCGCCAGGTTCACATGAGAGCGTTTACAACAATAAAAAAACACCCATAACTCTGTAACCAGTAAATACAGGATACACACTGATATTAACTTTTTTGATCACAAAGATCCAGTAAATCATCTCCTGTAGTAACGTCTATAAGTCATGAATCGCCTTATTTGATGTTTGTTGGACCGTGCATCATTGTGATAACTGAAGAATAAAAACTAACTAGATGCCACTTATTATTTTATTGTACTTCTTATAGGCTCAACATGTTTCGGGCACTACTATGCCCATCATCAGGAGCTCGCTGCAGGCTAAAGTCGTGCTTTAGCCTGCAGCCCGGACACTACTCCAGCCTAACCGTACCTAACCTCCAACCTACAGCAAACCAAGAACGAAACGACCAATGTGGTAATCAACATTATACTCGCGAGCTCCTGATGATGGGCATAGTAGTGCCCGAAACATGTTGAGCCTATAAGAAGTATAATAAAATAATAAGTGGCATCTAGTTGGTTTTTATTTTTCAGGAATCACCTTATACTTGTGCCAGAAGCACAATGTAATTGGACGATGGATTAATAAAGAAGAAATCAAAATGTATATTCGACAATCCTAACATCCACAGTCACTGAAAACGTGATGTGCAGTATATGTAAATGTATCGTGGATTAGAGAAATAGGTAAAAAACTTGGTTGGAATTTACTCCATAGACAGCAACCACACTATAATTTGAATGAAAAAGCATAATACACAATGAAGTGGGCTGGATTTATCTTGTTCAGAATAGAGTCAAGAGGTTAAATAATCCGAACCCTTCAATGAATGTTCAGGTTCCACGGAGGTGGCGGTGGGGGTAGGGGAAGTTGGCCTGGATATATGTATGTAAACTTTTGTTTACATACATATATATAAAAGGGGTGGGAGACTGAATTCACTAGTACGCCGTTATACGCGAACAATAAGGTACTCTAAAATTACGGCTGAATGACAATGTAGTAAGCCTCACTAAACTGGCTAAAACATAAAGAAACATTGTTTTAGTGTGTGCTTCCTAATAGAAGTGATGATTTATAGTTTTTAAACATGTTTTCTATTCGAAAAGTTGTCATATTACGTTCTGTGGACCTGTTATATTGTGTGTCTTAAATCGAATTTCTGAAATTATGTGACACAGGTCCGCACACTCTTTCTTCGTGTCCCGCCATGTTGGTCAGCACTGCTGTAGTTGTTGATGTTTCGGAAGCACCCCTGTATAAGAAGCATAATGATCTAAAAAGGAAAGTGTGAGCAATAAATATATTTTTTGATAATACAAATTTTTATTAATTTTGGTGCATAAAATATATTTTTATTTAACAACTATAAAAAGTATTTATTTGGACTCGCAACGACGTATTCAGTACAAAGTCTACACCGCATAGTGGACGGTCCGGGTTTCGAATCCTGGTAGAGAGACTTTTTTTTTCTTTTCAAATATTTTAACCATGCCTGGACCCCCACACAGCTTCCTATTTAATGGGTATCGGCGTTGTTTCCTGGGGGTAAGGCGGACAGGACGTTAAGTTAACAATCCATCATTATCTACTGTAGACGTTAAAGTGTGTCTGTGTACATCTACACCTCCTGTGATCCTCAATGGCGTAGGAAAGGAGAATTTCACTTTCCTATAAATGTACAAACCACATTTGTTTAACAGTAAACACAACGTAATGGCTTCCACAAAGAGCTCTAGAAATGTATTTATTCGTAAATACAAAAAAATTCCTCCTTACAATAAAATTAAGGAATTAAAACTGGGTAGACCACTATGTCTAATTGTTGTTCTCACCTCCACCTGACAGTGGTTAAGGTGTTGTGCTAAAAATCGGAAGGTCGCTGGTTCGATTCCAGATGGTGTCATTGGAATTTTTCATTGACATAATCCTTCCGATCGCATTATGGCCCTGGGGTCGACTCAGCCTCTAACAGAAATGAGTACCAGGGGCATTTCCTGGGGGTAAAGGCGGCCGGTGTGTAGGGGTGACAACCTTACCACCTTCATGTGCCGTTGTCATCAAATCTGGGAACCTTAATTTCCTGGAAACCTCTGGGCCAATCCTGGCCTGTAACGGGACCGCTTTACCTTTACCTTTTTACCTCCAACTGAAAAGTACTGCGCCATTTGTACGGGTACAGCAATTTTAGGGCTAAGTCTACTGGAACAAGATCATGGCCTGCACACAACGTGAAAATTTACCCATTTAAATTTTCTCAGCGGGTTTGGTAAGCATCACTTCCACATTCATGAAGGAAAAAAATTAATCATACACAAGGGACATTACGACACGTTCGGAACTGCTGGTAAACAGAATTATTATTCCGGGATCCAAAGTACTTGTGGCCGTCAAGCCTAATGACAGCAATTTATAAATCAACAAAATTAAATCCGTGGTTGTGGCTAACAAGCTATCAAAATCTATATTAGAAGCTTTAATTTCAGCATAAAACAACAAAAAACAGTTAATTAACAACACGAACAAGAGACTGCTCTGAACAGAAAAAAAATTGATGAAACCAACCAACGCAAAGAAAAATCCAAATTAACACGATATGTGTACCAAAAAAAACAATTATTTAGAAAATACCTAAAACGAAGTCGCTTGCCTCGATTATGTTATTTCTCAAAGCAAAATTAGGTGCATAGCACTAATTATTTTGAGTTAAATGAAACTGGGGGAATACAAGGCATGAAAATCAGGTATAATGTAACATTGAGGCGCTTTCGCGTAATTACTGTTTCCATGGAAAAGCAATCAATATTTAATATCACGAGTGTGTCTGTATTCTTGCATCTTTTCTGCGCCTTATTATATTGACATACTTGCCCTGCCCGGCTGTAAAATATTTTTCCACATTATCTCACAAACGGCACGATTTTCGAGAAAAAAACTTAGTGTTGGAATATGAAATATAAATTCAGTCTGAAATATTTCTTATCCTACTAAGAACTACGTTAACTTCCTGGAACCCTCTGGGCACTCCAGGTCTGTAACGGGACTGCTTTACCTTTCACTAAGAATAAATTAAGATATCACAAATTTACATAAGTCTGTATGTAGGTACCCGTTATTCTTGTCAGGCATTTATCAAATTTGAATTTTCTAAAAAGATTATCGAAAAAATTCCCAAAAATCAAGTTTCGTGAATATTCGTCCATTGGGAGCCGAGTTGTTCCATATGGACAGACTGACAGACATATGGACGGAACGGAACGACGGAACAAATTTGCACTTTTGGAAGTTTTGCGAACGCACCTAATAACTTATATTTACTTCAACGTAAAGCACCCAAGAGGCCAGTGAAAATGGCTCTGACGTACACAGGATCTGAAGGGTGGCAATGAAACCTTCGCACGCGAGTAAAATCCCGCTGTCTTACTGCTGTAACGGCCTTCTGAAACGTGTTATATTTTGCGAGACAGATTTTTCCAACAGCAGAGTTACTGAAGATTCAAGACTCCAGTTATATCACGGCGTGTCGATGACTAACGTCTATCAGACCTGGAGAAGAATCGTCTTGCCTTCATCTTTAGAGTCAAGCAGTCCAAGCAGACTGGACTTGGTGACTTCAGAATCAAGATTAAGCAATCTGAGATGACGGTTATTAATTAATTAACACTTAAAGACTGGTGTGGAATTGCTAGAATTAAACCAGTCCCAGTGCTACATTGTCTATAACAAATTTCAAAATAGCTGGCTGGTGATCAAACCGGCGTTTTAGCAGTAAGAGTTTCTAGTTTGGAAGACCAATGTTCATCTAAATTATATATACAAATTCCATATTTACGAGACAGGGAACACAATCACCTCTGTTAGAACAACATAGTGGTTAGTAGTCTTTAGGGAAGAAACTGAAATTTGCTGTAGCATCATACGGAACACATGAAAAATATCCATGAGCTTAATAGAGAGTTTCAGAGTGTTGTAGCTGGTGGTATATGCTTTTACCACTCTGCTTTATAAGGTTAACTATTGAAGACTAAAGTTCGTCTAAATTTTATACATGTAACAATTTATTTCATAATTCTCAGAGAATGAACACCGTCCTAATTATAACGACTGATTAGGTCATATTAGTTAGTGAGTTAATTGGTTAGTCATTTAGTTAGTTGGTTGGTTAGATGGTTGTTGGTTGCATGGTTAGTTAGCTATCTAGTTATTTAGTTTGTTTGTTAGCTAATTAGTTAGTTATCTAGTATATCATTCAGTTAGTTTAGTTTGATGCATTTCAGTTGGTTAGTTATTTTGTCAGTTGGTTAGTTGGTTGGTTGGATGGTTGGCTCGTTGGTTGTTGGTTGCATGGTTAGTTAGCTATCTAGTTAGTTAGCTAGCTAGTTAGTTAGCTAGTATATCATTCAGTTAGCTTAGTTTGATGCATTTCAGTTGGTTGGTTGGTTATTTAGTCAGTTGGTTAGTTGGTTGGTTGGATGGTTGGTTGGTTGGTTGGTTGGTTGGTTGGTTGGTTGGTTGGTTGTTGGTTGCATGGTTAGTTACAGCAGGCAGAGTAGTGCTCGCTACTTTTCCAAATTGCAGTTGTCCGGGGTCCATGTCTTATGTTTCAATACACACAGTATCACCGTTAACCCTTATCCTGCTAACGTGGAGAATATGGTGAGCTCCTAATAATATTAGCAAATGGCAGATGAGATTTAACTCGGAGTTGAAAGGGTTAAAGTTAGGTTTTTGTACCACATTGAAAAGATGTGCATGAGAGGTTTCACACCCTTTGTAGACGACGGTGACAGAAACGTTTTTATTGCATGTCGAAGTTTTATAATTTAATAGAATGTTGTGAGAAGCAATAATTACGCCTTATTGAACTTATCAGGGTAGAGAAAATTGGGTTGCATTCTCCTGCATTATGACATCATTCATTATTGAAAGAAGTTACAGAATTCTGGCCCTCACTATTTGGGGTGTTAATGGGCTACAGATTCGTTTATATGAGTCGTCAGTGTTGATGAAACATTTAATTTAGACCTATATTTTATCCATTTTTGACTAGAAATATTAGAAAAAGACAAATTGATTAAACCGATGTTTCCTCTTTTGCGTCGCTTCAATTCTATATTACTGCAATAATGGAATGCAATGATTAGCATTTTATTTAAACCATTAATATTTGTGGCGATGTAATAAATATTAACGAGACTCAGAATATTCTCGATTCAACGACTTTAGAATCGAAATCACAGTCATTTATCAAAGTAATCTGCCAAGCTAGCCATCCGGTATGTTTTGACATTGTTGACGGAATGGTAACCTATTTAATTTAATAATAATTAAAATCTGAAGTACAGCAATCTAAGGCGTTATGGTTTAAAATGAACAAATAACAGGTCTTTCTGTGGTCTTGTAATCCGTTTCACTTCTTACATCACTTGACCAGGATCGAATAAAATTATTAAGGTTTTTCCTAATCATCTTATATTTTACGAATCTCCAAACAAATCTCCACTGCCAGAAAACTGTACAAAGTCTAGAATTTGTGGCCGGAAAAAAATCTCATAATAGAAGTCGTCATACTTAGTGCCCTTCACCACTAACACAGGAAGTTTTCTCAAATGATTACATTAGAAACGATGGAAGAATTTAAGGGGACGTGTAACATTGTAAGGGTTGTGCCATTGTTCAGGTGTTTAGTGACCACACCTGCTTACATACTTACTCCATGGTGCAGAGTCCTTCTTGAGAAGCTAACTGGTTTGCAGCTAGTCAAGAAATTCCTCGCATTTCATGGAACCCGAAGGTTCATTACCGCACTCACAAGCGTCCACCACCTGTCTCTATCCTGGGCCAGCCCAATCCAATCCATTGTCGTATTATGGCTCATACCGTGAACGAACTCACAGTTGAATATCCGGTGATCATCAACGCACTGTTAAGGAAGAATTTTTAAATATTTTAATGTTTAGACACAATCCGTAAATAACACACTTTATAAACAAAATCAAAACCTTCTTAGAAAGTTTTAACTAGATGTATTCCACAATTGTAAACACTATGGGGTCCCAAAGTGGGCAAAGCAACTGGTAACGAAAATGTCGTAACGGCCTGAAGATGACTTTTAGTCGAAACGTGTAGTCTTGCTTAAGAATAAAAAAAGATCGTGCTGACGGACACTGTGTAACGTTAATTGAATTACAAACACATCGTGATGCCTTAATTCAGATTATTAAACCAATTTCTGAGATTTGCAGATCCTGACCGAACATTTAATACGTCTTTGCTATATAAGCATAGAGTTTTCTATACGAAGTCGTTTTTATATTCGAAATTATTGTAGTACACGTGATACTGCATTAATTACGTTGTATAACACGTCTCTACATTTTCCGTGTTCAATCCCCGACACTTTGCGTTGGCTGCGTTTCTTCTTCGGTCTTATTTACCCTATCGGTTCTTCGATATTATTCCACTCAAACAGTGAAAGAACTCTTTGTGCATTCACAAAAGAAAATCTTGCCACTTACTGAAATGGAAGTGAAAAACATCTAACTTCTTTCCCAATAGAAAGAATGTGAAACCCTCCTCCCACGTTTATGTCAGACAAAACGGAGACAAAAGTTGTTTATTAAAAGTTATATATGCAACTTTCCTTGTACACAAGTAAACAGAAGTTGTGCTTCTGTGAAGGGAGAAGGTAAAACTTCATATGTGTGAGAGAACAAAATGCTCATGGACGTATTTAGAATTTACAATACTGCACAACAAGGAAGATACCACGTACTTTGATCTGACGTTCTCATAGTAGTGTCTGAAGACAATGATGTTTTGGAATATAACACCGTACAGCCTGGTAGATGTGTACAGACTTTTACGAGGAACTAAATCTCCCATATTCAGAGTACCCTCCTCCAAAATTTCGTCACAAATCTACCAAACTCTACGGCATCACATTTCAGAATACGATGCCAACTGAACCAAAAATCTCAATGAAAGAATGATGGAATTTTTGAATGACTTAAAGGATTTTTACAAATTGTGCAAAATGTGGAATGACACGAAATGACCAATTTCAGCTGGGGAGTAATGTACATATAAATTACATGTTACACAAAACTTTACTTCCAACCTCATAGAGAAAACATTCCGTTTCTATTATGAAGATCAATCCGTTAACGCTGTTAAGGGAGAAATCGTTGTTTATTGCGAGGATCGTACGGAACACGCAAATTCGAGTTGTGGCAAAAGATAGAAATTTCTAATGACAGGCAAATCACGTGATGCAGATCATTACCACTAGGCTATCAGCAGTTTCAGAAGAATGACGTGGCTTATTTCATGACACTAAAACTGAATTTTTGTAAGGGAGTTAGAGAATCACAAAAATGTTTCGTAACGAAACACATTTCGCAAGCAATTATGAAAACTAGGCAGACCAAATACGGAGCAGCAATGCTGATCATATAACTGCGAATTCAGGTACAGTCCAACCCCGTTATAACGACATTGTTTTACGCGACATCTCGCGTGTAGATTCAGATATTCCGTGGCACCATTTAACTCCTCACTATTAACCATAAAAATATTATCCTCGGTTAGAACAACACTGGTTCACAACGACACAAAGTATTCAGTCCCTTTCACAATGCTATAACCGAGTTCGGTTGGACATAATTACTTCATAGCCTGCAAAGCGGAATTAACCGCTTGCGTGGTGTATTTGATTCAAGTTAACTGCTAGTCGTTTCGCAAACATATAAACTGAAGCCGTCCATTGCAGGTGTGCGGAGATCGTGTGACAGATTGGATATCGGCTGGCCAACAGAGTAACTTAACGTTTGTGGTGCGACGCATTTTAGCCAATCAGCTTCTACCCTGAATCCAGGCGATACCGACCTGACTTTGAATTTTGGCAACGCTTGATTAAAGAAAGACAAGAAAACGTTATCCATGCGACTCTTTCGGGAATATCAAAGCAGTGGGCAGGATGTAAATTTGTGTGCTCTGGTGGAACAACAAAATATAGTAAAATGGATAAATTTCAAATGATAAGTTGGTTAGGTCAACTAGCGAGAATGGAGGAGGATAGAATGCCCAAAAAGATCTTCACTGAAAAACTGGAAGGGACGAGAAGAAGGGGAAGACCCAGGAAAAGATGGAAAGAGGAAGTGCTAATGAAAGAAGAAGAAGAAAGTGGAACAACAATCGACTGGACTACAATGAGAGAGTCTGCTTTCTGTAACTTCGATTTGACGTATCATCCCTGTTGTATCCAACCCCCCCCCCCCTCCGATATTCCGTCTGATGAAGGAGAATCACTATAAGGCCGGGTACAAAAGTTAGTTTTATTCGTGATTGCTCTCAGTTCCTCCAGGAAATTCCGCAGCGTACCAAAACTAACAACCGCCTCTTTCACATACCGTTCTGCTAGTATGCATTTTAACTAAACTACCGCTGGACTTGTAACACTACCGCTGGCGTTAAATGAACTATAACTAGATCAACAGATAATTCACAGTCACTTCCAGACAGTACGTTTAATGCATTAACCTACAGAACTTTCGGACACATCACTAGGCTGTTACTTTAGAATTTGATATCCTTTCTAATTCAGCATGCAGATGGGTCTGCAGTTTCTAGCGTGTTAACAAGATAGTCTGACTCACTTGTAAAGGGTCCTCATTTACCCTTTTTGGCGCCGGAATTATTTTTTTAATTTTAGCACACCCTGTATATAAAATGTGAATAATACAGGAACCAAATATGTTAGAATTATGAAACAAACTGCATTTTGAAGAGAAATAAACGGAAAGTATACACCATATTTAAAATATTCAGTACCTATATTTGTTGAATAAATATATATAATGCAACGTTTAGAGGTTAGCGGTGCGTTAGACCCCTATATGGGTCGTTAGGCGTCAAAGGGTTAAATGAACGTTCGCCTTATTGTGTTATAATCACAGGCCGAAAAATGGTCTTTAAATTTTTAATTTACAAATAATTTATTATAAGGCAGATGGCTGGGTTAATATGAAAAAGAATAAATCTGATGTGCCAATATCCTTACCTGTATTCTTAAACAAATTATCTAAAGAGTGGCGAGCAAATTTTAATAGTATCTTCAAGACTGTTAAGTATGTAGTCGTTTGAACTTGGGTTAATGTATAATAATGCTTTCTCATTGCTGATATCAGATCTTGCCGAAAACCAGGATTATTTAGCGTCATGTAACTGAGCAAAGTCTGTGGTAGGCAATTCTATAATCTCTTCAAGCCAAGTTTGTAAAGAAGATGGGGGAAAGAAACAGCGAAATTCGCTGTAAGTATAACAACTTTCAAGGTCCAGATTTACGCCATGAAGGCTATTGACTTTGTCCATGTGTTCAGTGGGAACTGACTGTACTGTGAAAATAGGAAGAATCCTCCGTTTGAAACAGACCCGCTGTTCTCTGTCGAAGGGAAAGCCAGAGCTATGAATACAAATATTGCATTTCAGTGGGGCAGTCTGACGTGTCACTTCCTGTAAATGTGTGCAGATGTAATACTGTGCCGTAGTAATAGACCGCACTGCAGAGTCTAGGAGTTAAATGTGGCAGAATACCGGACAGACGAATTTACTAGATATTTCTAAACAGAGGTACTGGGGTTCGTGACCTACATGCTGGAGTGTCTAGAATTCCATTTCCAAGTAAATGTCTCAGAAATGATTTACTGATGTAATTCAACACGATACACCATACTTCACTCTTCTGGGCTGAATACTTCAAAGACTACCGTTGTTTGTGCGACTAAGTCACAACAGATCGAAATACCTTACAGGAATTACGCTCATTTCTTTTCTCCCGAGTTTTCAAAGTATTGGGCCGTGAGAGCTTAGTCGGCACAGCGACTCGCTACGGGGCTGGACGATCCGAGAATCGAATCCCGGTGGGAGGCGATATTTTTCACACCCGTCCATACCGGCCTCTGGGGCTACCCGGGTCTTTCCTGCGGGTAAAGCGGCCGGGGCGTGGCGTTAACCACCCACCCCATCTAGCGCCAAGGTTAAAGGAAAGTATAGCTATACATCTACTCCCCCTATGGATCTTCGTGTCTTGTTCTAGGGTGAACTTTACCTTTACCTTTACTGACACTAGAACCACTAATCCAATTAACACCAACATCTCCTAGTAGCATTATGCAGTTTGGTTAAAACTTTGATTGAAAGCTAAATTAGATACGGACACTATTGAAAAATGTCATGTCTATAACGCAGCAAATTTAGGTAACCAAGTTAACGACAGGCCTACAGTTTGCATCATTTCAGTTTTTGGTTCTATAAAATAACAGTGACTTGTATCGAAGTTACGTTTCCAGAGATATGTGAGCAGAGGCAGACAGATGCATATACGGAGCGAGCCACTCCTAATGGACTGACAGATAGTGCATCTCTCGGTAAAAATTCCAGTACCTCTGATCTATTTACTCGTATATCCGTTACAGAATTTTATTTATACATAATGGAAAATGTGAAGTCATTCCAAATTCGCACAGACTCGATAAGAAAGATTTACATTTCTTAAGAAATACACCGATTCATTACCGGAATGTTCATGCTATGAAATCGTGCTTTGCATTCGTGTTGTATAATTACGTTTGCTTCGATAACAAATTTTTTTAAACTTTCCACAACTCGGAAATTACGGAGATTAAATACTTTTCACTAATTAGGCATGTGCCGATCATAGTGGCCGTGCGGTCTAGGGCATGGGTCTGCTGCGCTCCACTGCTGGGATCGCGAGTTCGAATCCCGCTGAGGACGTGAATCTTCGTCTGTTGTGTTTATTATGTGTTGTACAGGTAGTGGCCTCCGTGACGAACTTATAGCTCGTTCAGAGAAGTCCTACCGGGTGTGTCTAATTGTGGGTAATCTGAAAAAAATTGAGGTGGCTTAAGCCTGAGGGTTGGGTTGTTGCGCCCCAAATAGAAACTAGGCCCGTAATAAGAAAATTTTTAAAAAGTATAATTATTACAGGAAGTGGTGTTATTTTAATAGCAAAGGAACGAAAACGGACATCTAAATGAAGATATTTCAAAACAAGTTAATTAGGAACATCGTTGATGCACCTTGGTATATCAGAAACGCCGACCTTCATAGGGACCTTCAAATGGAGATGGTTACGATTGAAATGGGAAAGTTCACTAAGAAGCACGAAGAAAGGCTTCTCCACCATGCTAATGTCGAAGCGATCCAGCTGCTCGACAACAGTGAACTAGTATGAAGGTTAAAATAAAACCCCTTTTGAGCTGGTGTAATGCACCCTAAAAGCAGAGCACAGTGAAGTGCACCATAAACACTATTAGTTTGTGATAAAAACAGGGCACAGTGTCAGTGCAGTAATCACCGCCAAATAGGAAAAACAATGCATAAGCAAACAAAACTAAACAGGTAGAACCGCC
>Ga0136643_10010700_pt1 | contig 13553 bp, 9 predicted proteins | sample TergutLab28metaG_FD_96883 | JGI IMG/M metagenome (GOLD analysis project Ga0136643, IMG submission 96883) | Labiotermes labralis P1 segment gut microbial communities from Petit-Saut dam, French Guiana - Lab288 P1 (version 3) (version 3) | ecosystem: Host-associated > Arthropoda: Insects >...
CTCAGCTTCCTTTCCTCCCGCAATGTCAGCGACCAAGCTTCACACCCATACAAAACAACAGGCAAAATTATAGTTCTATATATCTTGATCTTTAAGTTTTTGGATAGCAACCTGGAAGACAAAAGGTTCCGCACCGAATGATAGCAATCAATTCCTGACCTCAATCTCTCAAAGAAGATGCTATGGAGAGAAAACACAACGGTTGAAAGGAGCCGGCGGCACAACACCTGGAGCAGTAATATCTCTGATCCAACTGAAAATTCCACACCAGTCGCCTACCCTTCTGCTGTTTTGCCTAACTCGAGAAGATCCTGTGTCATTTGAAGACATGAAGACGACACTCCTCTGGGACGTGACGCCGTGTAGCATGGCTAAAAAAATCGCCGACGTTTTGGAGGAACCTGCTGCGTTAATCTTCAGTATGAATATGCAAAGCAGAAGGCTGCTCCGAACTGTCCATAAATATTTGCCAGGCTACACGGCGTCATAACCCAGGACACTAAACTTCGAGTTCAATTCAACGACACTCTCAACTGTTATAATGCCAAAGATTTGCACGTCTAATAAGTTACAAGCAGACAGAAGATGAGAGCAATTAAGGAAAACAGATAAGGGAAAGTGCCCGCTAATTTTAGGACAATAGGACGTCAAACACATATCGCTGAATTCCTTAAGAACTAGAAGCTGGGGAAGGGAATTATTACGTAACAAGACTTGCAATGTACATATGACGTAACATTGAGACGCGTTCGTGCAACCGCTGTTGCAGTGGAAAAGCAATAAGTATTGCATATTGTGGGTGGGTGTTTGTAGCCTTAGGTATCCAGCATACAACGCGCAAGCGCCACATTTTCATCTGTGGCCTGTCTGGCTCTACAATATTTTCCCACATTATCTCATAAGCGGTACGATTTTCGAAAAAAGATACTGAGCACACAATGCGGGTTTTCATTTTCTCTACAATATTTGTACGAAAATTTTCTGTTTCTAAAAAGAACTGAGCCAGAAATAACAAAACACGTACATCAGTCTTCATGTAAAGTACCGATGTTCTAGACAGATTTAAATCAAACTTGAATTATCTTGACAGATTTTCGAAAAAATACTCAAATTTCATACAGATTCGTCCAGTGGGAGCCCAGTTGTTCCATGCGGACGGACAGACATGAAGAAGCCAATAGTTGTTTTTCGGAATTTTGCGAACGCGACTAAAATGGCTGAATTATGAACAAGGAAGCGGCTTATAGGAAAATACTACGGTTTATTAACAAATCCATGAAAATAGACTTAGGTAGATATTTGGCTAAAAAAAGAATAAATGATTTAATAAGATACAACATACGCAAATACAACATGTACTCAGTGGCATGAAGGATACTACAGAGACAGGCTGTGAGGTGGTCTAAAGTATTATTATTATTATTATTATTATACTTATATTTATATTTAGGAAAGTCATTACTTCTTTACAGTAAATTCTGCATTAATCTGAGACATTTTTGCATCAGATGACAGAAAATATGGTGCGTGCTGGATAACTAAGGCTACAAACACACACTTAGAATATGAAAAACTTATTGCTGGTTGCACGGCAACAATGATTACGCGAACGCGCCTCACTATTACGTTCATACGCACATTTCCTCTATTATTATGATTAGTAGTAGTAGTAGTAGTAGTAGTAGTAGTAGCATCAGTAGTAGCAGTAGTACACAACAGACACTGTGCTGAATTAAATTCTGCGCCAGGAATGTCGAGAAGGTAAATAAAGTTATATTTCGAGTCTTTCATTGTCTTTGGCAGTAGGAGGAGGGAAGTTCTGGACGTCGAGAACCTCCGACACAGGCCACAATACCGGTTAGTCCCTCCATCTGGTCTGACACAGTAATGAAAGAGAAGAAACTCCGGTAAATTACGTAAAAACCGAAACGAATTTCCCTTGATGTCCAGCCCAAAGCGCAGTCACTACACCGGTTAAGCAACCCGGTCGAAATGAATGTCCGTATTCCACAAATTTATCGTGCCATTTCTGACGGCCGATATCTTACTGGGGTCAAGTATCATAGGAAGTGAATTCGCTAGTGTAATCCGACCTCCAAAACTGTTGATGGATCGGACAGAGGTTTGCGCTTCGCGGTTCTGTGCACGGTTGGCGGAGAGTGAATGGTTTGCCACGGTTTTGAATTTGCTGTGGATGGAAACTTCGAAGGAAACTTCAGCGCAGTAAATGTAAGCTCCTGTAGTGTGTGTGTGTGTGTGTGTGTGTGTGTGGGTGGGTGTATACATATATACACTGAGGGAGAAAGAAGCACAATGTGTAATGTCATTTGTATGATCCTACACCAGCGGGCTGGCTCGCACTGCTGCTCGTCGAATGCTTTTGGTTTCTATACAACCGAGCGAAGTGACTGTTCGTGTATCTTGGAACTTCGACACAGCTAATCTCCTCTGCTGTAGAGAGACACAAATCACTGGTTCAACTGCTCTGTGGGTACCCCGCAACCGTGGCAGGACAAAGGATCTGAAGGAGCAACGAAATGCATTTACACAACAGAGGCAACGTGCCATCTGAAGACTATCTCAGCGGCACGTTGGAAAGGGAAAGCTACAAAAAATGGGCCTGATAGCTTCGCCGTCTCAGTCGGTCAGCTGGAAGCATGTTCAATAAACGTGATATTCGGAAGTTTTACTCAAATGTGTCGAGGAATTCCAGTTTTGGTTGAAATCAGACCAAAATAACTTGTGATTTACATGAAGGCCTACATAACGCTCTGTCAGTTTCTCACTAATACATATTTATGGAGCGACGAACATTTCAAACAGACATCGTAGATAAAAACAGTACATGTGAGACAAGCATGACATAGCTGAAAGGAAAATACCGTATTAAAACGAAAAATAAGTGATAATTATGTGACCTGCATTTATTTAACTCACAGGTGTTTGTATCAATTCCAGAAGAGAACCCTGGACATTTAAAACGCGGTTGGCAAGAATTTTTAGAAATTACTTTAATAAATTTACAAAAGGTAAACCTGTGCCAGAAAAAATGTAAAATTGTAGTTGTAACAACAATACGTAAGGAAACAAGTTTGGAAAAATTTGAGAATTTCTGTGGAATATCAATAAGAATAATTTGTTGCGAAATAGCATAGCATTTCACAGATAAAGATTACTGATATTAATAAACTGAAAATAAACCGAAAACCAGAAACATTAAGTAACCCAGCCCTTGCATTACGCTCAGTTCTTTTAGGGTTTAGCGCCCCTTGCCAATTTACGTAATTTTATTTGCATTCTTTCATTTTTGGTTAACGACTTTCGGCTGGTTGCTCCCGTGGACGCTGTCCGGGAAGCACCAATATAGCGGCGCAGAACAAAACGGGTAGACTGCGCTCACTGCGAACTGCGCCAATCACTGAGTGCTTGCCGTTTAGTTCCTACCACGTCGTTTGTGTGCATTTATTTAAGTTTGTTGTTCTACCTACAAACGTCATGACGACACAAACAGTCGAGGGGGAAAAACTGACACGAAGACGAATAATCGCAGCAGAAATCTTAACGGCAGTATTGTGTAGGATCTGTGACTAATAAAGCGGCTCTGTAGCACAGCCAGAGAGAGTGAATTTGATTATCCGTGACGGAACACCTGTGACAGCGGTGATATGAAAAATCTACTATCCGTGACAAGCCTAGTAACTACGAACAAGGATGCAGCAGAAATGACGAATAACACAACATTATCATTGAATTGGAACGACCATAAACCTAACCTAACCGCAGCCAGATCTTAACAATGGAAATAAAGTGGCTGAGTTGTAAAGGCTGTGAGAGGGAATTCAGTCATCCGTGACAGCGACGCTATAGAACGTACCGTTCGTGTCGAAGGTAAGCAAGTTGTTTTCAGTTCCTTTTCAATTCCCACAAGCCAAACAATAATAGTCTATTAATTATTTCCACATTTATATCAGTAATACAACAATAACACAACAATACGTGTATATCTACAGAATATGAACAGGCTGTTATTGGTATGATTACTCCTACCCCACACCTGATAGATTGTTGCTTACAGGAATATCACTTTTGTTTCACGTCCTCTCTCTCAGGAACACAACTAGGACGTAAAACAAAGGCCACGCGTAGTCATAATATTCTGTCTGAAGAATTCATGTAAAAAGGAGAGCAACTAAACCAAATTTGCACCTTCTGTTTGTGGACTTGGCTTAACAGTTGCCCGTGTCCCAGTACGTAAACGGATCGAAGTTTGAACGGACTAAATATGTATGTAAATGTCATAAAATGATTCGCTACAATATAAAAGTCGAAGATAAAAATCGACAACGACTGAACAAAGAAGTTCAGAAGGCACAGCGTTACAGCAGGACTGCTGCTGACGGTTGGTTTAGACAGCGCGCTGCAAACACGAGCCAGGAAATGCCATAATGACAACACAACTTACAGTATATGTTGAACAGACGCGATGATGACGTCATTACATCACAGAAGTACGATGATATTAAACGCACACTGATGATGCATAAGGTTGACTTAACGTGAATGTGGACGAAAGAAATATTTATATATATTGGTAAGAGGCAATAAATACAGAGCTGGATGATACAGTAGGAACAAACATCTTGTCAGAACATACGTTCAGGAACTTACAAGAAAAAGATAAAAAAAAACACTGAAAAAATCACAAACTTACAAAAGTGACGCAGTAAATGTTTGGCATTAAATTTAAATGTCTAAAGGAACAATAGGAACAGAAAACAAACAGATGTGAGACTGTAATTGCAAGCATTGTAACATAGGAAACAAAGGAGTGGCAAGTGGCAAATGAAATGGGTTTTTACACGAAGACCGGTTTAAGTACCTCAAACGGGAAAAGTTAAGACAAACAATAAGAGCAACTGTGGGAGTGAAGTACTTGGTGATTATTATAAGCAATTATAAACAGTTCTGCTGGTAAGGACATACAGAGCGAATGACAGGGAAAAGGCTGCCAAGAATAGTACTGGAAACGTGGCAAGGTGTAGTAGGCCTAGGTAACAGGAGTAGAGTGGAGTGGCGTGGCTTGACGTGACGTGACGTGACGTGACGTGACGTTACGTCTGGACATCGGACGATAGCAGTTGTAGCCGCTGAGATAAATGGCTGGGGGCTTTGTAGGTACGGTAGGTAGGTAGGTAGGTACGTACGTAAGGAAGGTATACACACAGACAGACGGACACAGACAGACGGACACAGACAGACAGACACACAGATAGATAGATAGATAGATAGATTGATTGATTGATAGATAGATAGATAGACAGACAGACAGACAGGCAGACAGTAAGACGAATACAGAACAAGAGGGGACAGACAAAACCTTTCAACAGGTAACGCTCTACTGAAAGCTCGGACAGATGACCTGAAAAGCTGCTGCAAATAACCAGAACAGACGCGTTTAATTTTGCTATTTCAGGCACTCATTTTGTCCGTTATGCTTGTAGTTCCAGTTGGAATTAAAATAACTCAATTCGACAGACAAACAACAAGCAATTCTCCCCTATAATAAGGCTGTTGAAGTTAATAGCGAGTTCGTAAAAAACGTTCAATTGAAGAGTGACGTCAATTGCAAAATAAGGATGTTTATGATCGCTGATTTGTGAGTGGCTGTTCTAACAACAGAGCCAGCAGCACCATGCGCCATGGGTGAAATTAATACAAAACGGGCATTCCAAATGTCTCCTATTTCCAAACCAGCAGGCAATCTGGCGAGGTAAATGACGTGATTATAGCAAAATGAATTTACATTCCTCATTCTAATTGCATTTATTACACACGAACGAATTTAATTAGGATATTAAAGCCGCCCCAATGCCTCAGCACGCGTAAAGGCGAACAGACGGAGGGTAACGATGCAAGACTTCTTACAGGCATCATATCACAAAGACGCCACTCCTGTAGGAGCGACGTTGCGTCAGAGACAAAAGTCGTAAAGTTTCCGACTATCGATCTCGCTTCACAGAATTTTTCTTTTGGCGCAGGCCCCCTCACTCACTAGGTTTCTAGATCACACACAACGACGCACCACATTCCGTAGGATTACCCTGGACGACTGACCAGCCCGACGCAGAGACCTCTACCTGATGAAACACAACATTCACAAGAGACAGGATTCGAGCCCACAATCTCAGCAGGCAGCGGCCGCAGACCTACGCTTTAGACCGCGCGGCCAATGGGACCGGTGCAGTCTACACATAATAATGATCGTTTGATTTCGTAACAAAGACGTAAGATTATCCTGTGCATCTGGTACTGATCTTTGTAAATTTCGGAGCAGAAAAGAGACCATCTTTTTGAGGAGTACGAACTGTGCTGACCGCCTGCAGCACACACTGAACTACACAAACCCCGCGCTGACACAAATTATTCTGACTCCCGCTGACCACACATTAAAATACCCGCGCACTGTAATATTTTATTCCCGTGCACTGCCCACCTGTAGCGATTAGGGGAGGACAGACACACGTTCCTCATAACACGGGACTAGATGACACCATTAAAAGGAGACGTTATTGGTCAATAAACTGAGACGGGCTCGCTACTGAAACAGCGAAACTGAGACGCACAGAACATGACATTAGAACTGCTGTCTTCTTGGAGAGGCAAAGCTGAGACATTTGTGCTACTTTTAGTACAAAACGATTGGCGACAGAATACATACCGCTTTGCATTGCGTTTAGCAATAATCTGTATGGAGCCATCCGTAGGTAAGTACTGAAAGAGACTTGCGAACATTCCTAATTTCCTCCCAGAAATAAAAATCAGAGTGGCCAAACAATGAATGAGGTACGTCTTGAACTCAGTATGTATATGTGCGTGCGTGCGAGCATATATATACACACACACACACCAACCACGCGTTCGTCAAATAACTGACCGCCACAATATACACGCGCTCCTCCACTGAAAATCATTTACCTCAAACACCAAAAAAATTCTTAATGTCACGTACCGTACAAACAAAGCTCTATCGTAACGATGGATGTGCGTCATCTGGTTGTGCTATGGTAACTAATTCAGACTGTCATTTGGTTGAAATGCGTCACCTCGTCTGTTGAATTGTTTTCATTTGATTGTTTCATGTTATATCAACGCTGATCATCAGTTCCGCCTGATCTCGTACCTCAAAAACAACACACACTGCTGCATTATAAGCTCTATGCTCGCCTGTTTTTTTTCTGCCTCTGCGAGTACCCCATAGGACACCATAACATTCACGCGATATTCCATCGAAGCACTGTAGCCATCGATATCAATCAACAATAATTTACACCATCGATAATGCTACATTAATCGATAACCATCGTGAATAATCGAGTGTTGTCAATATAAGTCGACTACTCATGTCCCGCTCCACGGCCTCTTTCGCCGGTCGTTCCTTTACGGCTAATCACATCTAACGGAACGCTGTCATCTGGTTCCACTATGCTGTATTATACGAGTAGGCTTGATGCTCAACTAGATCTTCGACCTCAGCGCGTACCTCATAGTATGCCAGTGTGTGAATCAATCACACTCCTGCAATCTCACTAAGCGTCATGCTATTTTATATACGGGGATATACTCATCCGAGTGTGTGTGTGTGTGTGTGTGTGTGTGTAATTCGCTTGGTCAAATAAGGAGACCGTTTTAACCCGAGAATTAAGCGGCAGACCAAAAGCATCAGAGCGACACATGCAGTCTCATATCCAATGGGTATCGAGTCCTTTTCCGGGGGTAAAACGGCCGGAAGGTAAAGCTAAGCACTCACCTCCATCTAATTCTGAATTTAAGAATATGTGGATGGATGCTACTCACCCATAGGCCTCAACGGAGTGGCGCTTGAATAAATGCGGGGAAATATTTACCTTCACCCTTACCAAATTCACCTACATTCCACTGTTGCTAGTTAATTCCGGTTGTCAGTACAAAGTTCCAACAGCACCCTGTCCCTCAAGTATTGCAACACTGAATAAGCAGGATACAACGTAACGTAACGTAATGGTTACTTGTCCTTTCTACGTCTCAATCCTTAGCCTTTACAGATTATCCCCTCCCTCGCCTGTTCCAAACAGAATTAAAATACGAAGCTATCAGTGGATCCCCTTTGATAGGGGATCGGCTCATAACAAGGTTCCTTTTTGTGGCTTATTTTACGACCCTCACAGTACTTCAAACTATACAGTAACATAGAAGATCAGGAATGGTGGATGAGAACTTGATAAGAATCTGGAAGGAGGCGGTCTTGGCGTAATCCAGGTAGTATCTTGGTGCTGCCTGGAGGGGGGACGGGGAACTAATGAAATAATTGTCGCGATAGCTGGTGTCGTGTCAGAGATTCGAACCGAGAAGCACCCGAACACACGTGTAGAGTGTTACCAGTACAGCAGGTCCTCAAGAGCGTCTTTCGTATGAACACCTGACGTTCACAGGGAGGCCTCACAGCGTCTCCGCCTACACTGATTGCTAGTTACATTTATTACCTCCAGCCAGCGCAGCACAAAACATGAAATCAACTGCACAGATAATTAGTACCATTATGGTGTAATGTTGGCTTGACTGGCACGACAGATAAATTAATCACTCGCACGACAGGCATTGCTCTCTGTTCCTTTGACTCCCTGCTTGTTCGTCGTGCAACACTGAGGACCAAAAACTGCCTGCATTTAACGGGGGGGGGGGGAGGGGGGGGAAAGAACCAATAATTTCAAGTACGAAATTAAAGCAGTGGAGTAAAATCTTGTTCACTCCACCTGACGGCCAGCAAGCAAAATATCACTACGTCTTGGAGAAGCCTGGGAGTATGCTACATTAGTTTGGTTACTGGGCTATGAAATTCTCTTTTTCTCTTATCCCTTATCCTTCCAACTCTTTCCATCCTTATCGGACAGACTGGCTGCACTCAGCTGAGTGAGAAAGACACGAGATAAATAGAGGAAGGGCATGTGTAGGTAAAGTAAAGCTAAAAAAGTAAGTTTCCTCAACAAACTAGCAAAATGAATTTGAAAGACAGAAAACCTCATTTTCCGGTCGAGCGAATGTGTGTGTATATAGCAGGCTACGGACGTAAAGGCAATGTTACAGGAGGCCATAACTGTATTGTAGATTGTGAGGAAGTTATATTTTTGGTTCGCAGTAATTCCGGGGATACTGCATAGACCGCCTTGCCGTTCACCGTTTCCTTACGTATTTCCGCCTGAAGCTGTGACATCCATTTATATCACAAGTTGACCCTTACTGTTTGCTGTTCACCAAGTCCGTACCGCAGAAACAATTCTTAGAATTACGAGACAATAATTTAAAACTTTTTTTTTTCCAAGGTACAGAACTAGAACGAAAACGCTAAGAGTAATTTTGTAACTTTTCGACGTTTCCAATTATTGGCACTATAACCCACTGTGTATTGTCGTGTGGAGGTACAGCTTTAGCCTTTGTTAACCATCGGCACTACCCGGACGGAGACTCCAACAGCTAGATACCTACAACTCAGGACAGGGAGAAGCTATGTAAAGAGATGAGATCCGATATTCAGGTAGAGTAGTTTCCGGTCAGTAGGCAAATATCCAAACTCCAGATTTTGTTTATGGAGGATTCAAATTTGGGAGTATACCACAGTCTCTTAGAGGTTTTTACCTTAGTGAAACATCCCCAAATCAGGCAACGATGTTCAAAACTGTGAGCAGATTCAACGCCTTTTTGCTGAAAATAAGAATGTGCCAGTGTCAAAAGTTCATCAGCACGAACAAAAATTTTAGATGTTTCTTAAGAAGGCATTCAGTTTCCTTGCGGGTGTTGCTCAGGCTGAAAGGAACGGCCACCACTTCACAGCAGTACAGTGCAGAACTTGTCTGCTGCGGTGCTGGCTTTGAAGTTTACAAGGAACCTGTTCAAGTATAGCTGAAGTGTCCGGACTGTAATGTTAAATAACACGCGGTGATGTAAAACTTATGGCAAATGTACACAAGCAGCAGTGGTGAATATCGTGAAGAAGGGCAAATCTTTTTTCCATAAAATCAACGGCCTACGCCAAACAGTCATCGTGCAATGATAATATTAAAATCCGTCTTAGAGAAATACTGTCATAGTTGTAGGCTGGGTGTAAGTGACCCGTGAAAATGTAGCAAGATTCACTATTGAAATGTACAGCCACAAATTACTACATCTAAGAACAACAGGAAACAATGACGGCAGTTAGAAGAAAGAACACGAGGAATTTTACAATTCGTACTTTTCAACGAATGTTATCAGGAGGATTAATTCATGTAGCATGCACAGGAGAAGAAAAATGCATACAAAATTTTAAGTAAAAAACAGAAGGAAAGTGATCACTTCGAAGACCTGGATGTAGATGGCAGAATATAAAAGAGGCATTGAAAATTGAGGGTGTAGACTGTATTGTACTGACCGGTGGGAACTTGCAATAACGATACCGGAAGTGTATATTCAGGTTTAAAAAAGCGAGAATTTATTCACCAATACAATAAATTACGAAGTTTTCGTTGTGGGTAAGTTCTAGCATGGTTCCACTCATTATCAACCTCGGCATTAGAAACAGGTGAGGCTCGCGACCCAACCGCTTTACTACGTGGGAAAAGTCCACGGAATCCATATGATAGGCTACCAAGCGAGCTTAGTTTGAATCCATATGCTAGGCTACTAAGCGAGCTTAGTTTGAATCCATATGATAGGCTACTAAGCGAGATTAGTTTGTGTTCCGGCCAAGGTTCGAAATGTTGTCCCTCCGAATATAAGCTACAAGCTTCACTGCTGCAGCCTATCAGCTCAGACCGAGCCCGTTACGTAATCACTATATTGACTCAGTTCCCTCGGTTCCTTTGCCTTACAAGTTTGGCGACTATTAGATTCCCCACTAATCTGCACCACCGAACCAAAATGCCGCTACTGAAGCATGAACCTCTTATTGCTGTTAGTTCAGCGTTTCACCACCAACTGCTCTCAGCGCTACACGTCGCAACGTCTTCGCATTGCAACACAAACTTCATCCCTTATCGTGATTGTAGCGGGAGATTACTCTACAAATGAGGCGAGAAATAAGCAGCAACTTCTCTTTTTAACAGTAGCATTTGGTTTCGGAAAGGAGACCTTTAATCCATTTCACAAGATGACGGCTTCTGAATCTACGGAGAAGAGAACCGCGGAATATCGACTAAGTTTCGAGCAGGAAGAAAGGAAAGAAAAAAAATGCAATCAGAAACAACTTGAAGAAAAGGAAATTGAGCGCAGTACACAATTAACCGCCTGGCGCTCCCCACCCCCGTATGAAGCAAGCAAAAGAGTTTCATGACCAAGACTTCCATTTCGCTTTTATAGTCCGAACGAAACGTGCTTATTATTGCCATATAATAGCCTGCAGCTACTCCTGCTAATAAACACTACATGCAACAGCGACATATCACTGTACTTCAGCTGGTAGGTTTTGCTACACCAAACAAAGCACTTCACAGTGTTGAGGTTCGTCACAAATCATAATACCTCTGTGGATGATGGGTGGTACGTAGGGTTATTTAACGCCGCCCCATCGACTGCGGCGGTTAAAAAGCGTCAAATGATGTGGGGGAGATGATCGAGTTCACAGAACGTGACACTTCAAGAACTACCAGTTTGGCCGATGAAGAGAAGACTTAAGATTAAGAATCGTGAAGTCAATTAGGAAAGAAAATAATCGAGAATGCGATACTTGAGGTAGTAACAGCGATATTACTGGAGATTCAAGTCTGTTGGGTAGCTATGCCACGTAGATTGGTATAAATTTACTTTCCAAATGTCGGTAACTACTGACCAATCGAAAGCCCGTAGCATCCTAGAAACCTGGACCTTCGAAAACCCAAGACTAACGATGATAGCAGATTAATAAAAGTTGTCTGTCTGCACCACAGCACTATCGGACAGCTGGCAAGGGGTGGTCCTCCAGCAAGGATTTTGGTGGATAGCTAACAACTCCTCAAAGTAAGGAGCAGCATGTTACGGAGCGTTCCAGTAGGCTTTACTTTACCAGAAACAGCCCATCAGATTTTTTAGGAACCCCAGTTGTCACAGGATCCAAAATATCATCGGCATCTTTCAGTTAAATTTAATTAACCTCATTACACATTATGTTAAGACTGAGGATTGTATTCCAATTTACGTGTCGCTTGCTGAGCCAGTACAGTTCTGTGGGCTACGACGCTATTTCCAGAAGACTGTCTTTTTGGTCTTGACCCTTGAAGATGGGACCGACAGGTTGTCTCGAAACGCGGCCATGGATTTGCCATTCGACGCCGCGAAAGTCCCAGAAGAAGGCAGATCTCACATCGGGACGGAAGCCTCAAACCACACATTTTTTGGTCTTCTTTTGACAGAAGAGGCCAAATTTCAATCTATTCTTCGTCTATCGGCTCTTAAGGGCCAGACTTGGGTCAGTTCCGATTTCGTTGTTATTTTGAATGACTATATTGATTATAAATAAAACAATAACGATTTGAAATGTTATTATTTGAAAGTGATATACATTTAAGCCGTTAAAATTAATATATTGCACAATCCATTGAAATTCTGCAAATATGTAGTCATTTTTTATCTGGCAACAGTCAGTTGCCACTTGCTGTCGACTCGTGTTTTCGTGCTAATTTAGCCCAATCCATAGACCGCCCACGCGCGCAGTGGGACGTGACAAATATAATGTGATCCCTCTATAAAAATTCTCTTGAAGTACAAGAAATACGCCCTCAGGTTCCGATACCGGTGGCACTTTGTATCTGACAACTAACTCACTCAAAGTAGCAAAGTCGTTCTCGGAAAATTAAGCCACTCAGCTCCTCACAAATCCCTCACTCTGACGAAGCTGCAGGGGTCAACATCAAGTACACAACAGCCCACGACTTGTCCCTGACACTCAGCCCAGGAACCCTATTCATTTGAAGCCGTAAGAAAGCGGGGCAAACCCCACATGCCACCTGTTAGTCGCTTGTTCTTCCAGGGGCGGAAGGTTCAACTGGTAAGCAATCCGTCTATCACTTCAGATTCTGGTAATGCTCCAGTCAGGAATAAAATTCGACTACAGTATATCGATAGCTCACGACTGTTACAAAATGGCGTGGAGGTAAGGGAATGAGAAAGGCACAATAAGGACGGTGGGGGAGAAAGAAAAGGAAAGCAAAGCTATTTTCTGACAAGCAAGACTCTTTATTTTCTCTTCTCTCGAGAAAGTTTAGAGGGTAAACCGCGCGGAAAATTGTCAATTCTGTTTCCGTCGTGTGACAGTACACGGACTGCGTAGCGAATACATCCCGCACCACTTCCATCCATGTGCCTATATACAATAACACTCTAACGTTCAGGAGAACCTTCCTGTATCCATCTTCCTATTTTCCTCTCAGCCATCCCCCCCCCCCCCCCCCCCCCCCCCCCCTCCCCCTCCTACCATTAAAAAAAAAAAAAAAAAAAAAAAAATACAAAATAAAAATAATATTTTATTTTTATTTTTTTACTTCTTTCATATTTTTATTTTTACTTGTGTA
>Ga0136643_10010703_pt1 | contig 13553 bp, 12 predicted proteins | sample TergutLab28metaG_FD_96883 | JGI IMG/M metagenome (GOLD analysis project Ga0136643, IMG submission 96883) | Labiotermes labralis P1 segment gut microbial communities from Petit-Saut dam, French Guiana - Lab288 P1 (version 3) (version 3) | ecosystem: Host-associated > Arthropoda: Insects >...
TATGAAACAAACTGCATTTTGAAGAGAAAAAAAACGAAGAGTATATACCGTGTTTAAAATATTCAGTACCTATATTTGTTGAATAAATATATAAAATGCAACTTTAGAGGTTAGCGGTGCGGTATGACTACTGTAGTTGACATTAGGCGTCAAAAGGTTAATGGACTTCAAACAGTTGGTATTGATTTTCATATTAGGCATATATGTCATTTTTAGTTAATAGATAAAGGTAAAGCAGTCCCATTACAAGCCTGGAGTGGCCCAGAGGGTTCCAGGGAGTTAAGGTTCCCAGATTTCGTGACAACGGCACAGGTTGGTGGTAGGTTGTCAGCCTTACTCAATGGCCGCCTTTACCCCCAGGAAATGCTCCTGGTACTCATTTGTGTTAGAGGCTGAGTCGACCCCAGGGCTGTAGTGTGATCAGAAGGATTTTATATCAATAAAAAATCCACTGACACCAGCTGGGATCAAACCAGCGACCTTCCGATTTGTAGCACAGCACCTTCACCACTGTGCTACCACAGTCCCCAAGTTAATAGTTATCTGGTTTAAATCATTTTCATGTAAGGAAGGCAGAGAGAAGCCACATGCAGACAAATACAGTAATCCCTCAGCGTACAAGCTTAATCCTTTTCTTAAAAAGAAAAAAACTTCATTACATGAAGACTTGTCGAACGAAAATTAATTTCCCATTACTTCCCATGTCATAAATTTTAATTGGTTCCAGAGGTCAAAATTTCTCCTCAGACATACAAAGTTCACCTTATTAAAACACAAAATGATATGTAAGTATGCAAAAATAACATGAATAGTCAGTTTCCATATTTAAATGAAGCATAAACATCAAAGTTGTATGGAAGATGTCTAAAAATAAGGTAGCATCCATGTTACAAATACAATACACAAAAATTGCTTCCGAGCTTATTTCCTTCCTGGTCGGGCTAAGGACTTATCAGCACCCCGGTATATGACACAGTGCACAGGAGTCTTCTTAGAGCTTTGTAAAATGTAGTTTAAAGTCTGATACGAATCTGTTTCAGCTGCAGAAGAAGATGATCTATGGAAAATGTTTGAAACCTGTGGCAAAATATCTGGCATTCGATTGATACGGGACAGAAGGACTGGTATAGGAAAAGGTTTCGCGTACATCAATTTTGAGGTAATTTTTTATAATTAGTTCAACTTGAGTTTTGAAAGAGTCACATACTAAACTGTAGTGATTGGATACCCATGTACACACATATACGTTCACTGAAGGCAAAATTTGTGTGAAGGTTTTGCTGGAATTCTGTATTGAATGTGAATTTGTTGTTGTCATAGGCATACTTTTGGCTGCTGTTGCTACTACTACCACCACTGTGGTGGTGGTGGTGGTGGTAGTAGTAGTAGTAGTAGTAGTAGTGTTCACCCTAGAACAGGCCACGAAGGCCCAGAGGGGGAGAAGGGGTATAGCTCTACTCCTTCATTAACCTCAGCACTGGATGGGGGGTGGGTAGTCAACGCCATGCCCTGACCGCTATACCCCGGGAAAGACCCAGTACCCATTCCGGATGGGTGCGGAAAATCTCGCCCCTTACCAGGATTCGATCCCTGGACCATCCAGCTCGTAGCTAGTTGCTATACTGACTGAGCTATCCTGGTCAGTAGTAGTAGTATAGTAGCAGCAGCAGCAGTAGTAATCTGAGGCCAGATTACAGATTTATTACACAAGTTTGTGTAAAGTGTATTACTAGTTCTGTTGTGGACACTTTCTGCAGATGCTAGTGATCATGTCCCGTGATAAAACTCATAATACAGTTTAATCTGCATAATTTTAGAGAGAGAATCTTATGTTCAGATATTTGAATGTACTCTGCCATCAGCAGTACAACTGAAAGTACAGAGTGACCTTATAAGACGCAACCCAAAGATCACGCATGTGTAGATACTGAAACAAGCATATAGGAAGCTGCCCCCAACCCCACCTCAACCCTGCTGCAGTGGACACTTTGAACATTAGCAGAGGCATTCAACATAAGTTCACTCCATTGCTTTACTTTCATAGGCTACCACTTGCATGATAATTTGTAACCAATGAGACTTTTTTTTCACCTGGAGTTTATGTGTTGGACAGCACGTTTTTCAAAGATGAAGCATTGTTTCACTTGAGTGGATACATTAATAGTGAAGACAGCAGAATATGGAGTGCTGAAAATTCACATGCTGTGTATAAGCTTGTCCACATTTGTCAGAGATTTGTGCTTGGTGCACAGTGTCTCAAAAACGAATTATGGGACCAATGTTGTTTGAACAGACAATTACTGCAGAAAATTATCCAAATTTTTTACTCAATTTGTTGCCCTGCTGGAAGAGAATGAATGGAATTGCTGGTTTCAGCAAGATAGGGTGAGAACCCATACAGCAATAATAACAGCTTTCTGGCAGGACATCTTCAGTGATCGCATTGTCAAGCGTTGACTTCGGCCACCGTGATCCACAGACCTTACTCCACCTGATTTCTTTTTGTGGGACTCTTAAAGAAAGAGTCTACAACAATAACCCAAGAATCATAGATGACTTTAAATGAAACAATGAGCAGGTTTTTTATCTCAGTATTTAACCAACTTGATGCAAAAATTTGTTTCACAATAAGTTTTATTTCATGCCTTTACATGTTTCGAGCACATGTGCTCATCATTAGGAGGTCAAAGTTGCATTACACAGCCTCTGGTATCATCACACCTATAGGTGGCTGTCTCATGCACGGGTTGAGAGAGTACTCTCTCAACCTGTGCACGGGAAAGCCACCCCCAGGGCCATAGTGTGGCCGGAAGGATTACATCAATGAAAAATTTCAATGACACCATCGGGAATTGAACCCACGACCTTCCGGCTTGTAGCTCAGTGCCTCAACCAACTGCGCCACCGCCTTCCCCTAACAGAAATGAGTGCCAGGAATATTTGCTGCGGGGGAAAGGAGGCCGGTGCATAGGGCTGACATCCTTACCACCTTCATGTGCCGAATGTCTTGAAATCTGGGAGCCTCAACATCCTGGAACCCTCTGGGCCTGTCCAGGCCTGTAATGGGACTGCTTTGCTTTTACACTCTATATAATCATGCTACGAATGCACGTGGCTTCATACTGTAATGCTGTGAACATTCAGTTCAAAACTCCAGTACATGGTTTTGTTAGTACACTTTTTTCTAGGTACGACAATTTTAAATGGTGGGCTGGGTAGCATAGTCGGTATAGCAACTTGCTACGGTCTGGGGATCGCATTCCGGTGGGGGCGAGATTTTCCGCACCTGTCCAGACCGGCCCTGGGGCCCACCCAGCCTCTTTTACAATGCGTACCGGGTCTTTCCCATGGCTAAAGAGTGGCCGGGACGTGATGCTGACCCCTCACCCCCTTCTAGTGCTGTGGTCAAGAAAGAGTATAACTATACCTGTACTCCCCCTATGGGCTGTACAGCCCAGGCCAGAGCCAAGGGTGCACATTACTTTAATTAATTTTACAATTTTAAATGGGACTATACTATTTCAGAAGTGGAGGCTCCTTCTCTATTTAATTTTGTCATGCACTTCTACTTCAGGAGAAGCAAGGGGTAAACTGCTGGCAGCAAAGTTTTCTCGAATCCATTTTTTCTCCAACTTGTCATTCAATACACCCCCTTGTCTTAAATTTTGTTCCAAGAATTCTTTCTTTGTTTCATTCTCTCTTTTCTGCATCAACTTGACCTTAACAATCCTAATGCAGCCAGTTCACATTGCATTTCATGAATGATTTTCCGTCTTTAGGAAATGTAGTTACACTTCATCTGCAGCAGACTACAGAAAGTGTCAAAACAGACAGGAGACACCATCACTTTAATTATCAACCAACAAATGCAGTTACATAAAATTTCACATTAAAACAATTAAAATCGCTCCAACATGTTTCGATCCTAAGATCATCCTCAGGGAGCTACAGTGATACCTCGGCTAATGAGTGACCCTGCTAACGAAGTTTTTGGCTAACGAAGATTTTTTTCGCCGTTTTTCAGACTCGACTAACAAATGTTTTAGTGGATGCGCATGCTAACATAAAGCAGCAAACATGAATGGTCAGGCCATTCCAGGAGCTTATCTTTTCCGTATGTATGTGTGTGACAAAGACATGAGCTGACCACATCACATAGAGGAGACCCACCAACCCGACTGGGTTGTTTACGTTCGAGACGTACCTACGGGAAATCATGTTTCGGCTAACAAAGATTTTGGCTAACGATGTGATTCCGGAACAAATTATCCTCATTAGCCTAGGTATCACTGTACGTTGTTCCTTGCCAAAGTCATTTTAAAAACACTCACAAAATAATTCCATTACATTGACAGGGTGTTGTAGCAGCATATATCGTGTTGTGTAAGAGTACATTGTTGGGGATTGCGTCTGGCTATGGTGTGTGTTGTGTGTTACGTATTGAGAGACAACAATAAGGAGACACCATGTTGAAAATGAGGTTTTTACGGCATTGTTTGAAGAACACTGGTTTGTGGCATATGACACTGTGTGTTTGCTAGATTCAACAACGTTGGAAGAACATGCTGCCTGTATGTACAATTTACACTTTACAGCTGACATAAGGCCTTATTGTTACAGAGTGCTGATGCGGTCGAACTTGCCCTGAAACTTGATGGTGAAGAGTTAAAGAAACGAAAACTCCGTGTGCAGAGGTGCGTTAAGAAACCAACAAAGAAACCTGGTAGCAATCAGAAACACAAGACTGTGAAAAAAAGAAACCAGAAATTTAAAGAGTCATCCGTGAAAACACAAAATAAGGAAGAAATGGACATAATGGAAGGACGCGAAGATAAGGAAGATGTGTTTAATCTGTCTAATTCTGATACAGAACCAAAGAGAAAACACTTAAAGCCTAGTCAGAAATTTTCTGCATTCCAAGGACAGAAAGTCGCAGAAGATAAAAAGTTGGGAAAGGTAACGTCACATAAAATAATGTTTGTCCGTGTACTTTGCACATTTTCTATAACCAAAACTTTGTGTCTAAAAGTTGAGGTGCGTAAAATATTATAATATAACTTTTCAGTGTACAAGATACTAGCATGAGGAAAATTGTGACTAAATTATGTGAGTTACAAACAGAATTTTCATTTTATATTCATGGGTCCGTGCATCATGAATCATATTTAATAACTGTCCAACAAGATGCGACTGTATTCAGTTTATTATATTTCTGTAGGCAGCTCTACATGTTTCGGGTGTTACCATCATCAGGAGCTCGTATGACTGTAATTACAGCTAGCACTGGTCAACCAGGTATACTACCATCTGCACTCGTTGAGTTGGAACAACGCGAGCGTACAGTAGCAGACAGTTGTATGAGCTCCTGATGATGGGTGTTTAACACCCGAAACAAGTAGAGCTGCCTACAGGAATGTCATAAACTGAATACAGTCACATTTGTTGGACAATTATTAAATTAGAATTTTCATTCTTTTCTACAAATTTAAAGTCAACAACTAAACAAACCAGATTGCATTATTATGTAAATCACACCATCCGTATATATTATATTCACATTGAACGCAACATTTCTGGCTGATATTTGGGAGTAAAAACACAATCTATTCATGTATTTGCCCACAATTTATGTACATGGGCACAAAATTATGTGAGTACATGTAGGAGGAGCATCACAGAATAACAAATGGTTATTTATGGTTACATCGGGAGCAGTGTTATAAAGTCTGAGTTGTGTTGTAATTTTCACAAAGGTTTGTTTTCCTATTTATGTCATACATTTTTTCCCAAATTCATTTTAATGAATAGTCAAACCTGCTGGTATTAGTTGACCCACCAGTTCACTGTGTATATATGCATGTGGTCAGATTTAGAATTAATTATGCATCTCGTTATGCAGTTATTTGAATAAATTGTCACAACTGCTGTTATTACTTGCCGTATCATTTCAACGTATATGTGTATGTCAGATTTATAAAATAATTTTGTAGTTCATGCTGTATTTATTTGATTCTTATATGTATTTGCAGAAGAAGAATCTGAAGAAAAACAAAATTGTATTGAGAAGAAGGGCTTTGGTAATGAAGCTGGTCCCCAAATCAAAAACTATCCTGAAGACAGGGAAAAAGCTAAAAACAAAGTCATTAGCAAAGAAGATTAAGTTCAAGCCGTCAAGCAAATAAACACTGCAGTGTCTGGTATGCTGAGTTTACCGGTAATGATCTGTAATGTGAATGACACAAAAAAAAACTTTGTTTACTGAAAAATGTTGGATCTTGGGGTTTCAGGAACTCATTTTTTATGTATACATGAAAGTGACATGTAATACTGTTATAGTAGTTTGCAGCCTGGAAGTTGATTTATGCAGTAATGAAAGTACGTGAATATACCATTGTTCCAGTATCTTAATGCAGTCAATACTATCTCAGCCCAATTTCATAAGATCCTGTCTTTTATCTGTGGGCCGGGTAGCATAGTCAGTATAGCTACTGGCTACAGGCTGGATGGTCCAGAGATTGAATCCCAGTGGGGGCAAGATCTCCGCACCTGTCCAGACCGACCCTGGGGCCCACCCAGCCTTCTGTACAATGGGTACCGGGTCTTTCCCGGGGTAAAGAGCAGCCGGGGCATGACACTGACCCCTCACCCCCTTCTAGTGCTGTGGTCAAGAAAGAGTATAGCTATACCTCTACTCCCCCTATGGGCCATACAGCCTGTACAGAGCCTCAGTGACTGTACAACGGTGCACTTTACTTTTTTGACCGTCTTTTATCTACTAGCACCAGGTTAGCTCAGTCCAGCAATAGGCTGTTGGACAATTTAGTAACATCCTGTCATGTGGGTCCCACCATATGTACCCAATTGCAAGACAACTCTAAGACCCCTCAGATAAAACAGGTCTGCCTAGGGAAACTGTATTTATCCAAATGTAAGATGACCCCAAAAAATAAAATATATGTTAAAAAAAACAATTTTACTATTGATTTCATGCAATTGATACACGAAGCATGTCACATTCTATCTACCTTTGCCAACTGGTGTTACTGTCTCCATCTTAACAGTCAGTGTCTTCGTCTTCTCCACACTCACTCCTAACATCCCCATTGTCTTTACTGCCATTCCACAACATCAGTCTCATCCACTGCGTTGGACAAGTAGAACAACTTAGAACCCTTCACAATTACTTCTGGTGTGATGCACTGCCATGCAGTTATGATCAACATTTGACTAAATAATACATCTACATTTCTCTGTTTATAAACTTGCTTGAACCCTTGAAGAAGATTCAAAATTTTTCCCATAGATGGTGTTTAAGAATTTCAAATATGTGTATTCTGGATGTTTGTGTTATGTCTGTGGTCTGATCAGTCTTGATTTCATGGCTGTTTGTATGGTTTTTAATCTATGGTTTAGTCTAGGTTTTACTTTTGACCCGTGTAGTTAATTTTAAATTTTTCAATAGCCATTTTCCTGTTACTACCCTTGGACTAGATGTTTTTAGGTAAATATTGTAACAAGACTACTGCTTGCATGGTGCCCAGTAACTGAGATTAGCTCAATCTAAGGGGTCGACAGGTTATATGTTTCTTTGCCTGAAGATGGAAACAAGAGCCGGCTTCCAAATGCCCTGTTTTTTTTTAAAGGAATTTTTTTTAGGATTTTGTCCACTTTAGTCATGCTCTGTTCTCTCTTTTGTTTACATTTGGTTCTGCAGGCCTTGATTTTGCTCTGTACGGTCTGGTTTGGTGCTTCATACACGAATTAAAGACGACCTCGCGTAATTAAGCACCAAATTTAAGGAAACGCCTTGTCAGACTTTCGAGGATAATATGGTAGGCCTTGTTTCTCAGGTGTAGAGCAGCCACAACATGAATCAACCGCCGAATCCCATCTTTTGCCAAGGTTGAAGCTGTATGGATCCGTACGTCCACTTCTCCATATTTCTCCCTGGTGTGGTGCTTAATTAATCACATGGACAATGTTAATGTGTTGTGTTTCGTTCTTCCACATGACCATTTGCACACGGCAAGGATACACAAATTTTCCAGAAACTTGCAGATACCTTAACATTCTAAGCATCGCCATAACATAGTCACCCGATCAACCTGGTGTCCAGGATTTGTGAACCCGATACACAAGGTCACCTACATGGTTTCACATCTTAAAAAGAGCATAATGCTACCATATCATTGCCTGTATTAGAGTGCTAATGGTCACCAAATAACTAGAGTTTACAAATTGGATTCTCCTCGCAAAATCTCTGCGTATAGTAAGTTATCACCGAACAGTGCGTTTCACATGGAACTGATAGGTTGAATGTAGGTTTCAGTCACATACATTGTTAAACTTATGCTCTTCTGAGATCTGACACCATGCAGTTCGCAGGAAGGTCCCTCTGAAACATTTGTATCTATCTACCAAACCTCATGACATTACCATCCCATAAGAGTTGTGTTTAGACTGAACCTGTGTATCAAATGACATCCTGTAAGACCAGAATCTTTATGGTGACCACTACAAGGACCTCAGATCCCACATTCATTGTTTGTTACTGCAACAGATCAAGTCTGCACAAGCTTTGTCTTTCACTAGGCTATAACAAAATAATATTTCATGTCTACAGGCCACATCAGGACATTTTACTGGGTTATTAGAACACTGTATCAACTAAGGTTAACTATCAATAAATGGCTTAATAAAGAATTATCAAATTATTATTATTAGTTGTGATTTTTATGAGCAGTATCAGCTGATTTTGTAGAAAAGGTGGACTGTTTGAAACAAAAATTATGACAATTCTTTCATACACAATATACACGTTCTTTAAATGTAAATGTATAAAATAGTTTAAGTAAATAAAACTTGCAATGAAATTCACCATTATCGATGCTCAGCCTGCACTGTAAATACCAAACATTATGTATCATATGTTGTGCTGATGGTCATTCAAATCAATGAAGTGAGATTTTCATCTGTCAGTTACTAATATTTTATTAATTTGTTAGGTTTCATCAATCAGACAACTTGTTCATCAGCGCAGTTGCTTCGGCTTTTGCAGGAGATTACAATATCTACATTTAGGGCTAGCGCGCATGGGTGGTTTTTTGCCGCAGCGGCCGATTATTTCTTGGCTGTGCGCAGGGACAGTAAAAGGAATGCTATGTTATCACATTTTCCTCACGATCTGGTGCAGTGCGTGCGCTATGTAAGTATGGATTTTGTCGAGTCGGTTGGTGTGTGCGTTCTTCTACTAAGAACCAGGGCAAAGAGAAGAAAGAGGTTTTGGGTACATCCCCTTGTAAGTCAAAGACTACTGAAAGGGTAGCTCCACAAATTGTGTGAAGACTTGCGTTTGCATCCAAAAAAAAATTCTTTGGATATTTTAGAATGACTTGTAGCAGTTTCAACGCGCTGTTATCCATAATTAGACCCAAAATTACCTACCGAAATACTGTGATGAGGGCATCTGTGCTATCAGAAGAAAGACTGGCAGTAACTCTAAGGTAAGAACACTGAACAAACTCGTTTTTTCTTATTTATCCTTTATTATATCAATCACATCAACATATAATCATGTGTGGTACTTGTCTTATTCGTTGTAGCCCTCAAATACACCCATATTTTTTTTTACTAAGATAAGGAAATACAACCACAAGTTATCGAATGTAGCTCATACAGTTCGGGATCTGTTAATAGTTACAAAGTGTTTCCATCAGAGGGTGACATATCTGTAAAGGGAGTACTGCTCTTGCTGGTAAAAGCAGTGTTGGTAGAAGAGTGTTGTGGACTAGGCATGAATTCAGAGTAATGATTTTGAGGGGACTGATTGTGTTGATGTTGGAAGTCATTACACACCTTGTGATGTGTTCTGGAAGGAACAGTAACACTGGGGAGGATTCCAATATATGAAGTATGTGCAGATGGACCAGGCAGGTTAGAATATGGAAAATGGAATGGACTGCTGACATGATAGGAGGGTTGACAAAATGTTATGCGTCTCGTAAAGTTTCGAAATTCTACCTTCGCTATGATTTTCTGTTCGTCATTCAGCTTTTTGGATGGTACCAGGACATTAAAAAAGATCTGTCTTCATCAGTATCATCTCTATTCTTTTTGTCTTAGTTATTTCCAATAAAGAGTACTCATATGTTGTTTTGGAGCACTTCCTCCATTGCCTGTAAGTAGCATCCTTTGCAGGTGAGCATTCTCCCACTTCATTTCCTGTCATTATATCTTCAGCCTCACTCTCGTTATCACTTTGTGGAGGAGTGATATTGCCTGAAGTATCTCGTTCTTGCATTATCGGCGGGACGAAAAAGAGCTAGTGAAAATGAATATACTTGCACCCTTTTCATGTCCCTTGCCCTGATGTCACCTTGTTTTGTAACTGAAGTTCTTTTCGGAAATTATCACGAATATTTTTCCATTTCCATTGAATTTCATTGCCTGGAAGTAAAATTAAGTACTGTAGGCTGATAATGTTTTTTTATTTCCAGGTACCTTGCAACTGGCGACATCTTCCATTCATTGCATTATGCATACCTGCTTAGTCACAACGATCCACAAGATCGTACGGGACACACGCGAAGCAATATGGGAATTTCTGCGAGATGCGTTTATGTCACAGAAAAACGAGAAGGAATGGCTACATACAGCAGACGAATTTTATGACAGAACCAAATTCCCTAACTACCTAGGTGCAGTTGACGGTAAGCACATGAGGATGTGCAAGCCTGATGACAGTAGATCCCTATTTTTCAACTACAGGAACATCTTTTCCATGGGCCTTATGGCATTAGTAGACGAAAACTACTGCTTCATGAGCATTGATGTAGGAGCGTATGGTGCATCTAGTGACTGCAATATTTTTAAGGATTCTAACTTTTGTAAAAAAGTAGAAGGAAATCATTTAAATATTCCGGGTTCAAGGACATTGCCTAATGACGATAATGGTACACCTATGCCACTCATTATTGAAGGAGACAAGTCATTTGCTCTGTCACAACACGTTTTATGACCATACTCTTAACAGAAATGTGGATATTTCCAGGCATATATATAATTACAGTTTAACACATGCAAGAAAAATGATGCAATGTGCATTTGGCATACCATGTAATAAATGGAGAATTTTTCACCATGCAAATGATTTTTACCCAGATTTATGCGATGTTATTGTTAAAACCTGTAGCATACTACGCAACTTCGTTTGTCAAAGAGATGGCTTTCTCTCTCAGGATACATCATACGAATGTCCTCTCGACAGTATTGAGACTGTTGGCACTAGAGGAAATGTTACAGGAACGACCGTGAGAGAATACTCTGGGACATATTTTACCTCCCCACTAGGCTCTGTTCTTGGGCAGTACGAAAAGTTTTGAAGTGCCTTGTATTACGAATACAGAAAATGCTCGTAACTTTTCAGGACAAACACGGCCCACTGACAACACAGTGCATGATATTATAATACATTTATAAAGTTGACTTTCACATGCTGGCTACAAGGTGTCTTGTATTTTATATTATTACATAATGCTGTCCTTCTTCTTCTTAGGGCCCGTCAGCTTATGCACCGCAGCCTTTGGCTTATTGTGCAGCCCTAATATTTCATTCAGCACAGCCTCAATAGCCCTGTGCCTCGTATAAAGAGGCAAAGGTCCCTTATTGAGGCTGTGCTTATGTCTTTTGGTTTGACACTCAGCCTCCCAAAGACATAATAGCACTGACGAGCCAACACCTCGCAACAGCAAATAATATGCTGCACTGTTTTGGTCTCCATTCTGCAAAATCTGCAGATTGGATCCCCATCAAACAGGCCCATGGTATACAGGTGCCCCCTTACAGGAGCAGGCCCTGTATGATCGCAATTACCATTTTTAGTTGATTACCTACCTAACTTGAGTAGGTCGTCAGCTCTTTTCTTACATGGTCCATCTATAAATAGTTTGCCATGGTCTGAGGCCTGGTAGGTCTATCCAGGCTCTAAAATGTTGCATTTCAGTCCAGTTCTTAATTGCTTCTCTTACTGAACACTTAGGTATTCCAAGAGCCGGCTCTGGACTGAGTAACGGCGTGGCTGACGCTTGTCTAGCAAGCTTATCAGCCTCCTCATTGCCAGAAATGGCCCAGCACCCAGGCGAGGGTAACCTCATTCAGGCTAGCCAACGCAATGCTGTCACAGTTTATAAAGAGATTATAAAAGAATATTCTACTGCTTGTACAAACAAATTGCAGTAAGCATAAAAATGTTTTTTTACACTCTTTACCTGTTGCCACTCTTGCTCTTGTGTCCGGTCGGCTCCAATTCGGCACTACAGCTTCACCAAGCTGGTGGATGCACGCACTAACATAAAGCAGCAAACATGAACGGTCGGGCCATTCGAGGAGCTTATCTTTTCTGTCTGTATGTGTGTTTTGGCTAACAATGATTTCGGCTAACGAATGTGATTCCAGAATGAATTATGTTCGTTGGCCGAGGTATCACTGTAATAGAATTCTTAATTACTTCCTCAGGTGCAGGAAAACAAGGTAACTGCAGTGTTAAAATATGAACACCAGTGAGTAAGGTCATGAACACTGCACTGCAGCAAAGATGCAGATTGTATGTAGTGTAAAATGTCATGTAGACTGCTTGGACCCAAGCAGCCGCTGCAAACATACATTTAGGCTGATGTAAATATCATGAAAACAAGTATGATTTTTCTTTCAAACACCATTTACTAAATAGGTACACCATATTTCATTAGAAGCTTAACTTTGCACAGATTCTTATGAGGTTCACAATACTTAATGTTTATATGCGTTGTACAGTGTAGCCTGACTGTCTGAGGCAGCAATTAGGCAAAAGAACTACTTAATCCTTTATGAGCCCAAGTCCAAAATTATCATCTCTTGTAAGTTCTTAACATGCTGCCATTTGCTGTATCTTAAAGCTTTCTGCTAGCAATAGATCATACACTAATGGCAACTGGTATACACTTGGTAAACTGGCTGAAATAATAAGCAGCGAATTGGATTTGAAATGTAGGCTACTCCTTATCAGGGGCTGCTTTGAAAGAAATATTCGTATGTGGCTTGCAAAGGGTTCGGCCAGTACACAGTATTCGTATTGGCATAAATAATTTATCACAACAAAAACAGTAACTAAAAACCCTGAAGAACATAATATCTTATGGTCACTCTATCACAATATAATATAATAAAAAATCATGAACTTACACTCTGCTTATAAGTCAGCCCTTTCCTGGAAAACCTCTCTCCTTTGGTGCTTCCTGTGGCCACCAGCATGGTTTCGTGGTTTCTGCTGTCTCATCGAGGATCTTCAGTTTTGCAGCATCAAGCGCCTCTGCGATCCTTAGCAGTGCTAATCCAACTTTCCCTTCAACTCCTCGTAACTTCCCAACGGAAACTTTACTGGATCCATTCGGCAACTGTATTGAAGTGTTTACTTCCAGTCTGGTTTGTGGGACTGATTCGAAGAAGACTGGCATAAGACGTTTACGTATGACACCCGTGTGATGTGTTCTGGCAGTAAGCTCTTGACCTATGTAGCA
>Ga0136643_10010705_pt1 | contig 13552 bp, 10 predicted proteins | sample TergutLab28metaG_FD_96883 | JGI IMG/M metagenome (GOLD analysis project Ga0136643, IMG submission 96883) | Labiotermes labralis P1 segment gut microbial communities from Petit-Saut dam, French Guiana - Lab288 P1 (version 3) (version 3) | ecosystem: Host-associated > Arthropoda: Insects >...
ACTGCAAAGTCACTCTACATGTTTCGGGTGTCACAGCACCCATCATCAGGAGTACTAAAAACTGTAACCACAACTTCCGGTTCAGGTCATATTGTAAAATAGAAGGATTAACTGGAGTGAACTAACAGTGTGTTTTGGTTTGTTAACTGCAGATAGTAATGGGTGGCGGCACATTAACATATTTACAAAAGTCTGGGTATACAATATCGTGGAATTTTATAAGTTAAAAACTCTTTGGATAATAAACGTGAATAGTTAAAAGCGTAATAGGAAGATGCAATGGATGGAATTAGTCAATAAAGTACTCACTTACTGGTACAGCTACTCCTTTCCAACGTGGCCTGATCGGGACTGGCTTGTGCGAGTCGTGTGGAAGGTGTTGATCGGTTGAGCTTAGGTAGTTACATAAGGTTCCAACGTGGCGGGGTCAGGACTGGTTTGTGCGGATCGTGTGGTAAGCGCGGTTGTAGGCCGGTGGTTACGTAAGGCTGTAGTTGATAGCTAACAGAAATAGTGGGTTTTGTTCGCCACAGTTTTGTTCAGGAATGAGGTTTCCGTTTTGATGGAAAGTTTGAATTAGTAATTGTTCGTAGGGAATTAGCGTTGAGGTTTTGTGGATTGGTTTGAGTAGTGACATGGTGTCTTTGAGGGAACCATATTCATGTATGTTTTGCAGGACGTGCAGTGCATAAGCGGACTGAGGATTGTTGTTTTTTATTAAACGGATGTGTTCGCGGTACGTAAGTGTCAGGATTCTACTGGTCTGGCCTATATACGTCCTGTTGCATGTTTGACATGTCAGTTTGTATATGCCGCATTTGTCGTGGTCCTGCTTTGTGTCGTGGTTTTGGGGTTTGGTCAGTTGTTGCAGTGTGTTTGTACTTTTAAATGCTATCTTTATGTCAGTCTGTTTGAAGAGGTTGGTTATCTTTCTGACTTTGGAACTGTGATAAGTGAAGGTGGCCCATTTATTGTTGTTGCTGTTTTTGGTTGTGTTCATCTGGGTTTTACGTTGTATTTGTGCTCTTAGTTTGGCTATGTGATGAATGGGGAATTTATTGTTGTTTGCTATGATTCGTATTTTTGCCATTCTGCTATTCTCCTTTCAGTTGGAAAGGAAGTAGCTGCACCAGTATGTGAGTACTTTATTAACTAATTCCATCCACTGCATCTTCCTATTACGCTTTTAACTATTCATATTTATTATCCAAAGAGTTTTTAACTTATAAACTTCCACGATATTGTATACCCAGACTTTGTAAATATGTTAATGTGCCGCCACCCATTACTATCTGCAGTTAACATACCAACACACACTGTTAGTTCACTCCAGTTAATCCTTCTATTTTGCAGTATGATCTGTACCGGAGGTTGCGGTTACAGTTTTTAGTACTCCTGATGATGGGTGCTGTGACACCCGAAATATGTAGAGTGACTTTGCAGTGAATAAATATCTGCATACTGTTGCATCTGGTTGGATTTTTATTAACACTGAATTGTGATAAACGGAACAATGAGTTTAAAAAGTTTATAACTCTTTTGGAATTGCGAGCTGACCATGTGCGCATGTATGTATGTATGTATGTATGTATGTAAGTATGTATGTATGTATGTATGTATGTATGTATGTGTGTATGTATGTATGTAAGTATGTATGTATGTATGTAAGTATGTATGTATGTGTGTATGTATGTATGTAAGTATGTATGTATGTATGTATGTATGTATGTATGTATGTATGTGTGTGTGTGTATGTATGTATGTATGTATATGTGTGTATGTATGTGTGTGTGTATGCATATATGTATGTGTGTGTATGTATGTACGTATGTATGCATGTATGTATGCATATATGTATGTATGTATGAATATATTCATGCATGATGCATGTATGTATGTATGTATGTTTGCAGGTATGTATGTATGTATATATGCATGTATGCATATATGTATGTATATTTGTATGTATGTATATGTTTTGTTCATGGAATGATTTCGTTATTTTCTTGTTTTATATGTGGTAAAAATCTCTTAGTTTCAATCGATTTGTATTTGTTACTGGTTCCCCAAAACTTCCTACGATATTATGGAATTCATCATTTTTTATTCTACCGTTCAGGTCTCCTGAGAATAAGATGTAATCATTTTTGTTATTTTTATTCAGTATTTTCTGTAATTGGTTACAAACGATCTCGTTTTCTTGTACCTTCTCTTCGTATGAGGCGTAGCGTCCAAAAAGGATAATTTCCGTCATCCAATATTTAGTTTTACCCCAATTATACTTTAGCTTCAGTATATCTAGTTAATAATTGTGTTTCTGTTGGATTCATGAATCCAAATAATAACACTCGCTTTTGCTCGCGTACTTCTCTTTACGCCGCTATACATTACTATGTAATTATTTTTTCCATTGACTCTTGAACTTCTTGTTTGATTCTGCAATTGCGGCCTTTTAATTTATTTCTCATTTATTACACATTCCAGTTCCTCTTTTTTGTGGGCTATTTCTCTTATATTACAGGTGACATATTTGATTATACTTTGTTGTTTGCTTTTCCCTTAAACGTTTTCTTGCCAAGTTTACGTTCTGGTGTCTTTCAATTGAGGCATGAAATTAACAAGTAAATCCCTAGGGCAAGATATTAGCCTACCGCTATGTAGTCCAGTGATTGGTTTGCCACAATTTAGCCTCTAGACAGGCGTGTTCCGTAGCATTTTTTCTGCGGATGATGGAAGATTTACAACGCTCTTCCTTACCCAGAGCCTCGTTAGTTAGGACTGGTTGCACCACGAGCAAGAAAGGTTGGGGTTTAGGTAGGAGAAGTTACTGAATGCACTTCACTGCCCCGTGCAAGCCTAAACATATTGTGTATAAGTCAAATAAATCTTAATTTCCCTATGTATAAGACATACATATCTCCATTATGATGGCTACATGATTAACCGAAACATGTGTGGTAAAAAAAACGGATATTATTGTTACATGTTGTAAATAAACTTTTTGGTATTTAGTCAAATACACTTGTATTCTGGCAATAGTTCGTCTCATATGAGTTCCAGGAACAACTTTCGTGAGAAGCATCATCATCATCATGTTCCTGATGGGTTAGGCGTGTTTCCTGTTCCTTGATCCTCAAGATGAAGTTGGTCCCTCCATCTCTTCCTCGGTAGTCCTATGTTCCTTCGTCCTTTTGGTTTATATTGTAGTGCTTGTTTTGATAGTCTGTTTGTGTCCATCCTCTGTACGTGTTGTAGCCACTTTTTCTGGTAATGTTTTATTGCCTTTACTATGTTCTGTGCTCCCGTTTTTTTGCCTAATACATTGATTCTTTTCTTTATCTAGTTTTGTTATTCCCAGTAAGTTTCTCAAAAATTTCATCTGTGCTGCTTCGTGAGAAGCAGTTTTTATTAAATTACTTCAGCATACGGCTTGCCAACACTATGAAAATTATGATTAAATATACATTAATCTGTTGTTCAAAGACTGTAGACGATCGTATAATTTAACAAATTAACAAACTTAAGTGTCCTGAATGTACAAAGTTCTTGAGCCAATAAAGTCTGTTGTGCAGAACAACTTATTGAGTTTAAACAAACTATATGGAAATATTAAACGAAATTTTGTGAACGTCATCAGGAAATAACCAAACATAAGATAATAACTACACCAACACCTCTTTAATACTGTGCAATTCGACACTAAAACAAGAGACATAGAAAACCTGGATAGTCAATAAATGTAATTCTTCAGACCGTAGGATGTTAGCTCAAAGGGATGGCATTTATAAAATTAAGCACCCAAGGAGAAGGAGGGAGAAACGATAACACAAAGGACATTGGCACGTACAGACCACAAGAAGAAATCGCATGTCTTAAGAGGACTCTTGGTTATAGGCACCCAAAAAAGAGAAATTTCAAAACCAGAAAAAAGATGGTCTAATCAGCTTCGATCCTCGGAACGGTTTCAAGTAACCTTGTCCTCAGTGAGGCAGAAACAAGACAACAGTTCATATGCATATTATTTTCAATGGTTGCTCAGATTCTCTTTGCAGGCTCCCAGATATAATTCAGCTCAAAGCGTTTGTGTGGAAGCTATATAGCGATTATGCATGAACACGTGATGTACATAGTGGAAGTGTCGGGACTGTGAAATGCCACGGAAAATCTATTTTGAAAATCCGACTTTCAGATATTCAGTTTCAACATTCGACACAAGCATTTTGCCCACAGAATCCTCATATTTGATCCTGGAATAAAAGTACATGAACTAAAATGACGCCTTTTGTGTGCCTGATACTGCACGCTTTTCATTGTGCTTGTGTACGTAACTCATTTTTGCACCTAAAGTTAGTTCTGGCCTAAGATATGAAGCCACTATTTTAAATTCTTTGAAATTAATTTTATTTTCATCTTCTTATATAAGTCAGCAAGAGAACCAGGTGGATATTATTCTTTTTGCTCATTCTTAAGAATTTTGTATAAACTTCAACCCATTTAGTTCTGGCTGCACCGTAACGTAAGTGTGGTCTATTGTCCAGAGAAAGGTATGTTGCTGTATGGGAGCCAACATGCCTTACGTGTTTAAATAGAAAGCGTTTTTGTGAAGTGATATGCTTATTGTTTCACGTTACTGTTATAGTCATGGATATTACCAAACAAATAACTCGAATAATTGGATATTTTGTGTTTTCCTGCAACACTTTCAAATCCATCATTCATGAGATGTTAACGTTCGTGATAACTGATCAGCATACTGTTAGTTCCTGGTTAACCCTGGTGTTTGTACACAGAATTTGTCAATCTGGCGAATGTATTCGAGCAGTGTCAATAAGTTGATTATGAATAACTGATGACCTCTGTCCTATTTCATCATAAACGCGTATACTGAAGCCAATTTTTGAATCTGTCGAGTGTATAGCAACGTTGCGTGTTGTTCGCATTGGCCATGGGGCATACTAGGCGTGTCCTCATGTACTAGTTAATGTGTGCCTTGTATAAAGAATTCATCAATGATTGTTTGATAGAGTGACATGTATTGTCATGTAATTAGTTATGTAAAATTTACAGCAGGTAATAAAATCAATGTTTATTTAAAATGAGTTAATTCACTGAAAAACACTCTAAAACTTAAGTTACGTATGTCCTTTCCATCCTAAGTGAGAAATTACATGGGAAATTATACCAAAATCGTATTCGTAGATATTGTAAAAGTAAAATACTAAAAGTTCTCCAACTGTAACTCTTCATGATTCAACGCAGACAGCCTCACATCGTCAAAGATTGCTGTACTTCAGGTCACTTGAAATATTTATAATTCATTAAATGTGGGTCCTCATAGTGGGCGCTACGGCGAATTGTTTATAAATTTCTCATTTCTTTCGTATAAACATTAAAGTTTAAGGAACGACCTTCTTCTTCGGAAGCTAAAAATTATTCAGATGGTCAAATACTGCTCTGGTTCTTTTGTAATCCGAATATTCATTAGTGCGTTTACTAAATTTTATACCGAATTTCCCTGCCTCTTCAAGATTAGAAAAAATATATTTATTTTTTATGCCTACTGTCAGTATCTACCGCTTAAACAAGAGAATCAGTGTGAACTGACTGGGTAGGAGGAAGTCCAGCAGCCACGAACAGTTCTCAAGTTCGTGATTCCCCGCTAGACCGAGACATTTGATTTACTGCATCGTCTACAGCATGAGTCTACAAACCCTGGCCACATTTGTAAATTGTACATGCCCTATAAATATTACTCGTTTAGATAAAATGAATTCACACGACCCTTTCACTTGGACGTACAGTGTGTCTTTGATGTGCAGCGGTGAGAGAGAAAAACAGCAGCAGATCGGAGGACTTACCTTTTCACGCCTGGCTAGCGTCGTAGCTTTGCATAATTCAATTTTTCAGTTACATCCAATCATCCTTCTTGGCAGTAGTTTTTCTTGTGAAAATATTTCTTCCTGCTCAGTTGAATGATTACGCGACTGTCAGCTCGTTTTACAGCGTTACGTAATATTAATTAGTGATACTTAAGTACTGAACATCACGAATAAAGTAAGAAAAGAAGATTTTAAGCCTATGTAGGACATTTCAGGCGAAGTGGATGATTTTTATTGAAAGAAAAGAAATATTTGGTTTGATATGCAGTGAGGCGGTGTCATTTCTTAAGGAGTTTAACATTATAGACATGATGTCACTAAACATGCTTCTACGTTTGACAAATTTAAAGGGCATTTTCTTGAAGAAAAATTGTCCAAACCGAAAAGAAAACGTCCGGACCAGCAACAGGATTTCAAGAACACGTCGTCCCTGTCGGATACATTGGTCAGAGCCAACTGAAATAATCACCATAAAAGCAAATCTTTTTCGGAAGGCGAATTTGTTAAAAGTGTTTTGAAATTGTTTCCGATATATGTCCTGAAAAAAAACCTTTTACTAAATAAGCATATCGCAACAGACCATAGCTCGCTGTGCTGATGAGTTAGCTGCAGTGTGGAGAATGCTTTCAAATGCTTCAAATTCTGAACGCTATTCTTGGCGCTTGATCAAAGTGCAAATGTGAGCGACACCGCCCGGTTTGCTACATTTTTACGTGGAGTCGATAAAGATTTTAATATTACTGAAAAATTGGCTGCCGTAGGGCCCCACTTAAAGCTATCACACACGTTAGCAGTACTGGAGGGCGTACTTGCGACCTTGAACCGACTGAACTTGAATTTGGCAAATATATCAGATGTAATAAGTTACCTACCCCCCCCCCCCCCCCCACACACACAGCTGTAGGGAGCCAAGTATGTTTAGTCAATTTAATGTAAAAAGAGGCGAATAAATTTGTAAATAACTCCGTCATGCATTACCATCTACTCCAAGGAAATATAGCCGGTACTCATTTCTTTTAGAGGCTGAGTTGACCCCAGAGTCACAGTGCGTCGGAAGGAATACATGTATATCAATGAAAAGTTGCAATGACACCATGGGAGCTGAATCCACGACCTTCCGGCTAGAGGAGTAGTGAATAAACTAACCGCGACACTGCCTGTCTTCAAGTGATCTACACCAAAGGCAGAAAATCTTTCGCGATCTGCCATAGCACATAATGTATTAATAGATTAATAGGCGAACAAATACATAATGTATTAATAGATTAATAGGCGAACAAATGTAAAATAGCATAATAACATCAAACACATAAAATTACTGTTGCTTCATTTATAAAAAATTTATTTGTTCAAACTAAAGAATTTACCATAATTAAAATGTATTTTTATTAACATTTCGGTTGTCTAGATGATGCATGACATTGCTTGTCTTGCAGTATCATGCTGAAACTGATTTCATAATTATTTAGATTCAAATGAAGGCAGTGTTGTAAACGTTCATCTGTCAGACGGTTTCGGTATAGTGATTTGATTACAATGGTCGGCATCAAATTCCTCCATGAAATAATTATGATAGGTTTTTATTGGAAATAAATTTACATCAAATGTGTGAATAAAACTTTTGTCACTTACCGTTTTGATGATACAAGTTGATACCTCAGTTGAATGGCCAAAAACCGAAACCTGTGGCTGGGTCAAACGTTGTTATGCTGTTCATTTACTTTTATTTATTTAAGTCATTTATATACATAGAAAAATATTGTCTCCATATATTGTCTCCAAACATTTCTCAAAATGAAAAGGCTTCCTTACAGCTGTTTATTGCTCCTTTGATTTGCAGTGTGAGACCGATATTTTATCACAGCGACAAAACAAAGGTTCAGCCACTTGGATCACGCCTTCAGCAGTGGAATCTTCTTGAGAGAGGTGTAACAGTATCATTTTGTAGGAGCAGGCAGTCAGACATTGCAACGTATTACTCAGTGTATGGTGACTTAGTGTACTGCAATAGCATCCAAGAATTAAAGGAAGAATTGCAACTTGCACACACCTCATTGCAATGGAGACAGTGAAAGCGATGGATATAGAAAGCGAAAAGTTTCCCTACTTGAGACATAAAATTCTCAAAACAGGTGAGGCTAAGATGAAAGATGGGGTTTCCTTTGGACCAAAATTACACAACAATTCGAAGACCAAAACTTAAGTACAAAATTAAATTATACAGAAAGAAGAACTTGGAAGGCAACTGACAACATCTGCAGAAACTTTCTAGGCAATGAAAAGCTAAAATTACAGTGAAATTGTGCAGAAGCTAATTTCATCACACAGTGCTATGGGGTCTAACATGGCATTGAAACCTCATGTTCTGCATTTCCTTTTGGATTTTTGCATGAAAACATGGGAACAGTCTCAGATGAACATGATGAAATGATCCGTCAGGATATTTCCCAAAGTCAATATAGGTACACTGGAAAATGAATTCCAAATACGTTGGCAGGCTGCTACTGGAGTCTTTTGAGGGAGACACCGACTGGCGAAAACAAGAGGCAGTAGAAAAAGAAGCTATTGTTTAATGAATTTTTTATAGGTCTACCACTTATAGAGACATTGATCATTATTTGATACTGTACATTGCAATTGGAAACCAATATATTACTCTTTATTAAAACGTAGTGTTTTAATTTAACCCTCTCTTCCTCAACACTGGTGGGTGATAGTGCAATTATTTTGTCATATTCGGATTCAGCAATGTCAAACGTATAAAAATCACCCTGAATTTTAAGCGAAAAAAGACTGCCAACAGATGTTATATTCGTCTGCGAGAAACCTTCTTCCCAGAGGTAGATTGATCCAAAAAAATGCTGTCAAACGAAGGTCTAATTATCGTACTGAGGCGGTAAATATATGTTGATAGCGACCAGAAAAAAGCGGCCGCGATCGAATTGCAGGTGGCGATCGAATGGTAAGTGGCGATCGAATGGTAGGCGGTGATCGAATGGTAGGTGGCGATCGAATGGTAGGTGGCGATCGAATGTTTGGCCACCTCTGGTCTACAGCTGTGTGTGTGGTAAACTGCGCAACATTCAGGTTTTCAAGAATATAGCACATATATTTGGGAGTACCATTTTTTATAAGCCTTTTCGGTTCTGTTTGGATGATACCTGCTTAATATTGCGGACCGGATTTCGAAAGAGATAAACACCGTGAACTCTTTCTTCTTTTCTCAGCCGAATATACGTTAAAGGAATTACGTAATCTTCCTTGGCGTATTCCAAATGCTCCTTTTGTACAGAAATACGAGTTTCATAAGTTCTGCGAGTCAAGAACTCCTGGACAGTCGTAGTGGCAGTAGTCGAAACATTTATCTGCCACGACAGGTCACATTTATTCAGATTAAGCGTACATATTCTGACGGCCTAAATTCGGGTAAAAAATACTGTGAAGATCAAGTGGATGGGTAAGACATGAGAAAAGCTCTGTAGAGAATAATATCAAAGGAAATGTCAGTGCGAGAAACATCTCTGTCTTTAAAGTTTTAAAAATATTCGTTTAGCCTCAGTTGAGGATTCTTGGACATAAAAGGCACGAAAACTGAAGACACTTCCTCGAAAGAGATGGGCGCAAAGTTGAAAAGTCATGCAAAGAACAAATTTTAAAGCCCTTGTCAAAAAGGCATTTCCTGAAACTGCTATACATTTTTGCCTCCTAGACCTAATAATTACAACGAGTATGCTGGAAAATATTCATTTCTCATTTCACGAGTCAGTATTCTGTATTATGTTTGCGAAATTATAAATCTACAGATGGAATGAGAACAGTACGATTATTCAACAAATCTCAAATTGCGTGTTTCCTTTCAAAGCTAAGAAGTGATGAAAAAATATGCTTTTGCTCCGTCTCGTATATGGGAGTATCGCGTGTCAACGTTAATAAAGCCCTTTCTGTAGGAGGCAAGGAAGAGAATAAACCAACCTCAAGAGAGAGAGAGGCTGCAGTGTGAAGTTTATTTTATTTATGAATGCCACTTGAAAATTTATTCTGTCCTCTTTTTTCAGACAGCAAAATTTAATTATGGACGCATATTAAATTCACCTGCTTATTTATTGCTCAACAAAATGGGTGAAAAACAACAATTTCTATTTCGTGAATGAAATGATTTGTGGGGTATATTTATCTGTCGGTAGATTATCTGGTTCTTCTGATCCTAAATAAGCACAGTAGTCATCAGGATCTTCAGGTAATCCGTTGTGTCCGCAGTAATAATGCGCACAAAGGTAAAGCTGAGTTCTCCTTGCTCACGCCATGATGGCCTATAGATGAATTACACGTGCAGTTCCACTCAGTACAACACATTATTAACTTGGGCACTAGATAGAAATGAGTGGTTAACTTCACACCCCAGTCGCTTTACCCTTGGGAAAAAGACGTGCATAAGCTGTGCAATCCACTACACATAACTCTTAAATTACCACATTTTTTACAGAAAGTCCTTTCAAACTTGCACACTCAGAAGCTTGCTCTTTATGGATGAGAAGGCACTCATGCTTGAGGGTCAGTAACTGACATCGCGGCTTTTGTAAACGAAGTGGTTCTATTCTTTTAAAACTGAGATGGAAACAAACGGGGTTCTTCGCACGTGGATATAAACGTTGGATAGAAATATTGTTAAGGATGTGAATTTTATGCTTCCTCACTTGGCACACATTCCTCGAGCTGCAGGGATGGAAACTTCTGAAGACGAAGTGACTGGCACTTATACTGCGTTTGGGAGCATGCAACATGAGAGCTGATAATCCTGAAGAATGTACTAAATTTGAGCAACAGTTTTCCGGTTTGCTAGTTACCTAAGAGCAATCCCATCCACACAAACACAACACTCCAACACCATACATTCTTTTATTATTATTTCTCTATCACATGTTTCGGTCGTTCATTCGACCATCATCATGTCTTCCACTTGATGGTGGTCCAATGAAGGACCGAAACGTCGTACAGAAATAATAATAATAAAAAGAATGCACGGTGTTTGAGAGTTGTGTTTGTGTGGATTGGACTGCTATTTACATACCAAACATTCCTGCTATCAGGAACAATCAACTAACTTCTACAGAAAGGACTCTACGCTAAAAGTGAAATTCATCCTTTTGTCTAAGGATTAGCCACTTTAAATGATTTTGCTTCCCCATAAGCTAGACTTGCCCACAATTCCCTGTCTCAAGTAAATTCTTCTGTCAGTCCATGTTTATTCGTCCTCCGTCTTAACTTCATCGATCCCCCATTTTTCTTCCGGTCCTCCATTCCTTCACGTTCCGTCCAGTCCCCAGTCCACAGTCCCCAGTCTAGAACATTCCGAGGCGATACATTTCCTGGCCCTCTCTTCACGTGTCCAAAGAACTTCAAGTCGTTATTCTTCAGCTACTTTTAACATATTCTTCACTACGTCCATAGTTGCTCCTGCTTTGGTTTTCTCAAGAACACAAAACTTTGTATTAAGGTTTCCGGATATGATTTTTTGTTGTATTGAGATTATTTTTACTCCAGAACTAGAGTTTAAGAAGCCAATAATTCTTTTCTTCCGCTTATGTTCTCTTTATGAAAAAGATATATTAAATATTTATTTTTCCCTATATATATATATATATATATATTTAAATCCGCCATTTCACATAGCCTTGTACCAAACTTCTTAACATACAGCCCGTGTTTTCTGTATCCTGTGTTATTATCACTTGATCTTCCGCAAAGAATTGAAATATTTAACTCAAATTATTTCAAAAGTAGCTGGAGAAGAATGAAACCAGCCAAGCAAACAGCAGAAGAGGAAACGAACAATCAGCCAGCAAAAAAGAAAACGGACTGGAGGAAGAAATTTCAGTTTTCAGGTAAACCGCGACTGAGGCAGAACAGAAAGTTCTCTGCATTATTTGTGGAGTGTCTTTCACTGAGAAGTGGATTTAGTGCCCACAAGAACTATGCTGAACTTGTATGAATTTACCAAATTGTAGGTGACTACTATGAACGCTAAGACAGCAGTTTGCTATGTCCGGGACTATTGGTCGAGATTGTAATATCGACAGAAAACCACATTTCTTGTTTTAGCGCCTTTTTAAATTCATCTCACGTTATGATTCCCGGTTTATATGAATTTTGTTCCTGTATAAAATAGCGTATTATTTACGCTGACAAGGAATCTTCAGGAAAAATAAAATTTAAATTTAATCAAATATAAAGACTGGGACCACTAAATTTTCTCTAAAAGTGCCGTTTGTCATGTCTTAGGTTGCATTCCTGGTATGGGCAGAAAATTTTATATTTGCCAGCATGTTCAGTCCTAAATTAGTGTGCACCCAGCTGCCGATACAGTGGACAACATTTGATGTGTTCCACTACTAAAGTGGCCGGAGTTTCGAGCTAACTACTCTTGCTGTTTAATGACAAGTGCTAGAATTGGCGCCCTGCTTGATTTGTTTCAGAGCATGATATTCAAACCTCCGAATCTCTGTCTTTTATATCACCCTTTACCAGGCATCTTTTATACGTAATGGAGTAAAAGGCAATATTTCAATATGCCTATTTTGCATAAAACTTAGTATGAAGTACGAGTATGTAGGTATGAAAATCAAAGTGAATTACATTTAAATATTCACTTTGTGCTACAGAGCAAACACACTCCGCTACGGTTATAAAAATCAGTAAGTTAAAGCTGAACTGAGAAAAATCGGTTTGTTCTGATATCCATATTTAACATATAAATACACTCCTGAGGGCAGAATGTAAACTGTTTTGAATGTTAAATCTGGTGGTATATGAAGTATGCACCGGTATTTAAAGGATTAATTGGTTTTCCATTTCAATTTATGATATGATTCAGAGTGGAATCTGTATTGATGGAACATTATGCTAAGGGTGGGTTTGCAAGAATTATGAAAGTATGCTTATGTTTCCTATTTCATAGACCGATCTGGTACAGGACGCCCAAAGGTATTTTGAATTAAATGCAGACCCTTGTTCATATGTATGGCAAATATCTCTGTCAACAAAAGTTTGCAAACATTTCAGTAGATATTTCTAATGTTATTCGAAATCATATTGTTTCATAACTTGTGTAAATTTCAATTTAATTACATATTGACCATTCTTCCTTCTCACAAGTTGTGCCTATTGTGTAACTGAATACTAAAAATGTAATCAAACATCTCCGGAGCAAAGAACCGGCACTTTTGTTCGCCTGGAATAAATAAACTTCATTTATTACAAAATATGTCCAACCGTAGAGGAGAAAGGTTTCGAAAAAAAATTCCTACTCCATGACATGCACGTGTCTTTTCGCTGTTTACAAAGTTAATGTTATTTTCGTTGTCTAATACTACGTAGCTATGACGTAGCTAGTCAGCTGTACAATAGAATTATAGGTTCCCGGAAATCAGCATAAGTGTTTACTTCTTGCTGATTAACAACATTAACAACATCATTAAAAGTCAAACATTAATGGTATAAGCAAATGAATATACAATTAATGTCTGACTTCCTTTAGTGAACGCAATGTAATGACAGCGGGGGAGGAACACAGGCCGAACCAGACGGACATAACATAAACAAAACAGCATGCCACCAGATAACCTCGTATACAGTCGATCTTAGTAACTTTAGTCCTACATTATTTTATGCTCCCT
>Ga0136643_10010707_pt1 | contig 13551 bp, 10 predicted proteins | sample TergutLab28metaG_FD_96883 | JGI IMG/M metagenome (GOLD analysis project Ga0136643, IMG submission 96883) | Labiotermes labralis P1 segment gut microbial communities from Petit-Saut dam, French Guiana - Lab288 P1 (version 3) (version 3) | ecosystem: Host-associated > Arthropoda: Insects >...
ATTTAGCCGAAATCCGACGGTCTTCCAAGATTAGTTCGTGAATTTGATCAATAATCTCCGGGGTGGTCACTCTTTTGGGTCGTCCAGGACGAGGCGCATCACAGGTGGAAAAATCACCACGTTGAAACTGGACCACCCAGTTTTTGACAGTGGCATTTGATGGTGCATGTTCCCCTAATGTTTCTGTCAGAATTGCGTTAATTTCCTTCAGCGCCTTGCATTGCAGAAAAAAAATTGATGACAGCTCGCATCTCCATGTTGTGGGAATCGTGCGCATCGCCTGACATGCTTCCTGTCAGCCTCTGTAACAAGAAAAGACTTGCAATTCGGCACATGAACAGGCCCCTCTTTCCAACGACAATATCAACTCCGTCCTACGACATCGGGCTATGGACTTATCAGCACCCCCTTCTACAACAACAACAACAACTACTACTACTACTACTACTACTACTCCCCACTACTACAGATGCTAGTAATATTATCATGGCATTAGTAGTATTAGTAGTATCAATAGTATTAGTAACATTGTAATTATGTAACTGTGGTGTAGCACAAGAAGCCCCAACAAATATCAGTAGAGTCATGTATACACATCAGCCCATTCTAAACCCATCAAATGATAAACAGCTTTGCTTCTTTATTTCACCTGGAAACAGAATTTAATTGTACTGTAAACATAAAATTTGGATGGCATTTTGTAGTACCTGATGGTCCCGCTGAACATGATGACATCTTGAGGGATGACAGAGAGACGAGACCTGAGAACCTGCAGTGGAACCAGCTTAGTGTCAACACCATCTATGAGAATCCTTCCTTCAAATACATCCACCATATGAAACAGCGACATCACAAGTGAAGACTTTCCACTACCAGTTCTTCCACAGATTCCAACCTGTTAATAAAATAAATACTTTGATTTTGACAAGATGAGTTGTACTGTCTAGATAACTTAATTCCATACTTTGTGACATTGCACTTCTGGTTTCAAGCCATCACCACACCCAGACTAGCTCTGGAAGCCAGTCAACATCCTATCCATTTGGTACTAACATTGAAATGGCTAGAGCTTGAAACTGAACACTCGCCTGCATTTAGTAACAAGGTAATGTCTGAATGGAGCCACCTTTGCACCCTATCAAGTCTCTACATGTTGCAATGCTTAAGCTAGAACAATATCAGTACTTTAACTGCAGTATCTTGGACACATACATATATCACATCAATTTTATCCTGGAAAGTATACTGTCATCTAGCAAACTTTTGACATGGTACGTATAAAACAACATCTTTGAAGTATGTACAGAGATTGTGTTACTGAACAAGTATTATGGATCAGATGCCAAAGTTATGTGACTCATCACATTCTTACTTTTCTGTGCTGATAGAGAAGATGTAGGCGAAATGCTGCAATGAACTAAAACAATACTCACTTTCTGTCCAGCAGGTATATGCAGATTTAGGTTAGAGATTATAGGTCCTCGACTTGTATCATAACGCAAAGACACATCTTCGAAAACAATGTTGCCCTTCTGAGGCCATGATCCAGGGACTGTAATCCCTGTGAAAAAAGATAATGTTATCAGATATGTAGAAACTGTTTTCCATGTTATGCCATGTTATGACTTAGTAACAGCTTTGAAATAGTGAAATTCTGCAGGCCTCACTAAGAAACACATTGTTTTTCACTTTCTGTATGTTTTTATTACCATGTCAATGAATATTTGGGTCACGTAAAAAAATCCAGTAATGGTCAAAATAATATCAGCTCTGCAAGAAAGGTCCAGCATCATAGAGTCAGTTATACTAGTTAGTGGGGATCACAGATGTACCTTGGAGACGATAGTCTTCTGTAGGGATGAGGGCATACTGCTGAACCCTCTCCACTGCACTCATGTACATCTCCATATCTGCTAGAAACATAACCACCCAGTTCAGATAGATAGGTACCAGCAATGTATAGTTCACTGCCAGTCCTACAAGTGATGAGGTGACATCTGAATACAATCTTGCAGTCAGCAGAGCTGCCACCACAGACATGAACACTATCACACCACCAAGGTAGTCCTGTCATGAGAAAGATACATGTTCAGTACACAGTGGAATAGAAGACACTGAAAGGCTGTTATAAGCAAAAGTCAAGCGTGCTTGAATAATGATAGTCTAAAGAGTCTATAGAGTTCATTACACTGCAACTATACTTCAAATTTACATAATTTCAAGCAGGTTTAATGCATATGGCTATGGATGCATATGTTTTTCATTTATCTAGGAGCCACCTGGAAATTCTAATTGTTAGAGTGTTACACGTAGTACGTTCAGTACTGGGGACCTAAAAATACCAGGTGTCACTGCACAAAATTTAGTTGCCTGGTGCACTGGATTTGTGCACCACTCTATCTGTATACTTGGAGGTGGATAACCTCGTGTCTTCATGGGTCTGAGAACGAATGTAAAATATAAGAAACATGTCATTACAATGGCAGCCAAGTCAACGACTAACTCACAAAGTGTCACATTATACCTCTAAAAACAGACAGAGCCCAAAGGAACAGCGGTACCCCAAGTATATCCACATTACTCATAGTTCAGAGTCCTGTGAAAGACAAATAACTGAAATGCATGTTTATAGTATTATCTGTTAAGCATCAGAGTATTTATTCAAAAGATTTAGAAGCTTGTAATAGGTTTTATTACAACAGAAAATGCAGCTAGTAAGAAAACACGAATTGTGACGTACTTCCTCTACTGAAGTGAGACTTGGATATTCAAAGTGATAACTGAATGCAGGAGTAAGTCTACTGAAATGAGGTTCTTAAAATGTGTCTGAATATATACGCATTTGACAAAGACAGATGATTTACAGGAATTTATTGATTTCTCTATAAATTCTGTCATTATTCTGCTCCCAAGTATACAGTTGTTCTTATACTTCTGGATACAGATGTTACGGCATTGATTGATACAAAACGTCTGTCATTATGAAGCAGTCATTCTTAGAAGTTGTAAATGATTCCACCATGTTGTGGGGCCATCAAGAGGGAATGACTGCAAATATAAAAGTGGATCAATGCACAGCTACTATCCGAACACACAGTCAGAGATGAGAGTTGTCAATTCTGAAGGCTTGGTTTATTGCTGCAACATGAAGTTCAGTATAATGTAGGTTTATAGCACCAAAAGTTGTATAAAGCATATTTCTGCCAATTTGTTGCATTTTTGAGAGAATGTATATGGATGGGCATGGGAAAATAAAGTGTGGCCATAAATTAGAAATAATAGCTATTAGTAAAATTTTTAAAGCATCTGTCAAAGTTCTTTTGTATCTGAGAGCCAAATCACTCAATCACTGACTGTCATAATCGGTCAGGCTCTGATAAAGAAGTATATATATATAAACTTTGTCAAAAATGCTTGGTCTCAACCTACACTGAACTACATATATATATTTCTTTATCAGAGCCTGACCGATTTTGACAGTCAATGAATGAGTGATGTCTTGTTCTTATAAGGAATAAAATCTCTTACACACATGTAATATATATATATATATATGTGTGTGTGTGTGTGTGTGTGTGTGTGTGTGTAGTTCAGTGTAGGTTGAGACCAGACATTTTTGACAAAATTTCCCATGATGTAAGAGATTTTATTCCTTACAAGAACAAGATACATTTACGAAGTGAATACAGGCAGAATATCAGAAGAGAAATGAGAAAAAATAATTCTGAGTAACCATTTATAGAAGAATGATGAGGAAATGAAAGAAAAGTAGAACAGCCATTAGGAATTTATGAAAGAGGAGGAAGAGAAGAAGAATATTAGACAATGGAGGAAGAAAATATGACAAAGAAGGAATGGCAGAAGAAGATGAAATTAGGGGAGTAGCAGAAAAAGAAGACAAACAACACAATGATGATGATGGAGGAGGTGCAAAAACAATAATTCACCTTCATGTTGACTAATAAAAAAAATAATGTTAAATGTCACAAATAAAAGAGCACTGTACAAACCAGAGCAATGCCAAGCCATCTGTTGGTTGTGTTCAAAATGAGAAAGGCACTGGTGTGAGCATCAACCATGCTGAACAGGAGACTCTGGAAGCGCCTCTGATGACCAAAGGCACGAATAGTGATGAGACCACCCAGAGTCTCTGAGAAGTGTGACAATATTGGAGATCTGGTGATGCTGTCCAGCCTTTGCAATTCCCTGCCACAATCATCACAAGTTCTCTATAAACAGAATGCTAATACTTCATAGTACTTTTAGTCCAGGGGCTAACTGTTTCTGACATTTTTTAAGCGTTAACAAACTACGCCATCACTTTCTCAGATTATTTACTGCTGATGATGGATGAATGAATGACCATGTAGCATCAGTGGACTGATGCTGACAAGGAAAACCAAAGTACTTGGGAGGAAAACCAGTCCCATTAACACTTTTTCTACCAAAATTCACACATGGGCTGGCCTGGGATCAAGCCCTTGAATCCATGTTGAAAGGCCAGTGACTACCTGCCTCAGCAATGCCACGGTCTGTTTCAGCGATTTATATAGGTAAGGTGGTTCATAATCCCAGAGTAATATGTAATGTACATTATACCTTTCAACAAAATGTCATAATCCTAGCTCTAGAGGTCCAGAGGTCCATTGTTCATCACTGCTAAACTAAGAGCTAAATTATGATTGTGCACGACAATGTTGCTTTAGGATCTACAAAAAAATTATATCACGAATGCTGCATATTCTTCAAAGACCCATTACCATGATTATCAGCACATTAATTTGCTCCCACTTCACAATTTCACGCATGTGTCACATTCTTATTAATAGTTATACGAATGTAAAAACATGTGATTGGGTGGCCTCCAGTTTCTTAATGTTCATACAAAATTGAATGAAAATTGACCAGTATTTTCAAAATTTTGGAGGTGGGACTCACACTTATGAAGATAGAAAGTTGACTCATTAGCCTACTTTTGTCTTAAAATAAAACAAAGTAGGATACATCTGCGTGTAACAATATAAAGAAAAGCCACAAAATCTTCAGTCAGAATAGTCAGTGCCCCATAAAAGACGCCTGAAAATAAGCCACATGCATTATCACATCCTAGATAGCCCAGTTCCTACACAGTGTCACTAACCTTGCAGAGCACCTGTAGAAACGCTGTGTCACAAAGTACACTATACAAATGGGGACAGCAGCAATTAGGAACCAAGGAGTTACCACTGCGTTCACAATGATTGCAGAGAAGCAGAGTAATAAAAACTGGAGCAGTCTTTGAATTGATGTTGCAATTTTCTGTAAAACAAGTTGCAAATAAATTAATAAAGGACATACAGCTTCTAGTATTAGGCATGTACAACCATCATTAAAATCTTCTTTGGTCAAATCATCTTTTTATGGTTCTTTCAACATTCTGTTTTTCCTTGCAGATTATAATGCCAAATTCTTTTTTGAGGTAAAATTTTCTTCCATTGTTTCAAATTTTTAAAACACTGATTTCTGTAATCTGAAATTTTGTCTGTAACATTATTTTAATGTCATTTTGTAACAAGTATGAAAAGTTACATTTTATGAAGCATTTCCTTACAAAGTTTACACATGAAGGTTAGCAGTTACTGAGGCACTAGGACCCATGCACAACTCAGACCCATTTGGTAAAATGCAAAAGAAGCACCCCTTCTGTCAGACTACTTGAACACATCTGGACTGAAAACCTAAACTAATTTTAAGTACTGTACTCTTTCTTTTGGGTGATTCCCTGGCATCTAAATTTTACGTACTGACCATTCAGAACACTCTGTCTGTTCGGTGGTGTAAGCAGGTAGAATTCTTTCTGCTTACACCACCTATGAAGATGGAACAGACACAGTGTTCCAAAACATTGGCACATAAAATTCAGACGCTGGGGAATCACCCAAAATAAAGAATACAACATTCAGAACACAGCAAAAGTTTGAAATCAAGAATAATTCTAAGTAGATGATATTCTCTCAGCTGGTCAAGAACTTTCTGACCTGAAGTTTTATTACTGTTAGAAGAGACTACCATCATACCCTCTCATGTGAAAGTTGAATCGAGTTTAAATTCTCATGCCCAATTGTTACAAGACATTTTAGTATTATTCTCCCATAATAAAAAAAACATGTCTTACTGAATTCATGGTACAGGGTTTATCTTCAATGACTGGTAGTTACTCAAATTGTCAGTAAATAATCTACCAGTATGGAACCAAAGGTTTATTGTAACACGTTCATCCTGTTTGATGTACCATCAACTACATATATGCATTCGTAGTGCTATGGATATAAAGCATTAATGTGAACAGGAGTGAAAGGTGTATACTTAACACTCCTGTAAGCATTAACTGCATTAGAATCAAAAGTTACTTGTCCAAAACTTTACTTATGTAGGCATAGTGATTTAGTGCTTTTCTTTTTGGAAAAGAACAGTGATCATACTCAGACATCACAATAGACGTGGGGGGAAAGTCCTTTTAAAGTTAAGACAAAAATCATGAAAATAAAAAATATGCCTTTATTGAAACTGACATATAAGAAATTTTTAATGAAGAAGAAAGTGAGTAAAAACAATGTACTGAGAGAAACAAATTTTTAGTCATAACAGAGAAGAAAGAGAGCATAACCAGCAAATTATGAGTAAAAATTAAGCAACTCATTATTTATACTCTCCTCTTAAGGGAAGGTTTTTTTTAGGGTTTTTACAGAATAGGTTTGATAAAATGAAACCTTTTAAACATGTCAATATTTTAATTTAAAAACACAGTTTAGTTACCTTATCAATTACACTCATATCAGTAGAAAAACGATTAATGATACGTCCAACAGGTGTACATTCAAAGAAGTGTAGTGGACAGCGTATCACATTGCGCAACATACTTTCATGGAGTACTCGTCGAGCTTGTGCTCCCGCATACTGTCCGACACCACTTGACAGTAAGGATAGCAGAAGAGATGCAACAGAGAGTGCCCCATAGACTAGCAGGTAATACTTCATCTGCAATCACATGACGATATTATTTAGTTCACAACAACAACTCCGTCAAGCAAGTGGGCATCTGTACTTTTCAAATCCTGAGAATGATGAGAACCTGTTATATGATAACTCTGCTGCTCTGCTCTGGGATATTGCACTCTTTCACTGGATGTTTGTTGCAAAATGTTTCCAGACTATGTAGTGGCCTCATTTAAAAGGGTCAATATATCACAACAATAAAGTTCTCAACTGCAGAGCTTTGAAAACCTGAATATTCACAACCAGTTATCTGAAGGCAGGAGTACAGCTTACTTCAGAAACAATCTTAGTAATTAACCAACTTGATGCACAAAATCTTGTTTTATAATAAGTTTATTAAATGCCTCTACATGTTTCGAGTACGGCATTTAATAAACTTATTATAAAACAATATTTTGTACATAAAGTTGGTTAATTACTAAGATTATACTGAGAAGCACAGTCAGCAAAACATCAAAATTCAGAAACAATGTAGTACATTAAATACTTCACATATACAGGGCAATGTCCAACAAAACAATAGCATAATAAATCAGTCATCATCTGAAGCCACTAGCGAAATCACTATATTATCTGTGCTCATTGCCTGGGGGAATTTCCTCACCTCATAATCCCACACATGAAGCACTGAATTGCTTCCTGTATTCCCACTGTTTGTCCACTGATTGAGCCAGTAGTCTGTGTAGACTCTGAGACCCTGCCAGCCAAATGTAGATGCTAGGTAAGTAGCTCCAACACAGACTGAACAGGCACGCAAGTACTGAAGATAAATTCTCTTGGGAATCTTCCCATACTCTCGCTCTGGTGAGAGCAATTGTCCACTTTGAGCATCCACAACTTCACTGTCTGCAGAAATAACAAATATGTTACTGCTTAGAAGAAGCTATTGTGTCCCTATCTGCTAACAGAATAAAAATTGGTGCCAGATTCATGAGGATCTGGATTACAGATGTAATTTTGGAAATAAGTTTTATACATTTTGAGGTTTTTAAAGGTGGTAAGTTCTGTATTAACAAAGTTTACCCTTTTTGCTCTTACATCTTTTCATCAAATGACAAACTCCTCAAAAAGTATCAATCAATGCATATGTCAAGTTGTGATCTATTCAACCATACACATTTCAGATACCTGAAAACTCTCATACAAAACATGAATACCATGTATGTCATTTTTGTACATACTGTAAAATTAAGATTACTGTCTTCTGGGATATAGGGTCATGTAATGTAGTTGAAAGCTGACAGAGTACATGATGTCACATGCGAGAAGGTATTAATCTCCACAGTCACTGTTATAAGGACCGCAAGTGTCACGTACTATAAACTAGTTAGTGTCTTATTTGTAGACAGTGGAACATCATTCTGACAGATACTGCAGTGGAACATGTACAGAAATCTAGAACAATTATGGGAATCAAAAGCTCTCATTGGCATGCCTGTACTGCTCACATACATCTTTAAGTAGTGTATATTTATTCCAACCTTCAATCAAATATTCCTTAAACATATGGAAAATAAAATACAGTGTTAACTCCATAACCTGATATGACTATAAAGAAGCAAACTTACTATCAGGAAAACATACTTTAGCCACAAAGTTCAATGAATTTCATTTTCAAATTTGAGAGGCACTGGCAATAACCATAAATACAGCATAAGGGTAGAATTTAAAAAATACTGAGCTGTATTTTTATGGACTTGTTTCCACCAACAGCCCTTTATATGGTGCATTTCCCAGACTTATAAAACTAAACAGCATAAAAATAAAAAGTGCAAGGATCAAGGATGACACAAAGAGTACTTGAAGATTTGTTACACTTACTCTTGTTTACCCTGAGGAGCTATGATTCAACTAAATTTGATTTATTACATCATGTAGAATTCACCTCAGGTCTTTCATTAGTTCCACAGTTCTCTTTGTGAGCAGGGCCTTCAAGAACATAAAACTACACGCAGGAGAACGTTTGGAATTAAGTGGGGAAGAAACAGAAGGATGGGGAAAACTGGATACAATGGATAGCGCCTTACAATTTGCATTCTTCATCTATAGATGGACAGGTCACAAGGCATGCCTGGAGAAAATGAGAAGGCCTACATAATTAAAGTTAAAAAAAAAACTGAAAGGAAGACTCCACTTGAGAGACTTCAATAAAAATGAGAATGTAATAATATAGGAAATATTTAAAAATTAATTTGAAGGATTGTGTATCAGATTTAATTGGCATAGAATAGTGTCCAGCTAATCTTTGCAAACTGGATAATAAATTGTTAGATTATATGAAACGCACAGCATTTCTTGTTTAAGTTAACAACTATCAGCTTTGCTCTGTTGATTTACATAATATTAATATATTATAATGGTGTATGTACATAGTCTACACATTCTTGTAACAGAGTGTACAATAAAAATTCCATGATATGCTAGAGGAACTTGTGTCTTCCATTTTCAAAAGTTGTCACTTGTTACTTCTATCCTGAACACAAAACCAAATATTTTCAATTACATCAAATGTAAAAACGAAAAAGACGATGCTGAAGGGACATAAAAAATTAACTACTTACACGGATCTTCATCATCAATGTCATCGCTGCCACCAGATGCAGTGGATGGAAGCTGTTTCAGGTGCTCATGGTCTGACATTGCACCTGTTGCAACATTGCTTGACCTGGTTCAAAATCATAATTGTACAGTGGATACAGCAACATGAACTGGCAAAATATGCTCCTGTTGTTTAGGGTTATATTGTATTATGTTATTTTGGCAAAGTGTGCAGCCATGGTTGTCATAGAAACCCCACAGTACAGAACATAACAATCAATAATAAACAGGCACCAGCTTATACATGAAAGACAGTTAGCAACAGAACCCCACCGTAGAGCAATAATTCTCAACTGCAGCCATTAGGTACATTCATGATCAATACCACTCATCAACCAGTGATTCTCACCTACCACCATTTGATACATGCGTGATCAATACAATCAATCAACTAAGGATTCTCAACTGCAACTATTAGATACATTCAAGATGAATATTACTCATCATTCAGCGACTCTTAACTGCAGCCATTAGATACATTAATGATAAAATACCACCAACCTATCAATGATTCTCAATTGCAGCTGTTAGATGCATTCATGATCAGTACCACTTGTCAACCAGTGATTCTCGACTGCAGCCGTTAGCTACAATTGTGATGAATACCATCAATCAATGATCCTCAACTGCAGTCAGCAACCACATTCATTCATGACAAATACCACAAAGCAACTAGGTATCTCCACAGTGCCGAATCTTCTTTAAAATACTGACAGTTAATCAACTGGTAAAGAAAGTCCCTACTTCTAGAAATGTCACCTTGCTCACAGAGCCCACCATTGAACTCTATCTTTCAGTTACTGAATCAAATCCATCCTCTTACATTCTGTTCCTTTGTAACTAAATTAGCTAAAAAATATAATAGTGTCAGACATAAGCAGACTTGCTACAATTCAATTCACAGCTACTTGGGAAATATAAACAAGTCAAATTTGTTGGGTAGCTCTTGGTCCCACAAGTCAAAGTTAAAATATTTTATACTTATTCTGTGCCACTATATCTGCAACATTTTCCTTCTTTCTTGACTTGAGTTAAGGACCACTACTGTATAATATTGCGCTAACCTCTGAGACTGGATGGAAAAGATACGGCGCAGCAAACTGCTTGGTTGACCAGAATTGTCTGGGCTTGTAAATGCTCGGGTCCTAGAGGAAAACAATGACAGCAACATAGTGCACAATTGTAATAGACTAATGTTTCAGTACAGTCTCACACACACACACACACACACACATACATACATACATACATACATACATACATTCATGTATATGTTTCAAAAAACCCAGTACCTGTTGTAGGACACACAATATGAAACTTGTCACCACATGACAACACACACACACAAAGCATAGTAAACATGAATAACATACAAGAATAGATAAAAGAATAAGTAGTTAACAAAGTACAGAGAACACAAATAAGTAACTATGAAACAGCTGTAACATAAGCTGGTAGGTGTATGAAGCAAGAAGAATGAGAAACATAACAAATTATCAAATGTGCTAGATAAGGTACAGACCATAAAACAATAATAATAATAATAATATAATAAAAAAATAAGTGAATTATAATAAGCAGAATAAAGATACAATTCAGTCACACAAAACTAACATTTAAAAGAGCTTAAAAAATAAAGATATAGAAAAATTATCATAGTGATTCAACATAAATAATGATAGTATCATTATAGATGTTGAGAAGGGATGGAATCTTAACTGCTAGATAAAACTTGTCAAAAGAATAAAAGACATGAATAAAAAAATACTTGCTCAATGCCGCCCTAAATCTTGGGGTCTCACTTTTTATTCGAGAGTATGAGGTGGCATTCTATTAACTGTTTTACTGCTGTCATAGAAGACGCCTCTTTTTATACATTAAAGATTTACAGTGGGTTTACATAATTGATTTTTGGTTATAGTATTTACTGTACAAACTGCAGTGTTAGAAAGCTATCAGCATTTTTTATTACGAATACCAATAAAGAAAATACATGTTCACAAGGACGAGGATATATATCCAGTTTCTTCAACAGTCCTATGCAAGAACATCTCAAATCTACTCCCACATTATTCTTATAACCCTCTTCTGGAGTAAAAATACCCTATTTGCATTGGTTGAATTTCCATGGAAAATAGTATCATACATTATTTTTGAGTGCTAGTATGCAAAGTAGGCAGACTTAATAGCATCCCTACCTAATATGTGGGACAATTTTCCTACAATACAGCATGCAGTACTCATCTTATGAAGTAATAAGTCTATGTGGAATTTCCAAGGGAAGTGGCTATCAATAAGCAGACCTAAAAACTTTAGATTGTTAAGTTAAGTTTGGTCAAAATACACTAAATTCAGTGGGTACTGTACTAATTACATAGGAGTACATCTTACAACATTAGTTTTTTCTACATTCAATATGATATGATTAGCTCTAAACCATTTAGAAATGTGTAGCAGTACTGAATTTAACATATTTTTAAATTCATCATAAATATCATGACAGACCAAGATACTAGTGTCATCAGTGACAATTATTACCTCAGCAATTGTATTAATTTTTAAAGAGAAACCTATAATGTATATATTAAAAAGGAGTGGACCCAGGACAGAGATCTGAGGAAACCCACGCTTGGCAATTTCCAATTTGAGCTAAAACTGCGTGTATTAGAAGATTTCAATACTATTCTCTGTTTCCTATTTACTAAGTAAGATTTAAGCCAGTCTAGGATTTTCCCCTGGATACCATAGTATTCCAATTTGTATAGCTAAAGCCATGTTCATATTGTCAAGTGCCTTTGCTCAGTTGCCAAATGCACCAGATATATACATTTTCTTATTCCATGCATTGAAGATAGAATTAGCCAGCTTAAATGAATCTGTTGATGGTCCTGATGGAAGCCATACTGTTGAAGAACCAATATCTGGCAAGCCTGGAAATGCTGATTTAACCTTCAAAACCCAAGTATTTCAAATAATTTAGAAAAGCCTGTTAGGAGAGAAATTGGTCATAATTGGCCAGTATAGCTCTATTACCCTTTTTAAATAAGGGTTTAACTATGGCATATTTGGCATAATTTAGTCAATCCAGAAAAATACCTTGAGATAGTGATTTATGAAAAGTATATTTCGAAGATTTACTAATCTGTTTAATGTATAAATTTATTATTTGATTTGATAAACCACCATACCCAAATGAATTTTTAGAATTCAGAGAAGTAATTGTGTTTATTAATTCTGCCCCTGAGGTGGGTATTGTTAACATTACTGGAAAACCTTCGGGAAAATAATTCTTTAAACATAACATAGCAGAATCAACATCCATATTTTCTGTCTTCAGACTGTCAATTAAATATTGAAAGTAATTACTAAGAGCTTCCACTGCATAGTCAAGACAGATATTAATATTATTACTTTTAAGTGTTAGGGGCAATTGTTCAGCAGTAGTTCTTTTCCCAGATTCATTCTTGATAATTCTCCACATTGATTTTGATTTTTCTTCCATTTTAAGGTTCAAACTGGAACTGTAATAAATATTTCATCAGGCAAGAGCATGGGCACTTCTCAGAGCAACAAAAAGTAAGTTGTAATTAGCTTAACAGGCTCAAGAACCAAGAATGCTTATTCAGGCAAAAGAATATACAGTATTTTAAAACAAGTATGGATATCTATTTCATTAATGAATATTGTGGGAATTTGGGGTTCATAAATTTGGTAGTATTTATCCACGCACTGAACTTATGTTCTATGTCACAGGTAGTTTAAATAACCGCAAAGGTGCCAAGTCAGGACTGACTAGAAGAAATTCATATTGCTCCCTAGCATTTGACTCACTAAACCTTTCAAATTCAGGTTTTTCCTCTAACACCTGTGTGAAACATACTGAAATGAAATCGGTTACATCTCATACTGCATGGACAC
>Ga0136643_10010708_pt1 | contig 13550 bp, 12 predicted proteins | sample TergutLab28metaG_FD_96883 | JGI IMG/M metagenome (GOLD analysis project Ga0136643, IMG submission 96883) | Labiotermes labralis P1 segment gut microbial communities from Petit-Saut dam, French Guiana - Lab288 P1 (version 3) (version 3) | ecosystem: Host-associated > Arthropoda: Insects >...
CAGTGACCGTCACGCTGGCTGTTCGGTTGCCATCGGCTGTGCGAACGGTGATGGTAGCCGTGCCTGCTGCTCTGGCCGTCACTAGGCCACTTGCGTTGACGGTTGCAATGTTCGTGTTGCTACTGCTCCACGTGACTGCTTGGTTCGTGGCGTTCAACGGACTGATCGTCGCGTTTAGACGGACGGTTTGGTTTACATTCAGGTTGTGCGTGGCTCCACCGGGGCCAATCCTCACGCTGGTGACTGGGATGGTGTTCACCGTCACGACAACACTGGCTGTGGGTCCGTCGGCGGCGGTCGCGGTGATGGTCGCCGTGCCAGCCGTGCTCGCGCTTGCCGTAACAAGGCCGTCTGCGCTCACCGTGGCCACAGCTGTGTTGCTGCTGCTCCACGTGACTGCGCGGTTTGTTGCGTTCCACGGACTGACTGTCGCGAGAAGGTGCAGCGTAGCACCAACTGTGAGCGTGCGGGTCGCCGCACCGGCAATGGTCACATCGGTAACCAAAATCGGTAGTGAAACAATGAATATTGGCCGAACCATCGTGCTCACACCATCGCCGGTGATGAGGATGGCCGGGTTATACGTGCCAACAGGTAGGTCGTTGTTTGGCCGCAACTGAAAGGTTCTGGATTCGTTTGGCGCAAAGGGTGTGCTCCAGCCTACACCTTCAATTAATGTCCAGTTGGGCACGTTGGGCAGTGGGTTGAGGGTTACGGTGCGGTTTTCGTTGTTCACAATGGTAATTGTAGCCCACCCCCGTTGAGTATAACCGACTGAATGATTGCCCCAGTTGGGCGTAACGGTGCTAGGGACAATGCCGGTGGCTACACCATTCTGGCCGTGGACGGAACTCGTTGTAGGTCTGCCGGGTGAACCGTACCAACCAAGTTGTCCCGCGGTAAGGAAAATAGCATAGCCATCGTCAACCATCACGTTGCCGTTAATTGCTGGCATGCTATTGCCGCTATTGCCGCCATTGCCGCCGCGGCCGCCGCCGCCAACAAGACCCGCAGGCGACATGCCATCGCCGCCATGGCCACCACTGCCGCCGTTGCCGCCAGTGATGTTAACTGTGCCGCTGCCGGTAGCAAACACATCGCCGAGGATGCCGAAGCCGCCATTGCCGCCACGGCCACCGTGGCCACCATTGCCAGAGCCCCCGGTGGTGCTGCCGAAGCCAGCACCGCCACGGCCGCCATTGCCGCCACGGCCACCTGTAATAGTAATCTCTCCGGTATGATTAAAGTGCACCATGCCAACCACGCCGTTTGCACCGGTTTGTCCAACACCTCCGGTTAGACCATCCGCGCGGGTGTTGCTGTTATTCCATTGACGACCGCCCGTTGAACCATTGGCACCTGCACTGGCGGAAATGGCTAGCGCGCCACTGCCATAAAAAGCAACATCGCCGGTGATACCATGGCCGCCACCACGCGTGACAATGGAGTTTGTGCCAACGAGATAAATTTGGTTTTGCATACCAGCAGTAAACACAATGCCGGTGGTATTGCCTGTTGCAGGCGTTTGAAAGTGAAAATCATGCAGGGTAATATTCACCGCACCCATTGCACGCAGCGAAAACGGAGTCAGCACACGTTCACTATCGCCAATGAGGGTTATGTCGGTGACACTTTCGGGAATAACCAGCTGCACGGCATCCATGGGTGGTGCAGCGGAAAAATCAAGCGTGTCGCCATCGATAAACGTCAACCAAATGTCTGCCGATGCACCATTGACTTGTTGCCAAGTTGTGACTTGGTGTACTTGGGCGCTGGGCACCGCCACCGCCATCACACCACCAGCAGGAAACACAAGTAGCAATGCCAAAGCATAACCAATTAATCTGCGAAAAATTTTCTTCATAACAATTCCCCTTGCTATAATCGTGTGACAAAACTTAACAATAGTATAACATAGATTTTATGGCGTGTCAACAAAAATTACCAATATTAAACGTAAAAAACGACATGCTGCGGCCGACCGCGCAAAGCGGCCGACAGTGACTCTATCATTATACGGAAGTGCGGGTCTCGGCGTGCCCACTGCCCAGCAGCAAGTTGCGAATGGACTTAAAAAAACAATCAAAAAGCCCCGAAGCTCTTGATATTCAAGGCGCTTCGGGGCTTTCGTCTTTACTCCCACTCAATTGTCCCAGGAGGCTTTGGAGTGATATCGAGCACCACACGGCTCACGGCCGGAACTTCCACGGCAATGCGCTGCGCAATGTGACCGAACAGCTCCAGTGGCAGCGGCGCACAGGCGGCACTCATGAAGTCACCCGTAACCACTGCACGCAGCGCGATGACCGGACCATAGACCCGCTGTTCGCCCTTGAGCCCCACGGAATTCACGCCAGTGTGCACCGCAAAATATTGGCTCGGGCGGCTTTGGGCAGGCAACGCATCAAGCTCTTGGCGCAAGATTGCATCGGCTACTCGCAGCAGGTCGAGTTTTTCTTGCGTGATGTCGCCAATCACGCGCACGCCCAACCCCGGCCCAGGAAAAGGCTGGCGCTCAATGAGTGCGGCAGGCAAGCTAAGCAAACGCCCAAGCTCGCGCACTTCTTCTTTGTATAGCCACTTCAGCGGCTCCACCAGCGCAAATTGCATGTCTTCGGGCAGGCCGGCCACGTTGTGGTGGCTTTTGATGACTTCGCTACCATCGCTGCCGCTTTCAGCAATGTCGGGGTAAATGGTGCCCTGTGCGAGGAAGGGAATCGTGCCCAGCTTGGCGGATTCCTCATCGAACACATGAATAAATTCTTCGCCGATGATTTTACGCTTTTGCTCGGGATCGGTTATGCATGCGAGCTTTTGCAAAAACCGCGCCTGTGCATTCACGCGGATGAGCGTGAGGTCATGGTCAGCAAAAGCGGCTTCAATTTCCTCGCCCTCATGTTGGCGCATCAGGCCATGGTCCACAAACACGCAGGTGAGCTGCCCCGGTAGCGCGTGAGTCAGCAGTGCAGCACACACCGAACTGTCTACCCCGCCGGAAAGCCCCAGCAAAACCTTTTGGCTGCCCACTTGTTGGCGAACCTCCGCCAACTGCGCAGCCAGATAATGCTGCATGGTGTAGCTTTCGGCCGCGCCACAAAGTTGTTGCAGCACGTTGCGCAGGGCATCGCGCCCGGTTAAATCAATGGTCATGTGTCCCCTCCTGCGAGTGTAATATCTTTCTATTATAACACCTTGTTGCGCACAAGTCAAGTTTTGCACAGCAAATTTTCGCGCGAGTATTCACGACAGCGTGCCACCAACAAATTTCGGTCCAACTTTGCGGCAAAACAGCGCACGCAGTCCGCCCATTTGGTCGGGACGTAAATTCTTCTTCAGCAGAATGTTTTTGTTCAGCACCATAATGCCGTGTGGGGCTTTGCCACGCTTTCCGCTGTACAGAATAATAAATGCGATGGGATTTTCGATGATTTTTTTGATTTCGTCGTAGCGTTTAACACGCTCAAACGGCGGCTTGCCCTCGTGCTGCACCAATTCGTGGATGTGATCTTGATAGAACATGGTGGTGACGTGCACCATTTTTTCGTGGCCACCACGGCTGCTGATGACGCGCTGAATGGCCACGCCGAACGACACAATTGCCATTGCTGCAAAGAAGATCCACAAAAAGCGCAGCGACGTCCACCACAAGTGAATTAACACTGCGCCTAGCGCCCACGAAAATCCGCTTACCACAAGCGCGAGGGTTTGCGTGTTGGCCTTGGCTTCGTGCGTGCCGTTTTTGCTCAGTGCCATTTGGTTAGACTGCTGCTCGGTCATGCTTTCGCGTACGATAAGAATGGGTTGGTTATCCATATATACCCCCTGTCAGTCATCATTATATCACACTTAGACATCCGGCGCAAGATTTTTCTTGCACATTGATGCGCAGTATGCTATAATAGAATGTATTACATCATAGGAGGGCAAAATTATGCCACTGGTAACAACCAAGAAAATGTTCGAGCAAGCCTACGAAGGCGGCTACGCGGTTGGCGCGTTCAATGTCAACAACATGGAGATTATCCAAGGCATCGTGCAGGCCGGGCAAAAGCTCAACGCGCCATTGGTGCTGCAAGTGAGCAAAGGCGCACGTGCCTATGCAAACCATACTTACCTAGTCAAACTCGTGGAAGCTGCGGTGGAAACCACCGGTCTGCCCATCGCGCTGCACTTGGACCACGGCCCGGACTTCGAAACCTGCAAAAGCTGCATTGACGGCGGCTTCACCAGCGTGATGATCGACGGCTCGCACCACAGCTTTGAAGAAAACATCAAAGTGACCAAGCAAGTGGTGGAATATGCCCATGCCCATGGCGTGACGGTTGAAGGCGAGCTGGGCCAGTTGGCCGGTGTGGAAGACGACGTGAACGTCAGCGAAGAAGACGCCGCCTACACCAAGCCCGAAGAAGTGGAAGAATTCGTGGCACGCACCGGCGTAGACAGCCTAGCCATCGCCATTGGCACCAGCCACGGCGCGTTCAAGTTCAAGCCGGGCACCGAGCCCCAGCTGCGCTTTGATATTCTGGAAGAAGTGGCACAACGCCTGCCTGGCTTCCCCATTGTGTTGCACGGCGCAAGCAGCGTGCCGCAGGAGTTCGTGCGGCAAATCAACAGCTTGGGCGGCGCGCTTGAAGACGCTATCGGCATTCCCGAAGATATGCTGCGCCAAGCCGCACGCAGTGCTGTGTGCAAAATCAACATCGACAGCGACCTGCGCTTGGCCATGACTGCCGCCCTGCGCGTGCATCTGAGCGAAAACCCCGGCCACTTTGACCCGCGCCAGTACCTCAGCCCTGCGCGTGCAGCCATTGAAGCGATGGTTGCGCACAAAATTAAAACTGTGCTGGGTTGTGCGAATAAAGCGTGAGATTAGCCGATGAAAGGTTGCATCTTAAAGAGATACGATGGTCGTTACTTCACGTATCTGAAGCCCATGTTGGCACCCATCGAAGACATCGTGCGCCAATACAATTGGCTGGTGACAGACTGCGAAGTTTATGACCTGCCCGATTCGCGTTTCAATAGCGCGGATTATGTATGGCTCAGTGGCGATGAGCTGCTTGACATTGCGCAGCATAAAAGTCAGTTTATTTGGGCTGTGTTTTCGGCAATCCCTAAGCATGTGCCGCGCGAACAAGCCATGCTGGGCGAGCCATTGCCGCAAGTGGAAGAATATGTAGGCTGCTATCATAGCCCGCTGCGCATTCAACACTCGCTTGCTGAAATTGAATTTTTGGCCATTGACTCCAGCTATGTGATTTTTATCAGCAAACATGATGCATTGGTTGCGCAATGGGCGGCAGCGTTTGAACACGCGATGGACTTAGACGTATATATTGACGACCTGCGCCGAAAATATCCTGGTCGATTTTAATCAAATTTATGCCAACATAAAAAGCGAGAATGCACAATGCAAAAGTACTTCGAGAAAATCTCCGGCGAGCGCGTTTTTCTGTCGCCCATGAACCCCGACGACTACGAGCTCGCCACCAAATGGTTAAACGACTCTGAAGTGGCTACGTGGCTGGGCGGGCATCGCCATATGTATTCGCTACCCGCCGAGCGTGCGTGGATGGAAGAAAACGTCAAGAAGCAAGATAATTATCAGTTTGCCATTGTGCTGCGCGATGGTCAGCGCTACATTGGCGGCTGCGGGCTCAATCAGTTTGATGCCACGCACCGCAGGGCTACGCTGGGCATTTTCATTGGCGAGGCAGATGACCGCAATTGCGGCTACGGTGCTGAGGCCTTGCGCTTGCTGGTAGACTACAGCTTTCGCTGGCTTGGCTTGCAGAACATCGATCTGGGCGTGTGGGCGAACAATACACGCGCGATTCGTTGCTATGAGAAGGTCGGCTTTCGCGAGTATGGCCGCCGCACCGGGGTGATTTTATTCGACGGTGAATGGCAGGACGAAGTGCGCATGGAGATATTAGCAAAAGATTGGCTGGGAGGTTGACATGCAAGAACCCATCCTCACCCTGCACGCCGCGCATGACTACGAAACGTATGTGGCGTTCTATAAGGCTTCGCTCAGCCGCTGGGCTGGCACTGTTGCCTTTGCGCTATTGTCTGCTGCTTCTTTGGTTGGTGCAATTGCAACTGGCGATGTCGCACCGCTGATTATCAGCATTGGCTTTGCGCTGTTGGCGATGTTTTGGGTGTACTATGCGCTGGCTCAACCGAATTTGCGCAAGCTAAAAAAGCAGCTGGAAGAAAAACCGCCCACCAGTGAAACCTTTTCCTTTTCTGAAGAGCACATTGAACACAGCGGGAAAAGCGAACTGGTGAAAAGCTCATCCGCGGTGTTACAGTATGACTACTACCTCAGCGCGTGGGAGCTGCCTGCGTTCTTCACGCTTAACCCACCGGCTGGCGCAGTGATTCTGTTTGCCAAGCGCGACATGACCGAGCAACAGCAGCAAGCTCTGCGTGAACTATTTTCGCGCAAGTTCAAGAGCAAATTCACCATACGTAAGCATTTACCCAGCAAAATCAGATAATCAAACATGCAAAAGCCCCCACTTGGGGGCTTTTTTCACGCATAAGGGGCAATTTCACGCCCGCGGGCATATAGTATAATAACATACATACAGGGAGGAATGCGCCATGGACCAACAACCGCATTACCCTTGGGGGAACGGCTCCCACCCGCAGCCGCATGCTGCGCATTCATCGGGCTATGCAGAAAGCGGCACTGTGCCGCAATCACCGGCTAGCCTAACCGCGCATGTTTATCAACACTGCCATGCATCGCTGAAATGGGGGGCAGTCAACGGTGCTGATGGTTATATCATCCTGCGTGGCAGCCAAGCGGCCGCCATGCAGCCCATTGCCGCCGTGGCCGAACGCGCCTTTGTAGACACCACCACACAACCCGGGCGCACCTATTTCTACAGCGTTTCGGCTTACAACCGCTTTGGCAAAAGCCAGCCCGGCAATTACGCCACCGTTTCTATGCCGTGTGCACAGCAATCAGTGGCGCCTAGCTGCATGTCTGCGCCGCCGCGTTCAGCCATGTCACCATACTCAATGCCACCACGCCCACCCATGCCTCAAATGCCAACTGCACCACAAATGCCACAGATGCCAGCCATGCCGCAAGCCCCTGAAATGCCTGTGGCTCCGCAGTTGCAAGCCCCGGCGCAGTTGTGTGCCTTTGCGCATGGTTCGCGCTACATCGCACTGCACTGGCAGCCGCTGCACAATGGCGCACAATATCGCATTTTCCGCAGCCAAAGCCCGTGGAGCGACTACACCACCGTGGGCGAAACCACCGAAACATACTACCTAGATGCCGTGCCAGAACCCATGACGAAATATTATTACTTTGTGCAGGCCATGCACAATGGCCGCACCAGCCAAGCCAGCACAATGGTCGAGGCGCAGTCATTCCCGGCCTTGCCCACGCCCGAAACCCCGCAAAACCTGCGTTGCACAGCGCAAGATAGCGACAGCGTTGAACTGCGCTGGAATCCCGCCAATGCTGCTGCGGCCTATGTGGTTTACGCTCGCTACGACCAAGCGGAAGAGTTCAGCATCATCGGCCACGCACTCGAGTGCAGCTATGTGCACAAAGACGCACCGCAAGACAGCTTTGTGGAATACCGCGTGCAGGCTTACCACGACAGCGCCGCCAGCGAACCTTCGGCTGTGTGCAGTGGTCGCAGCGGCAACAATCCGCGCAGCAAATGCAACGCAAGCCCGTCAAAGCGCTACCCCAACCTATCTTGGCAAGGCTTTAAGTAGATGTTCTTTTTTGCAAAAAAAGAACCAAAAAAACCTAGCCGCTTCGCGTGGGATTTTTATAGCAAAGCGAAAAAACCAGCTATGTGTATACATAGCTGGTTCTGTTTATTTTTCTGCTACGCCATGCCCAGCGTGGCAAAAAAGTTGTCGTCCAAAATTTCATTTGCTGCAGCGTCTTTTGGCTCAGCTGGCTTTTTCAGCTTGCGGTCAAGCAGAATTAACACAGCCAGCAAGGCAAACAATGCCGCGGCGGCAATCGCCTGGTTAAGCACGGGTAACAACCATTGCACCACATAACCCAGCAGCGGAATGCCAAACAAAATTTGCCCGCGCACATTCAAATGATAAACAAATGCGGATGACTGCTGCGCATTGAGGCATTGCGTGATAAACATGCCTTGCACGCTGTCACGACGAATCACGCGGCTTTGCATGTAGGTTTCGCTGGTGGCAAACACGATGTCTGCATTGTTGGGGATTTCCTCAAACGGCCGTTGGCGATACACCGAAATGGTGCCCGCCGCAAAGCGTGGCAGCATGTTATCGTCGTGCTGCACAAACATGCCCACGCCAAACAGGCGCGGCAAGGTGATTAGCGCAAGCACAAACACCAACAGGCTAGCCACAACACCACAGCCCACCTTCGTCAGCACGCGCAGCCCTTTGCGGTTTTTCACGCCGGAAGATACTGAGTCCGTTTTTTTTTCCGTATATTCGGGCAGTTCAAAACGCTGCGGAATGGTGATGTCTGGCGCCGTCATGGGGGCGAAGTCGAAATCATAAAGCGACGACTTAGGCGGCGCAGCAGGCGCGATGGGTGCAGCGCGAAACACGGGATTTGGGTTGTGCCCCGTCAGGTAGCTATCCAGTGCGTCTTCTTCGTGGCCATCTTCGGCCAGCCAGCGCGCCAGTTCTTCCAGTTGGGCGGGCAACTTCATGTTGTGCAGGTTCATGTCATCATCCTCTTTATTGCTGTCTTTGCCGAAAGTTTAGCATATCAGTGTGCGAAAGTCAATGGCACATCGCTAAAAATAGACAACCTTTACATGTTTTTTTCAGTTGCGATGAAAAAATAACAATTTTCGGGAAAAACAGGGCCGCATATTGCAAAATTTTGCGCATTAAATTCATTGAAATTTCACTTGCATTTGTGCGCAGAACATGCTATACTATATGATAGTATAAATTTGAGGAGGACAAAAACTATGTTTGGTTTAGGTGGAGATGGCGGAACGCCTTGGATGATGTTTGCGTTAATCGGCGGCATGATGGTGCTGATGGTTGTGATGCAAAGCCGTTCGTCCAAAAAGCGCAAGCAGCAAGAGCAAGACATGCGCGACAATTTGCAAATTACAGATGAAATCATGACCATCGGCGGCGTGCTTGGCCGCGTGATGATGATTGAAGAAGACAGCTTGGTGATTGAAAGCTGCGACAATGTGCGCCTGCGCATTGCCCGTACCAGCATTCACACCAACATCACCCAGCAAAAACGTGCCCAAGCCGAACAAGACGCCGCCAAGGCCGAGCAAGAAGAAGCCCGCAACGCCCGTGTTGAGGAAATCAACGCCAAGCGCAAAAAAAGCCGCAAAGGCTGCGACGAGTAAAATCAGCCATAGGAATAACGCCGGCGCTTTTGCAGTGCCGGCTTTGCTGTATCTATTGGAGGTGCTACCCGTGATAAAACTACGCGAAAAAGACGGCATTGCGGTGTATCGCACAAGTGAAGGCGTGCTGAAAGTCTTTAATTGCGAAGAACACCGCCGTGAAATTGAGTTTTACAATATATTGCAGCGCTGCGGTGTGCCTACATTACAAGTACTTGCGCAAACAGAAAATTCACTATTGCTAGAGGATTTGGATTACTCATCACAGTGGCGACTCGGTCAAGCGCAGGACATGGACAACCCGGAAATCGCGCGCGCCATTGCAGCGTGGTACAAATTGTTGCACAAGGCGGGGCAAGAGTATCCTCAACTGCATACACTACCCGCAGAAACAGACGTGCTCGCTCTGGTGAACCTACACGTGCTAGCTGAAAGATTCCCCTGCGAGGCGTTTTGGCAGGTGTTGTTTTCACACTACGATGTATTTCGGACAAAGCTCGCCGCACTGCCGCAGACCTTTACTTACAATGACTTTTATTACACCAACTTGGCCGTGGCGCGTGATGGCACAGCAGCGCTGATGTTTGACTACAACCTTGCGGGGCGTGGCTATGCCTACGGCGATGTGCGCAACGTGTGCTGGTCGCTTTCGCCACGTGCGGCCGAGGCGTTTCGGCTAGCCTACGGTGCAATCAACCTTGCTGAACAGGCGGTGGATGCTGTTGCCTGCAACTTGGTTGGACTATGGACAGCTGCGCAGCGCGAACAATTCCCCGCGTGGGCTGAGTCAATGCGAGAAAGCCTCGAAAACGGCACGCTACTGCGGAACTTAGAGGAGCTGCTATGATAAACAAATCGCTCATGATCATCAACCACTGCGTGCCCTGTGGCTGCGCGTGCCGCCATTGCTTTTTTTGCTCGCGCAAGACGGCCCCACACGGTGTGCCTTATGAGATTGGCGAGCGGCTGGCGCTGCACTTTGCCCAGCATGGCATGCCTGTCAGCTACGCCATCAGTCGTTGTGCGGACTACCCCGAGCTCACCCGCAACATTGCGCTCAACCGACAGCTGGGCTTTGCGGGCGCGGCGTTTTTGCAGATCAACGGCATTGCCCTGCGTGATCAAACAGCGTTGCGTGATTACCTCATTCAAGTGCAGCAGGCTGGTGTCACTACCATCGACACCACGTTTTACGGCACGCAAGCCTATCACGACAAATTTGCAGGCCGCAAGGGCGATTTCGCATTCCTGTGCGAGATTATCGCCACCGGCTTGTCACTTGGGCTAACCATGCAGCCCACATTTTTGGCCACAGAAGAAAACAAAACGCAGCTGCCTGAGCTGGTTGACATGCTCACTCGCCTAGGCTGCACGGCCATGTACGGCTTCATTCAAGATTACCGTGGCTTTGGCGAAACCCTAGAGGATATCCGCCTTTGCCAAGCTTCATACGATGAGTTGCTGCACAACGTGAAGCAACATGTTAGCGTAAAACATCATAAGGCACAAGCGCAATGGCTCGCAGATGACGAGTTTGCAACGCCAACCGAGCGGCAACTCGTGCTTGCGCTGCGGCCGGATAACGTGGACCGGTTTGAGGCAATGTCCTGCGATGAAATCATCGAGTATATCGAAAATTTAGACGATGAGTACCATGCAACGCTACCCTCGCTGCCCGACTTGGCCAAATTATATGGCGACGACGGTTGCCAAAAGCTCTATCGTCAGCGCGATTTGCAATGGAAATGGCAAAAAGCGTACATCAAACAGCACGGCTTGGCTCTGCATGATGTGACGGATCAAAGGCACTGCGGTGCAATTTGACAATAACATATAGCGTATTGGAAATAACAGATGTGAGGAGACTGAACATGATTACCATGCACACCATCACCATCACGGGCTACAACAGCGAGGGTGAAGGCGTGGGGCGCTGCGATGGCCTTGTTGTGTTTGTTCCGTTTGCGATTGCTGGCGAAACCGTGCGCGTGCAAATCTTGAAACAGCACAGCTCCTATGCCCATGCAGAACTTGTGGAGATTTTGAAGCCCTCGTCCGAGCGAATCACGCCCGAGTGTCCACACTTCGGCGTTTGCGGCGGCTGTGGGTTGCTGCATATGACATACAACGAAGAGCTGCGGCTGAAAAAAGACAACGTGGCACGCGCACTTCGCTTGCCTGACGTGCCGATTATCCCCTCGCCGGTGGTGCGTCATTATCGCAACAAAACCACGTGGCAAACGGACGGGGCAAAAATCGGGTTGTATGCGCGAAAATCACACGACGTGGTTGACGTTGAGCATTGTTTGCTGCAAAGCGCGCTGGCGAATGCGACCAAGCACAGCAATCTGTTTTATCGAGAGCCGCGCCAATGCTTGTGTGGACTGGAATTTCATCTGAGTGACACATCGTTTTTTCAGGTGAACAACGCTGCCGCCGAGAAGATGATTGAGGTGATTGCACAGCATGTTTCCCCCACAGACAACGTGTTGGACTTATACTGCGGCGTGGGTGCCATTGGGCTTTGCTTGGCCAATTATGTGCGCAGCGTCACGGGTGTTGAAATCAACAAACAAGCCGTGAAAGAGGCTGTCGCAAACGCTCGCCGAAACAATATCACAAACGCAACATTCCACGCAGGCAAAAGCGAAAATGTCATCAGCGAGCTTGACCTAAGCGCGTTTGACGTTGTCATCATCGACCCTCCTCGTGCGGGCTGCGACAAGCGGCTTATTGATGCGTTGCAAGCTCAGCGCGTTGCGAAATTGATTTATATATCGTGCAACCCGGCCACACTCGCCCGCGATGTGAAGCGGCTGAGCCACTATACATTGATTTCGGCAACTGCCGTTGATATGTTCCCACGAACCGCGCATGTGGAGACAGTTTGTGTGCTGAAGTAGAAAGGTGCATGTGGGCGTGCCGGGCCGCACAAGCTTAACCCCGACGACCGTTACGCGGTGTTGATTCATCTTTCCACGCATGTTTCGGGCTTTAACGAAACAGCGTGGTGTTTCTGTAATGACTTGACGCAAACCCGCCTCTCCCTCTTTTCCCTCTCCACCTTCTCTCTAGGAAAAGCATACCGCCACACGTCAATACTCCCCCTGCGTCATTGTCCCAGCTTCAGTTCATCAAGAGCCCTAGTAGCCTGTAATAATTTTTTGAGAATTTTGCAAAAAACACTTGCCAACCTGTTGCATTTGTGTTATAATATAATGAGTTCCGGGTGTGGCGCAGTTGGTAGCGCGCTTGACTGGGGGTCAAGAGGCCGGGAGTTCAAGTCTCTTCACTCGGACCAATTTCACAAAGAAAAGCGGACTTGTCCTTGATAGTCAAGGGTTTGTCCGTTTTTCGTTTGAGCGGAAACAGCTTTTCCAAACCCCTATAAGGACAATTTAGCCCTCTTGATTTTTTGCTGATTTTCAGCTAATCAAGAGGACTGTTTTTTTGCGTTCTGTCATAGCTTAGAATGATGAAAGGGCGTGACATTATGGGGAACAAAAGAGGGGTTATGTTGGGGGAACGGATTAGCCTGCAACCTAAGGGCGGTATGCTGTTAGACACCGTATTTGAGCAATTTATACAATCCAAAATAGTCATGAACATATCCGAAGAAACAGTTAAGCACTATCAATGTTGCTACAAGTATTTCAAAGAATTTTTCGGAGAGAACCGCGACTGCGAAGAAATTACACAACAAGCCATTTTTGATTATTTAATGCATATCAAAAAAACTAAACCCCACGTGAAGCAAAAAACAGTGAATACATATATTCGGGGATTGCGGGCTATTTTTTATTTCATGATGAACAATGGCTACATGCAGGAGTTCAAAATCACCCTGCCCCGCGTGGAAGAAACCATCAAAGAAACCTATACAGACTATGAAATCCAAGCCTTAATCAAAAAGCCCGATTTGAAATCCTGCACGTTCGCCGAATACCGCAATTGGGTATTAATCTGCTATTTTATAGCCACTGGCAATCGGCTTGGCACAGTGTGTAATCTGAAAATCATTGACCTAAACTTTCATGACAGCGAAATATTGATACGCCGAACCAAGAACAAGAAACAGCAGATTGTTCCCATGTCTACGGAATTGAAAACTATCCTACAAGAATATTTGCGCTATCGCAAAGGTGAGCCTAACGAGTGGCTGTTCATCACCGCCTACGGTCTGCAAATGACACG
>Ga0136643_10010710_pt1 | contig 13550 bp, 13 predicted proteins | sample TergutLab28metaG_FD_96883 | JGI IMG/M metagenome (GOLD analysis project Ga0136643, IMG submission 96883) | Labiotermes labralis P1 segment gut microbial communities from Petit-Saut dam, French Guiana - Lab288 P1 (version 3) (version 3) | ecosystem: Host-associated > Arthropoda: Insects >...
CCATGGACTTGATTGCTAAATACCACATTGTCTGCGTTAAATCCTACAGCGTCGCATACGAGGGAAAAATTTTTCCGTACATTCGCTGTGCTGTCCCCATTGTGCAGTCCTAAATTTAAGGATGCGTAGCCATTAGTAGAAACCCCGCCAATTCGTGTGGTGAAACAATTACGCACACCAGCTGCTGTCAAATTACCAAATTCAAACCAAACAATTCCATCTTTTTCACGTTTAATCATTTAATTCTCCCAAAAAGCATTTTCATGGTGAGTGATGTCCAAATGTCCCCGACCAAATACCTCTACAATGTCAAAGCGGCAAGGATACTCCCATTTATCTTGTTGATAAAGATACGCTTTTGCGGCTGCTATTATGCGGCGTGATTTTGGAGTATTCACCGCTTCTATACCTTCACCAAAACTAATGCCTGTGCGGTATTTTACCTCGATAAATACGATATATTCGCCATCTTGGGCAACAATATCAATTTCCCCGCCGCGTGCCTTAAAGTTGCGGGTCAAAATTTTATAGTCTTTGGCAGTGAGGTAATTTGACACTACATTTTCCCCATAATCTCCTTTTGCTTTGCTATTGCCCGTCATAAGCCCGCATTGCCTCCATAGCATCTAAACCGTTAATAAACACCAAAATTTGAGCCACAACAGCGTAAAGCTCGGGCGGAATCTCCATACCCAAATCCAACCGTGTAAGTTCTTGCACCAGTTTTGGATCTTTATACAATTTTACCTCGCTGTCCTTTGCGGTATCTATAATTTTTTGTGCAAGATGCCCGGCTCCCGTTGCAATTACTTTTGGAGCAACCATTCCCATATTATATTGAAGTGCTACCGCCTTTTTTTTCAAGTCTGTATCTTTTTTATCCATATTCTCACACTCTCGCATCAAAAGTATATCTCGCTGGGGTTTCGGGCGGGATTTCCCGCAGTGGTTGCTGTGGTGCAAGTGGCGTTGTTATGTCAAATTTTTCGTCTATTACCTTTGTGTGTAGCTGGGTCAGCGTAAAGCCTGCATTTTGCAGCAAGTCTGAAAGTTCTTTTGCATTAAGGTTAACCGAAGTCAAAGTCGTACCCTTATCGCTTCGTAATTGCAAACTTACATTACTGCCCGCTTTATTCACCATTATTTCAACACGCCCTAGAAACGCCATATCCAGACCAATCAATGCCGTGGCGTTATAGCCGCTTGCTTTTTTGCCCTTCTCGCCCTTTTTCTTAAAAACGTGCAGTTCTGCCGTTTTTTGCTCCTCTCCTGCCACAAAAGGAAGCTGGAAGTACATTTTTGTTTCTGTGATATTGCGTGAAAAATCTATAATGTCTGCAATGTTTTCTGCCGACGACGTAAGTGGTGCGTTTCCCGCTTCCTGCGCAAATTTAACGATTTCTTGAGAAGCATTGTGCAAATTTTGTAGGTGGGTAGATGCTTCTTGTGAAGACTGTGCCGATTGAAAGACTTGCAGTTGGTTTTTGAAACCATCCAAAACTTGGGCTTGCTCGGGCGAGCTTGGCACAATATTTTCAATCATTTGCATTGTTGCTGTAATTTCTTTGCCTAGGCTCAAACTTCCTTTTTGCAAACCCTCAAAAATTTCTACGGTTTTTTCTGTTGCTGTAAAATTATTTTCCAACAAAAATTGAATATGCTCAAAAGGTGCGCTTGGCATGGAGTAGCGGAAAAACGCCGCTCTTTGCAAATTGCTTTGGTCTATTGGCATATTGCGGATTACCAAATCTTCTACCACACTGGCATTAGATGGGGTTATTTGCATGTTTGCAGCCGTTAAAGCCTCACGGATGATGCTGGCGGACACACGGTTTTCACCAATACCCCCTCCCCGCAAAAATTCTAGGGTTATTTGACCTTGATTCGCCTCACGAACGACAAAAGCCGCCCTATCGCCAATTCTAGCATCAGGCATAACAAGTGAACGGGCATTTAATGTGCCGCCATCACCCATCTTTAAAGAGATTTGCCCCTGTTTTATGTCTAAAATTTCTGCAGAAAAAGTTTGCCCCGCTACAAGACTTGCGAGGCTTTGCAGTTGCGGCGGCTGTTTTATTTGCTCAACATTTTGCGCCGTGTTTGCGCCGCCCGTTTCGGAGTTTATATTCGTCATGGATGATACGCTTAATAAGGATTGCATCGGGTCTATGGAGTTCATGGGAGCTTCTCCTTTCGTGGCTAATAGAGCTTGCAGAATTTGCATTGCTTGAGGTGAAAGCTGGTTGCTGGCAGCCGGCATTTGAAAAATTTCCAATCCCAAAGGTCGGATGGTATCCGACCCTACGAGTTTCTCCAAAGTCGCAGCGTCCGTGCTTGCAATTTGGTTATGTAAAGCTGTATTTTCTGGCACAGATTGAAGTAGTGCAGTTTTAATATCCATCATGTTCCCTCATTTCGGCGGTAACCCTTGCAAAATGTTTGTCTATGTATTGGACTTAACCCAAATTGTGATATAGCTTCTTTATGGGCTTTTGTTCCATAGCCTTTGTGGCGGTCAAAGCCATATTGCGGGTATTTTTCGTGGTAATCTACCATAATAGCATCTCTTGAAACTTTGGCAAGTATTGACGCACACGCAATAGTAAACGACCTTGTGTCGCCGCCTTCTATTGCAACGCTGGGGATGTCAAGTTCTGGCTTGCGGTTGCCGTCTATTAACGCAAAATCTGCCTTTGGCATTAATCCTGCTATTGCTTCCTGCATTGCCTTCATGCGAGCCTGCAATATATTTATTTCGTCAATTTCGTCGTGTTGCACAAGGGCAATATGCCATGACAAGGCTTTTTCTATAATAATTTGTGATAGGTTGCTACGTTTTTTCTCGCTTAATTTTTTAGAATCATTTACACCATCTATAACAAGCCCAGCAGGCATTATAACGGCGGCAGCCGCAACGGGTCCCGCCAAAGGCCCTGCACCCGCCTCGTCAACTCCACAAATAAAATCATACCCCAAATCAGCGTACTTTTTCTCAAAAAATAAATTAGACATTATTACACCTCATATCTATTATATCCCATTTTTCAAAAAATTTCAATGCTTTACGGCACAGCAATTTTGTGGTATAATGTTTCAATAGACAAAGGAGGCGGTTATATGGAATTAGTTTACAAAGGCAAGACCAAAGATGTGTATTCTTTGGCAGATGGCAATTATGTTTTGCAGTTTAAAGACGATGCGACAGGGCGTGACGGTGTTTTTGACCCTGGTGAAAACACCGTAGGGCTTACGATAGAAGGCTTGGGCAAAGAGTGTTTGGCTTTGACGACACATTTTTTTGAAATGCTGGCTGGGCATGGCGTGCCTACCCATTTTGTATCGGCTGACCTTAACAAGGCGCAAATGACCGTAAAGCCTGCAAAGCTCTTCGGAAAGGGTTTGGAAGTTGTTGTGCGCTTTAAAGCCACAGGCAGCTTTACACGCCGTTATGGAGATTATATAGAAGAAGGCACAGATTTAGATGCCTTGGTAGAATTTACGCTTAAAAACGATGCAAAAAACGACCCGCCAATAACAGGCGACAGCCTCGCCGCTCTTGGTATTATGACTATGGAGCAATACAAAGAATGTAAGGCTCTTGCAAAAAAAATCGCTACTCATGTAAAAAATGATATAGCTACAAAAGGCTTGACGCTCTATGATATAAAATTTGAGTTTGGGCAAATAGATGGAAAAGTCGTGCTTGTAGACGAAATTTCTGGCGGCTGTATGCGTGCTTATAAAGATGGAGCATGGATACAGCCAATGGACTTAAATAAAATAATTTTGAAATAGGGAACTACCCTCCTCATTTTTGCGTTATAATAAGCATATAGCCTTTCAACTTAAGAACTGTACTTAAGTTGAAAGGCACAAAAATGAGGAGGTTTTTATTTTGAAAAACAAAATTAAATCTATGACAGCTATTGGTCTGGTGGTTGCTGTTGCCGCCGCCGCTATCATCTTCTTTGCCCCCGTGCAAAGCGAACAAACACTTGCGCAACTTGCGCAGGCAGCAGATGCCCCTACAATAAGCGTTTCTGGCACAGGCTCTATCACTGCCCGCCCAGATATTGCAACTATTACCCTTGGGGTAGAAACCCGCCATGCAAATGCACAAAATGCTATTGAGCAAAATAATACTGCCATGAGCAATGTTTTGGCGGCAATTTTGGCAACAGGAATTAGTGAAGACGATATTGCAACCCGCAATTTCTCGCTTCATCAAAACTTTAACTGGTCAGCGGTAGGCACCCGTATTAACGACGGGTATAGCGTGTCAAACACTCTATCCATTACCGTACGTAACCTTGACAATGTTGGGGAAGTTATTGGCACAGCCGTAAATGCAGGCGCAAATATATCGCATGGCATACAGTTTAGTATTGAGGATTCAAGCGCATTATATTTGCAAGCTCTCGCCATTGCTGTACGTGATGCTGCCGCAAAAGCCGATGCTATTGCCGGTGCATTGGGTAGCTCTATCGATGTTGTGATGTCTGTAACAGAAACCAACACATGGGCAGCACCAACGTCTTGGGGAGATTTTGATATGGGCTTGGTAGCCAGCGAAGCGGCGGACGGGGCAAGAATGCATGTGCCGATTCAAGCCGCAGACTTAACTATCACCGCAAGGGTCAATGTGATTTATGCGTTGAGCAGGTAGTAATTAACACTTCAAAAAAATATAAGAGCGTATGTCAGTAAAATAGGCTGTTGATTGTGTGAAAAGCAAATTAACGAAGTGGAAAACTATGTGGAAAATGAAATCCGCTCACAGAGCGGGTTTGGGGACTGCGACAAAAGCCTATAAATACGCCACTTTCTCTATAAAGCCCATAAAACCGTTATTCACAACGATATGTGAATAACTGCAAAATTGATACAGCCGAAAAACGGCGTATAATAAGAAACAGACGGTATCATAATACCGTCTGTTTTTATAGTTTAATACTAAATCTGGGGTTACTAAATTCCCGCTTCTTGTTCCTCTTGTCCGTCTGCAACATTATCGGTATGTGGTGCTACAATACTTGCCATCATCTCCAAAGTGGCTTCATTGTCGACCACAAAATAACTTACGCCACCTATCATTGCCGCTGCCCCAGGAAGGGTATAGAAGCTAATATTGTCAACTGAAAGCATACGTGCGACCCCGCTTTCGCTGTAACGTATTGCAGAAACAATGCCAATGTCTGTATTGATGTGAGAAACGAATGAATTAAAGAGCGACATGGGATTGTTCAAAATAGCTTCCATTGTTAAAATTTGAGAAAAAAGTGCCTGTAAAAAAATTTGCTGACGCTCAATTCTGCCAAGGTCGCCCATGCCATCTCTAAATCGCACAAATTGTTCGGCTTGATAACCATTTAGGCGTTGCCATCCCGGATGAAGGTCAACATTAATCTGCCCTGCTTCATGAACAGTTTCGCCGTAGGCATTTACAAAAGTTCTTCCCGTATAAACCATTCGGCGGGGTACGTCTACATAAATACCGCCAAAGTCATCAACTATAAACCTAAATGCACGCAAATCCAACGTGATAAAATAGTCAAATTCTATGTCCAAAAGTCCCTGTATGTGGTTGGTTACAAAGGTTAAACCATGGGTGCTTACGCCGCCACGGGTAAAAATTTCATTTAGTTTCACCTCATTGCGGGACGGTAATGAGTTTGGTCTGCCAACAGCCGCAAATTCCGCCCTTAATTCGGGCGTTATATTAACCATTGTATCTCTTGGTATTGAAATTATGCTTACATCGTGGTTGTCTAGGTCTAAATAAATAGCAAGCATAGTGTCTGGCAGACTTGCCTCGTCGTCCAAACCCAAAATCAAAATGCTAATTACATTTGGTTCTTCTACAATATTTGTATCACTTGAGTCATTACCGCCCTCTGCGCCTCCTCCAATGTTGGCCCAATTAGGTGTGTTGTTTGACGGTTGTGTAAGGTGGTATGCCGCATATGAAGCACCGCCAATGACCAAAACCGCAATAAGTGAAAAACACACAATGGCGAAACTTTTTTTTGCTTTAGATTGTTTTTTCATATAAATCACCTGATTTCATTAAAGAGCCTGCGCCAATTTTTGCGCCATGCCTTCAAAGTCTTCGCTGCCAAAACGGTTTGTGGGACGCTTCATTACAATACCGTCGTTTTCAAAACGCGGTATTACATGCATGTGGAAATAAAACACAGTTTGCTCAGCAGCGGCCCCGTTGTTTTGCAGGATATTAATACCTTCGCAATCCGTTGCGTCTTGCACAACTTTTGCAATTTTTTGTGCAAGCAAAAATATTTTTGATGCCGAAACTTCGTCCAATTCATAAATATTTTTAGCGGGACGCTTCGGGATGATAAGGCTATGCCCAAGGTGAGTTGGGAAAGTGTCCAGTATCACCAAAAAATCATCATCCTCATGCACTTTGTGGCACGGAATTTCACCCTTTAAAATTTTGTCAAAAATACTTCCTGCCGTTTCTTGCATTCTATCACCTCAAAATCCAGTTTACAATATCACGTAAAGCCGCTATGACTTCAACTTATCCGCCATGTCGGTTTTTTCCCACGGCAGGTCTAGGTCTGCCCGCCCAAAATGCCCATATGCCGCTGTTTGTGCGTAAATAGGGCGGCAAAGGTCAAGTTTTTCTATAATTGCCTTTGGGCGAAGGTCAAAATGCTTGTTTATAAGTGATAAAATTTCGGCATCGGCTATTTTGCCTGTTCCAAAGGTGTTTACAAATATTGAAACGGGCTTTGCTACGCCAATAGCGTATGCCAGTTGAATTTCGCAAGCCTTCGCAAGCCCCGCCGCCACAATATTTTTTGCCACATAACGGGCGGCATATGCCGCAGAGCGGTCTACCTTTGTCGGGTCTTTTCCGCTGAAAGCCCCGCCGCCGTGCCGTGCAAAACCACCGTATGTATCAACAATAATTTTGCGCCCAGTAAGCCCCACATCACCTTTTGGGCCGCCTGTTACAAAACGCCCTGTCGGGTTGATAAAATATTGCGTATCACCATCCACAAGGTGCTGTGGAATAACTTTACGCACCACATGCTCCATCAAATCACGCTCAATGGTCGCTTGGGCAATTTCTGGCGCATGTTGGGCGGAAACAACAACAGCCGTAACACGTTTTGGTGTGTCGCCGTCGTATTCTAGGGTAACCTGCGCCTTGCCGTCTGGGCGCAAATACGGCACGGTGCCGTTTTGGCGCACGTCGTCAAGGCGTTTTGCAAGCCCATGCGCCAAATATATAGGCATAGGCATCAAAGCATCGGTTTCGTCGCAGGCATAGCCAAACATCATGCCTTGGTCGCCCGCACCAATGTCTGCAGCAGACTCACCCATGCGGCTTTCAAGCGCAACGTCCACCCCTGCGGCAATGTCTGGCGACTGCCCTTTAAGCGACACGACAACAGCGCAGGATTCGCTGTCAAAGCCGTATTTTGCACGGGTGTAGCCAATGTCATGCACGGTTTTGCGCACAATGTCTTCTATATCGACATAACAATCTGTTGTAATTTCGCCTGTAACAAAAACCATGCCTGTGGTGGCAAGAGTTTCGCAGGCCACCCTTGCATTGGGGTCTTGTGCCAAAATGGCATCAAGCACCGCATCAGATATTTGGTCGCACATTTTGTCGGGATGCCCACGGGTTACAGATTCGCTTGTAAAAAGTTTTTTCAATTCCTCTTCCTCCAGTGTTTCAAAATACATTTCTCCACTTAACATTTTACCCCATTTTCAAAAAAAGTAAAGACTTTTGCGAAAATTTAAAAATTTTGTTATAAAACTGCAATGTACAAGACGACGAAAGTTTGGTGTGCGATTAGATGTGGACAATTTGCATTGATAAAACCGTAGGGGCGGCATTTTGCCGCCTGCCATGCTTTCGTCTTGAAGTCGAATTTGGCAAAGCATTAGCTCTAATAGGCGGCAGAATGCCGCCCCTACAAGAGGTCCGTTGCTACAAACTTTAATCAGTGCGATTGTCCACTCCCTTGCGATTAAAAGTGTTGCTTTTGCAAGAAGAATGTTGTATAATAAAAATAGCCGCTCCCGCATTTTGCGCAAAGAGCAGCTTTTTGTGACTATTCATAATGCGTCCACATACGTAAAATGCCCAACAGAATTTTAATATAAAATCAAATTGAATTGTAGGGGCGGCAACCTGCCGCCCGCTGTAGCTGATGACTTGCAAAATATGTTTTCCCAATTTGAAGCTAGACGGGCGGTTACAAACCGCCCCTACAATAGACCGCAACCAGTTTTAATTTCAACACAAACGCAACACAAATTTATGGAAAATGAGAGGATTGATTGACGTGAAGAAAAAGATAAGAGGTATTTTGGCGGGCTTGCTTGCCTTTGTGCTGGTTATTACCAGCAGTATTTCCGTGTTTGCGGGTTATGAAACGGCGGGCGGGGTGGATGAAACGCAAACCACAAGCCCTGCAGGACTGCTTTCCTCTTTTGGCTATGTGCCGATTGAACCCTTTGTGAATGTTACAGATGAGCAAGAGTTGCGCAATGCAATTACAGGTGCAGGGGGTAGCGGAGGAACGGCTACAGTCATAGGCAACATTACCATTACAGGATTCTTTATTGTTTCAAGTTGGGCAAATCCAAACAACACAACTTTAATAATCCCAAGCGGCAGTACACTTACAATCAACAGTGGTGTCTTTTTCGATGCAGTGGGTGGCGGTATCGTAATCGTAAACCACGGTGAAATCATTAATAACGGCACGTTCACTTGGGACTCCGGTGGAACCGGAGCATTTACAAACAACGGCACATTTACAAACAATGGTACTCTTGATGTAGGTGCAGGCACTACATTTATCAATGACGGCACAATTACAGGCAGCGGCAATTTTATAGGCTACGCACCTCGTGTTGTCACTATAGAAAACGACCCGCCATGGGCGGCGGCAACAACATGGGGACAAACCCCATCAGGGCAAGCGCACACGGCAGGCAGCACAGTTAACCTGCAAGCCAGCAACGGTGCCAGACCCAACCACACTTTCGCTGGCTGGACATCATCCTCAACCGAGGTTATATTTGCTAATGCGAGCAATCAAAGCACGACATTTGTGATGCCGAATAACCCCGTGACGGTGACAGCCAACTGGACACCGTGGGCTGCCCCTGCAATGACCGTTTCCAACCCGCCGAACGGAGTGGTAGGTAACGCCTATAGCTTTACCTTTGAGGCAACTGGGTTTCCTGTCCCCACATGGAGCGTGACAGGCGGCACTTCGCTGCCGCCCGGATTAACCCTTAATTCAACCACAGGCGTGTTATCAGGAACACCCACTGCAGTAGGGTCTTTTACCTTTACGATAGTGGCGACAAATATCGTGGGGTCAAGCAGTGTAACACCCACAGTTGTGATTAGTCAAGTGCCTGTAATAACGGTTTTTAATGCACCGTCAGGCACAGTAGGCACAGCTTACGCCTTCGCCTTTGAAGCCATAGGCTCGCCAACACCAACATGGTCTGCTAATCCTGCTGACTTGCCGCTAGGGTTATCCCTTTCAGCCGCAGGTATGTTGTCAGGAACACCCACAATGGCAGGGGTATTTACATTCACAATAACGGCGACAAATTCCGTGGGGTCAAACAGTGTAACGCACACAGTTGTGATTAGTCAAGTGCCTGTAATAACATCTGCGAATAATACGACCTTTACAACAGGGGCATTAAATACTTTTACAGTAACAGCATCTAACAGCCCGACCAGTTTTGCTATTGGCGGACACTTTCCAGCTGGTCTAACCTTTGACTCAACAACGGGCATACTGAGCGGAACACCGGCAAGCGGAACTGAGGGAATATACAACCTTACTTTTACCGCAACAAATGCCAGCGGAACATCTGCCGTGCAAAACTTCACGTTGACAGTTGATGCACCTTTACCAACAGCCCACACCATAACCGCAACAGCAGGGGCTGGAGGGACTATATCCCCAGCAGGTACTATAACAGTAACAGACGGCGGAACGGCAAACTTCGTCATCCTCCCCAACAGCGGCTTTGCGGTGAACAATGTAACGGTAAACGGTAGCAATATCGGGGTAGTGGGCAGTCATACCTTTACAAATGTTACCGCAGACCAAACAATACATGCCACTTTCCGCTTTGTAGGCGGCGGGGCAAACATCACCCACGCCCAAACCCCACAAATAACCACCCAACCCGTAGGGGCGGCTATTAGCCGCCAGCAATCTGACTTTGTTCTATCAATAGAAGCAACAGTAACAGACGGCGGCGCAATAACCTATCAATGGTATAGGGCAACGGGCGAAAGCGGCGGTGAATTTGTAAGAATAGCAAATGCCACGGGGCGGGAATTTGCCCCCGATATATCACAAACAGGCACAAACCGTTACCGTGTTGTTGTTACCAATACCAACGTAAACACCACGGCGCAAATAATTAGTTATGTTGCGGCGGTAACGGTGTTGGAGTATGCCCCAAGTGCGTGGGCGGCACTCTCCCCACAGCTTGAAGCGGAGCTGAGGGAGCGTCTGGGTAACGACTTTGCAAATCTTGAAATAAGCGTAAGCTACGACATAGCCCAAACAACCCCGCAAGGGGCGGCGATGGGGAATGTCCACGGCTTTTGGAATGTGGACGTGGTGTTTAGTGTTGGCGATGAAGCAATAACAGGCTTTACAGCGCATTATTACCTTTACACAGACCTTTACGGATTTTACGTCGGCAACCTAAACGCCCACAGAATAACCGCAATACACGAAGGCAGAAATATAGGCGGCAATTTTGATGAAATAACAGGGCATTTTAGACTGCAAACCAACCAAACAGGCGAATTTATGATTGCCCATGTGGCAGATCTTGTAAGGTTAAATCTTAACCTTAATTCGCCAGTAATAACAGATCTAGCAGGTAACGCACCAGAGCAAGTTATGGATGTTTTGCCCATGATTTACGGCATTAGAACCATGGTGCCTGTGCGCTTCATTGCCCAAGCATTAGGGGCGGAGGTAGACTGGACGGACGGCAACGACACAACGCCGCTTGTTGTGCATTTAACCCTTGACGGGCAAAGGCTTTCATTTGGCATAGGTGAAATAACCCCAGAGCTTTCCGCATTGGGAATGGATGTGCCAGCAATGATACACGGCATAAGAACCCTTGTGCCGCTACGTTTTATAAGCGAATTCTTCGGGGCGGCTGTATATTGGGATGATGAAACAAGAAGTATTGAAATAGTTCGATAAATAAAAACACGGCTTCGCTTCACGCAAAGCCGTTTTTTATTGTAGGGGCGGTTTGTAACCGCCCGTCTAGTTTTAAATTTGGAAAACATATTTTGCAAATCGCCAGCTACAACGGGCGGCAGGTTGACGGCCGTACGATTATAAAATGCCTTTGATGCGGTGCATTGCTTCTTCTACATTCTCTTTGCTATTAAATGCAGACAAGCGGAAATATCCCTCGCCCTTTGCACCAAAACCAGCACCTGGTGTACCCACCACATGCGCCTTTGCAAGCAAAAAGTCAAAAAAGTCCCAGCTAGTCATGTTGTTTGGGCATTTTAACCAAATATAAGGGGCATTGTCGCCGCCTACATGCCAAATGTTAAGCTCTTTCATTGTCTGGGCAATAATTTTTGCATTGGCAAGGTATGCACCCACACTTTCCATGCATTGAGCCATGCCCTCTTTTGTGAACACAGCCTCTGCACCACGTTGCACTATATAAGACACGCCGTTAAATTTTGTGGTTTGGCGGCGGTTCCACATTTTATTAATATTGCCGCCGTCAAATTCTAATTCATGCGGTACTATTGTGTAACCACAGCGCACACCAGTAAAACCAGCCACTTTTGACAGTGAGGCAATTTCGATTGCACAACGCCTTGCCCCTGGAATTTCAAAAATACTTGTAGGTAGGTCGGGGTCGGTTATAAAGCACTCGTATGCAGCATCAAAAAGGATTATTGCGCCGCAATATGTGGCATAATCCACCCAAACCTTTAATTGGCTGCGGGTGTAAACAGAGCCTGTTGGGTTGTTTGGGGAGCATATGTAGATGAGGTCGGGGTTTATGCCTTGTTGTACAAGGCTTTCGGGCATGGGCAAAAAGCCGTTTTCCTCATTGCCGTCAACAAAATAAACATTGCGCCCCGCCATTATATTTGCGTCAAGATATGCAGGGTACACGGGGTCGGGGATTATCACATTATTGTTTTTGTCAAATAGGTCCAAAATATTGCCTATATCACTTTTTGCGCCGTCCCCCATAAAAATTTCGTCTGCGGCAAGTTTTACGCCTTTGCCTTCGTAATATTTTTGCAAGGCTTCACGCAAAAATGGGTAGCCCTGCTCTGGGCCGTATCCCCTAAATGTGGCGGCCTGCCCCATCTCCGCCACTGCGGCAGTCATTGCGTCCACCACCACGGGTACAAGCGGGCGGGTAACGTCGCCTATGCCAAGGCGCAATACCTTTGCGTCAGGATGCGCCTCCACGTGAGCCGCCGCCTTTTTTGCTATGGTCGAAAACAAATAGCTGTCTTTAAGCTCCAAAAAATGCTTGTTTATTTGCATTGTGTCATCCCCTCAAAATTTTATCATTCTATTATCCCATATCTAGCGTCCTTTTTCAAGAGCAAATATAGGGGAATTTTGTCAATTCCGCGTGCAATCGTGAAATAGGCAACCCCATCACTGTGTAAAAACAGCCCTCTATCCGGCGGACAAGGGTTGCGCCGTAGCCCTGTATTCCATAAGCTCCTGCCTTATCAAAAGGCTCACCAGTAGCGATGTATGAATGGATTTCTTGGTCTGTTAAGGCTCGGAAGTATACGTCAGTTTGCTCCACAAAAGTTATTTTGGTGTTGTTGTTAATTATTGCAACCCCTGTGTAAACTGTGTGTTTGTTGCCTGAAAGCATTGAGAGCATGGCGAAGGCTTCTTTTGCGTCTTTTGGCTTTTCTAGGGTTTTGCCGTTTATTGAAACCAAGGTGTCAGCGGCGATTATAGTTGCTTCGCCCTCAACTTTTGCAGCTACCGCCTTTGCTTTGCGAAGGGCTAGTGCTTCCACACAAAAACCGGCTGTGCCTGCGATGGTTTCGTCGGCACAGCTTTCTATTATTTCAAAGGTATATCCCGCCTGCTCTAAAAGCTGTTTGCGGCGGGGTGATGCGGACGCTAAAACTAGTCTTGCCAAATTTCCACCTCCGTAAGGTTTGCGCCTTTTGCGTTCTCTTCCATAAAACGTATAATTTCGTCCATGCATTTTTGGGCATGTGAATTTTGAGCAGACACCACAGAAATACCTATTGTTAGCCTTTGGTGGTTGTCGTGGTCGTCTACCTCTGCAACTGATGCGTTAAATTTATGACGGGCTTTTTCGATGATGCTGCGTGCCACTTGACGCTTGTCTTTTAGCGAGCTTGCGTGCGGAATGTGAAAAACTAAACGGGCAGACTGTATATACATCACATTTCAATTCCTTTGCGGGCATTGATGCCTTGATAAAAATAGTGTTTTATTTCTTCAATATCGTAGGCA
>Ga0136643_10010714_pt1 | contig 13546 bp, 12 predicted proteins | sample TergutLab28metaG_FD_96883 | JGI IMG/M metagenome (GOLD analysis project Ga0136643, IMG submission 96883) | Labiotermes labralis P1 segment gut microbial communities from Petit-Saut dam, French Guiana - Lab288 P1 (version 3) (version 3) | ecosystem: Host-associated > Arthropoda: Insects >...
ATGGAGAGAAATTATATTCCTCCCATGCCTGGTCTTAAGAGAGGCGAGAACTAAGCATGAGTAAATTTAGCTTATGACTAACATACAGTACATGTAAGAACGCTAAAAGAAAACCACAATAAAAAAATCAATGTGTGTCAACTACACAAAAGCACAGACCCCCCCCAAATAGAAAATTATGTCAGCACTGCAAGTCTCTTAGTGTTTTATTATTATTTTCCAAAGGCTTCTGATGTTCTGTGGGTCTGTAGGGGTGTTCAGCTGTATCAAGTATATTATAATTGTTGTTTGTGTCTGACATGCAACATAATCATATGTTTGCAGATGGATTTGTGATCATGGAATGTGAGGAGCCAATCACAGGCCGGCCAACAGGACAGATCCTGCTAGACTACCTGACAGACACGGTGCTTACTCACAAGACAGGACTGTTTGGACACCCACACGTGTCCCCCAACAGTCGCTGTGTTGTCACGTTAGACAGAGGTCGTGACGGAGTGACACTTGTGGTGCAGGAAGTTGTTGGTGAGTTGCAGGTTTGCTTGTTTGTCTAGTGATGCTTTCAGTAGCTCAGATTAGTGTCTTTAGTGGAATAGAAAGGAAGCAGTCATGGTGCAATATGAGATACTGTTGCTGAATTTGTATGGAGAAAGCAAAGGTAATTATCCTGTGGGCCAGGCTCCAGTATCAGCAATCATGACCGAGGTTAAAACACTTTATTATCCAACAGATGCACAAATATATAATTCATAGATACAATTAGAATTACTATAAAATATTTAAAATTGCTCCAACATGTTTCAGATCAACAAGGGATCCATAATCAGAGGGCTCTATACAGCGCTTGGCTAAAATTACAGTAATGGTTTTTTTGTGTCCGTTGATATGGATGTAGTCGGTGTTATGGCAGCATATTTGCCCGTGGTGCGTGTGTGTACTGCACAGTCTAGAGAGTCTAGAGAGGCACTTTCTAGACTGTGCAGTATACACATGCACCACGGGCAAATATGCTGCCATAACACCGACTACGTCCATATCAACGGACACGATAGAACCATTACTGTAATTTTAGCCAAGCGCTGTATAGAGCTCCCTTATGATGGATCCCTTGTGATCCGAAACATGTTGGAGCAATTTTAAATATTTTATAATAATTCTAATTGTATCTATGAATTATATATTTGTGCATCTGTTGGATAATAAAGTGTTTTAATCGTCATTGATGCACGGTACAAACACGAAGAATGACTGAGGTTGTTCATGATCATCCTCAGTCCTGTTACCAAAGGCCAAGATGATGAACTGGATCACCACCACTGCCTTTGACATTATTTTCATATCATTATACACGGATCATCATACCTTTTGACGCTATACTGAGTCGCTGACATCAGCATTTAATAAGCTGTAAGTACAGCAAAACTCCATTAATCCGACTCACATTGGACTGGACAGGTGCTGAATTATCGAATATTCCAGATGATCAGACGGTGCCTATACTGACCTCAGTTCTTACAAATAATTCTCTATTGCTGCTCCTTTACTTTGGCTGTACAACTGATCGGAGGAGTATTCCAGTGGGATACTTTGTTCATCTGCTGGTTCAGTGTCATTAGAGTCCTCTTCTTTGTTTTGTGGTGTCTTTGCAGCTGAAAGAGTTGATGGAGCAGGAGATAAGGCTCAGTAGGTACCACAACAGTTGCTGTACGTGCACTCTTGGGGGTCTTTTTGAATATATCCTCAAAAACTGCCTGTTTCAATGACAGAGCTTTATTTCTGGTAGAAAGCAGAACTTCCATCTTTTGAACTCCTCTCCTCAAGTGCTGAATTATTGGAATTTCCAGATTATCAGATGTCAGATTAATGGAATTTTGCTGCACATAACCAGACTTATACTATTTTCATAGGTGATGATTTATATGTCTTTTTTTTTTTTTGGTGTTAATGTAAAATTTTTTTGAAAATTATCTTGGTCTGTGTAGTTTCCAATCCATAATTTGAGATTTCTTCTGAAGCACCTCTGAAGAACTCTAGACCAGCGTTTCTCAACCTTTGTGCGACCGCGGCCCGGTAGATTCTTTTTTCATAAGAGGGGGGCCCGGTTCCAACAAATTTACTCATAAATACCTTTCCATTTTTTTTAAGTTCATACATTAAACTAACATAAGTGTTAATAATTAATTATGGCATAATCATACACTTATGTGTATGGTGTGGCATGTTGAGAAATATAAAATTACATTTAAATTAGTTATCAATCACTGGACTAATGAAGTCTTGTAGCATATTGTAGTTTCCTCACGCCAACATCTGGGTCTTAGTTTTTTGAACACATTCACGAATATTTCCACTATAAAACATTTATTCATGAAAATTGCTTAGAAAACTAAAATGACAAATTCCAGAAGAACCTCTCTCAGCTCGGTGTAATTGATGCCAGGGCCCGGTAACAGGCCGCGGCCCGGCGGTTGAGAAACACTGCTCTAGACAACATATGACTGTGCTGTATATATTAACCTGGACATAGTCTATGTCACCATTCCACAAAATGGAATGTTTAGTGGTGTTAAGTATTTTGGGCTAATTTGATGATGCTTTGTTTGTAGAAAGTGGACTGAAATTTTCGTTTGATGTGAAGACAACACTGAACATCAGCGACATCACATTTTATCCATCACAAACAACACACGGATATGACCTTTATGCCAGTGCAACAGACAAGGAAGACATCTTGTTCCTGAATCTCGTGACAGGTATGCCAGGAACGGTTGTTCTTGCAGGTGAACACTTGGAGAACACCTGAACAGCTTGTCTCTAATTTCTTCTTTCTTCCAGCACCTCATTCACAAGGGCTGTATAGTGAATGCAAAGATGAGTTTAGAATGTGCTGATGAAACTGGCCACAAGCTGAGTTGGGTCACTTAATTCAATTAAGTGGCACCATGGTCCCAATTAAGTGGCACCGTGGTCCCTGTTACAGTTATGACCAGCATGATTATATGCAGTGCAAAACCAGTGGCACACCCAGGAATTTTGTTTGGGGGGGTTCAACAAATTCAGTTGAGGACAAAGGACAGAACAGGGATCTGGGGGTGGTAGTCCCCTCTTCAGGGGTTCTGGAGGCAGCTGTAATTTGGTACAAGAAATTTCATTTCATATAGTAAAATTTTCTTAATTTTTGATAGTTTAAGACTATTTATGATGACAACCAATTTATTTGTCATTGATAATGTAAAACAATTGCGAACCGGCGGTAGTTTTAGAATTTTACTGGCTTTTTTTCCGAACATCTTGGGGTGTTGGCATCCTAAATTGAGCAATTTTTAACAGTTTTCACAATTGGTTTGATTTTGGCACGATTTTGGAGGGCCTTCGGAATTTCAGAGGGAGTTTGAACCCCCCAAAACCCCCCCTTCAGTACGCCACTGTGCAGAACCTATTATGTAGCTCTTCAATATGCAGTTCTTTCTTTTATAGATCACCTTAATGGTATAACCATTCACTGTATTAACAGTTGTGGCTTTCTTTGCTTGTTTTGTTGCATGTTGATAGGCCAATTTGATTACAATTGATTTTGAACCTTTTTTTTTACCTTCATAAAATAGTCCATTTTGTGTTTTGTTACGATTAATCTCCAGAAAATTTTTTCCAGAAAAATTGCAGTTTACGCAATTCATTATGCCATTCTTTAGGCAACAACTGCAAGACCAACTATTAGCTTTGTCATCTCTTACTGTCCAGCTTCATGTATCATGATGACTTTCAATCAAGTGGGTCCTGGTGAAATTTCACATTTGGCATTTTTACTAAAATTTGTTGACACACTCTAATGTTGGCTAAAGTTGGACACAAATAACACACACGCACTTTATATTAGGACATACATAAACTTATGTGACTGGGATACATAGTGGAGTCAGACTGCATTCTGTGTGAGGCACATGCTGAGGCTTAAGAAAGAGTTGAGCATTGAGCTTGATCAGTTGTAAACAACGAGTATCAGCATTTAGAAGATACTGATTATAAATCTTCCCACTTACGTATCTTGATGATCATTTGTTACTAAGATATGGAAAACTGGATAATGTATTTTGATGTGTGTTGGACCGTGAATCATTGTGATAACTGAAGAATAAGAACCAACTAGATGCTACTTATTATTTTATTGTACTTCTTATAGACTGAACATGTGTCGGACACTACTATGCCCATCATCAGGAGCTCATGACTATAATGTTGATTACCACATTGGCCAATGCGGTAATCAACATTATAGTCATGAGCTCCTGATGATGGGCATAGTAGTGCCCGAAACATGTTGAGCCTATAAGAAGTACAATAAAATAATAAGTAGCATCTACTTTGGATAATGTACGTTAAAATACTCAGTGTTTTTCAGGGAAGCATTAGCAAATTTAATATGTAGGGTGATAACAGAGCAAACATACCAGAAGTGTTGCAAACTTCAGCTATTTCCTAAGTTCTTAACCATTATCCTGCTAATGTGGAGAATATGGTGAGCTCCTAATAATGCCAGCAAATGGCAGATGGGATTTAATTCGGCGTTTATAGGGTTAATACAAAAATTTGTTTGGAAATTGTGCAGCTATATTAAAAAGAATTTCTGTCTTCATATTCTGGTCCATAAACAGACAGTTTAACAAGCTAAGAGGCCAACTTGTGAAAAATTCTGGAGACCGCAGATTGGGTGAGCCTGCCGGCCTAGCATCAAATACACTCATTTCCTGTTTTTTTTTTTCAAACCTCTTTTGAAAAATCTCAGTGATCTCAGCAGGTTTAAATTTTTTGGCCAGTACAGTGTGTGTTTAAGTAATAATATTTTGTGTACGTTATGTCACTGCTTCAGAAACATGGGGTGAATTATCAATAGGCTGAAAATATTTTAAACCTACAGAAGAAGGCAAATGAGACTCTGTGACATGTCTAGTACCGTCATGCATCACTTAACGACACGGATACATTCTGAGAACTGCGTCGTTAGGCGATTTCATCATTGTGCAAACGTCATACAGTGTACTTACACAAACCTAGATAGTATAGTATAGCCTACTACATACCTAGTGTATATGTTATAGCCTATTGCTCCTAGGCTACAAACCTGTACAGAATGTTACTGTACTGAATACTGTACGCAATTGTAACACTGCTATGACTAGGAAATGGTATTTAGTCAAACACAACTGTGTCACTGAGGGTGTATTTAATGACTATATGATGGAACAATTACATGTTTCGGCCTGTACTGGCCATCTTCAGGTTGTCTTAGGGGAACTTAAAAACTAAGAACACACACACAACAGGGATGACACACTTCCTAGACTGCTATGTGTTATAATATAATACTCTTATGGGACCATCGTTGTATATGCGGTCCGTTGTTGACCGAAATGTCGTTATGCAGCGTGTGACTGTAGTGGATGTAACAAGTTGGAGACTTATTTTTCATTTCACCTACTTCAGTCTGTGCTCATGTCTTGGTAAACTTCGCGTTTTCCTGATAAGTGATGCTGTGAGTGTTTTGCCGCAGGTAAGGTGGAGATGATCACAGGGGTGGGCAAAGCCATGCATCCAATCCTTGCTCAGTGGGACATGCCGAACCGACCCATCGCAGCCTCAGGAGTGTTTGGTCACTACATGGTCACACCAGCTAACGAAGCACTGTTTGTAGTCAACGGCGAGACAAGAACGGTTAACTGCGAGATTGGCGGGCTTGTTCATCCAAGGACCGTCGTCTGGGTGACAATGCAACTCCAGTGAACAAAAGTGACCTAACTAACAATACTATATCAAAGAGCCTTTTTTTTGTTACTTGACACTGGTGGACACATTGTGATTTAGCATATTAAATTACACAGACTTCATTCAACACGTGGAAGTGCAGTACACAGAGAAAGATGCAGAACACGGGTCCAGATGCTCCGGTAAATATAATCGTAGCGGACGCTGATGTAGACTGGTGATGATAATTTATCAACTGCTGTTGGCTTATGTGGTATCATTTGAGACATCCGTACAGTTGAATTGGAAAGGAGATGAAGAATTTTTTGGTGTGATAATGAACATCTGAGCAATATCCCTCAGTGTGCCATTCCAGAGACTGTATCTACTTTGCATAACAATGTATTGCCTCTCCTTCTGCTGTCCTAACAGAGAATACCGAGAGATTTGATGAAATTTAGTGCATATCATGGCCAGTATGTACAGTAGTCATAGCCATGATGGTGTGCAAGTATCATGGTATGGGTTGTGTGTGTAACTTGAATCTTCATGCCAAGTCCTTGTAATTATATAAGTAAACTTTTATTTATTAATCTGAGTACTGTTCCTGCTTGAAAGTTTTAGCTACCAAATACTGCGATACTGAAGAGGGAAGTTACCGTATCCCAGTAAAGAACAGCACTTCTTGTTGGCGACTAATCAAGTGTGTTTCCATTGGGCTACCTTGTTGTGTAGTGAGCTTGTGTTGGCTATCTCTGTTGTGTCACTGGATCACAATATAATAATCATATGTCCTCAGTTTACATAATCAGGACCATTGACAAGTACAGTCGAGGTAAAGGCCTAGTGCATCAGGACCGTTAGAACTTGAATCCAAATGCTTATCAATCAATCAGTCAGTCACTCAATCAATCAAACAGTTGAGGTAGCATCTCACTGTGCTGCATCTTGTGTCCCGTGTTCAGCATCATTTAACTTAAGTGCTTCTCATCAGAGATTTCAGTCCATTTGGACAGGAATAAGATAATATCAGCCAGAGGTTCGTGTTGATGTAACTTCTTTATCTTAACAAATAAGCATCACAAATTTTAACTGGTTGTTGATGATACATCTCACTTTTGAAGAAATGGATGCACATTAACCTTTCACATTTCTTGACTGTGTCCCTGGTAAACAAAACATGACAGTATGTACTGTTCTCTGAAAATGAGGATTCATATCTTTCAGGATGTGACTTGTTGCGTTTGGGTTTTGCCACTATTTTGAAGGTAGCGTGTTCCTTCAAAACACAGCGCAGAACTAATCCAGCAAGTCACGTCCCATTCTCAAAGGAATTGCTATGGAAACCTCAGATTTCAAACTTCACAAATGGTTGTACGCTATCTTTTTGAGTGTTTCTGTAATGACCCTGTGTTGTGGTAGGCTGATACACTGGTGTTTCATGTTCAGGCCATGTGAGTGTACGATAAATGGAATGTCAGAAAGTATCTGGGATGTATCGTTCTAACACACTACAATATTAAATCTGTACCAGAGCATCATTTTTTTATATAATTACTGGGCTACCAATATAAGCATACACAAACAGCAGTGCAGGCAACACAACAAAATTTAAAAAAAAAATCTCCCTAAAAACGATGGTATAAGCAACCAACAAGATGCAACAGTTTTCGTTTATTGATTTTTTTATTAACCTATTTGAATCTGCTGTACATCTTCAGGAGCACTTTTGACTGTATACACCAGTGTTTCACAACCGCCAGGCTGCGCCCCGGTACCGGGCCATGGCATCAATTATAACAGGCCGCAAGAGGTTCTCCTGGAATTGATAACTAATTTAAATGTAATTTTATATTTGTCAACATGCCACACCATACACCTAATTGTACTAATACTCTTTATGATTATGCCATAATTAATTATTAATACTTATGTTAGTTTAATGTATGAATTTAAAAAAATGGAAAGGTATTTACGAGTAAATCCGTTGGGACCGGACTCTTATGGAAAAAAGAATTTACCGGGCCGCGGTCTCACTAAGGTTGAGAAACACTGCTCTACACAGCTTTGGTACAATGCACTGTAATGATAAAAATTAAAATGAAAAGTATTTTAACATGTGAGCTGTAGTCATAATTAGATATGAATAAAATAATTAATTAGATTTAGTAATTACAGTACTGTAACATACAAGCCACAGTCTCAAGAAACATGTTCAAAATTAATTAGTCATGTTGATATCATTGTTAAAAACTGAGAATTAAACTGAACTAAAATAGCTCTTTACGAACTTTTTAGTAAGTATTGAACAAAGAGTCTCAGAAAAAGCGATGAAATTAGAGTTTTTTCAGTGTGTTGGGAAGAGAATGAATGCAGTATTTTTATAGTAATGTAATTACTAAATCCAATTATTTATTTTATTCATATCTACTTATGATTACAGCTCACATGTCAATATACTTTAATATTATAAATTAATTCATTTTCAACATGTTTCTTAGGACTGTGGCTTGTATCTTACAGTACTATAATTACTAAATCCGATTAATTATTTTATTCATATCTAATCATGACTACGGCTCACATGTTAAAATACTTTTCATTTTAATTTATCATTACAGTGCATTGTACCAAAGCTGTATATACAGTCAAAAGTGCTCCTGAAGATGGGCGAGTCTGTTACCCGAAACATGTGGAGCAGATTCACATAGATCAATAAAAATATCAATAAACGAAAATTGTTGCATCTTGTAGGTTGCTTACATCGTTGTTCTAATGATGCACGGTCTCAAAAACGTCAGACTCCCCGAAAACGTTCTGACTTGCCCCGGTACAAATATGTGAACCGTTGAGAACTTTGCCTTCACTTGGTACGGCTGATTTTTTTTTTTTTTAGAGATTCCAGCAAACTGTTTGTTTGATTTCACTCACTGTGCTCTGAAAGTGGCAAGTGTCAGGTTTTTCAGTATGTTCATATATCAGCTCACCACATCATGTTATTATAACTCAAAATGATAACGCAAGTTCCACTATCGTTAGTACTGTTCAGTTTTTGTGACACATTCATTGGGATATGCAACTTTAAACTTTAAATGACCGGGTGGGTATTTTCACGCATGGTTTACGGAAAAAACACGTTACATGAACCGAGAAAGATAAAATTATGAAATAAACTGCATTTTGTAGAAAATGCAACAGAGTATTCACAGCATGTCTTAAAAATTTGGTAAATATCCTTGTTGCCTAAATATCGCTCATTTGTGAACAAGAGTGTCACAACTCAAAATTTGGCATTTTTGAGTTATTGGTATAGAAAGAAACATTTGCAGATGCACTTTTAACAGGTATAGTGTCATAACGCAGTTTGCAAAACTGGCCGCTGGAGAGCAGTTGCGTTGTTGTTGCACTCATACAAAGTTATAGCACTTCAAAACCTTTAAACGGTTCTCCTGAAAAGTCACGTATTTTGAGTTGTGACACTGTTGTTGTGGCACTGTTGTTGTGACAGTGTTGTTGTGATACTGTTGTTGTGTCACTGTTGTTGTGACAGTGTTGTTGTGGCACTGTTGTTGTGACAGTGCTGTTATGACAGTGTTGTTGTGATACTGTTGTTGTGAGTGTTGTCGCAAATGAGCGATACGTAAAATCAATTTATAAGGGTGCTCTGTTTACTTGCATTCCCATATACAAACATTGGTCCTTTAAAGGTTAAATTTGTTTTGGGTTGTTTTTAAATGTAATTTCTAAAGAGTAACCACAATACTTTGTGTTTCAGCTGTACTTGTTATCACAGAATATTTTCCCTGTACATAAAACATGTAAGTCTTTCTATTTATATCAAGATTTTGAATATAGTCCCATTTCAAAATTTGGTAAAGCCTGCATTCTGATAAAGAAGCAGTCACTAAAGGGGTTGAAGTGTGACAAACAGTGCTGGTGGAACTTTTATCCATTTCTTACTTCTACATTTACATTTTTGCTTTCTGGGTTATGATATTAAATTGGGAATGGTGTAAGGTTTTTGAAATTTCTAAACATTTTAGCCTAAACACAGTAATACAAAAGAATACAGAAATGAGCGGTCGCAGCAATGCAAGACTACCGAATACATACACAGGGTTGGACAGACCATATTTAGGAGTCATAAAAGATTAGCAGACCTAAAGTATGCAGCTAATGACTCACAACTCCACAGACATCTTGTTTCAAATATCACAGTTTGTCAACCCCATATCTGTATTGGTACATTTCTCTAAAAATTTCTTTGCCACATGTTCGCCTGTATCGACACAGTCTTTGTATCTGGCCTGTCATCACAAGTTCAAAATTCACACCCCTGTGTCACGGATCACCCTCACCATCAGGGGAACCTGACTTCTGTTTAAATGGTTAGCACACCTATTGTGTATTAGGGAATGCCACACGTAAAATTTGGCCCCAAGTCTGGCATCTTTAGTACCACACTCTATAGTCCACCATGCCTGCCTCCTTCCAGATCCTTCTCAGTTCATCATTCATACCCACCCTCCCATCTCATATATATGTCTAATGTATATAAAAAAGTGGCTTTTGTTTCTTCCTACACGCCACGTGCAGAAGATGTAAAGATATTATGAACTTTACACCACATGGTCTCCAACCATTGTCTTGTACGGCCCACGGCCATGTTGTAAATTATATATAGACTATAAAAATAACGCACTAATTTAGGCTGTTAGGTGTACCACTTAATGTTATTTTTCCACATGCAGCCTGCAAACCATCCCACATATTAAAGCATTAAAGTTAGGTCCGAGTGCTGTGGCAGAGATTTCGTTTGTGATTCAAATCCTTATTATCAAGGCTATTTGTTTAACTACATAAATAAGCTTCAGTTCCCTTACTTCACTGTTATCCTTCTCTAAGCTTGTAGGTATACAGTTGTAGTACTGATAAGGAAGGCCATCATATCCTGAGTGAAAAATATGACTGGCCTTTGTTCTTATTAATTTCCCCTGAAATGAAAGCTGTACCAGCACATAGAAACGATCCACTGTCAGTGGCGTAGCTAGGTTTTTTGGCACCCAGGGCAAGTAATCACGGTGGCCACCCTAACAGAAATTACAAACTTTTAAGAAAAACAGAATCTTTTACTTAGTGCAATGATTTTAATCTGTTAAGAACATAACACTGACTTTTTAAATTTAAAATGTTCATTTTTCCACCCACTTTGCCATGCCTTGGACTCTGCTGCCCGTAGCAGTCGCCACCACTTGCCCTGTAACTACCTGTCTGTCGCTACACATTTCCATCACCCAACCCTGTGGAACACTGTGCGAACATTGCACATCTTCATGGACCGCGGTATACAAACACTGTGACAGTGCTGCAAGGGTGTTGTGGTGAATGATAAGGCCATACACTAAGATCACCTTCTGCAACGTACTGATGGTAGTATGGAGTTACGAAACATCTCTGTGATAGATGATTTTTAAAGACCCAATTCCACCAGCACTACTTTGCCTCCCCTCAACTCCGGGACTCACAACAGCATTTGGACAATATATTATGCACTAGGGTATAGGAGGACCTAGAAATGAATGACTGCCTGAAATATAGTAAGAGTTAAGTTGTTTCAAATAAATTTTACAATGAGCACATTCATCATAAAGTTAGTTTTAAATGTAGGCAAAATCGGCAGCAGCCTATCCTCACTGTGTGGACAACTGAGAATGATTATTAATGTCATTTTAATGAATGGCTTAAGATGTCAAGAAGCGCTGCCAAGCGTATCAAACGGCAGTCACTGCTGCCACAGAAAAGAAATGTTGATGTCAACTGATTATGATAATGTGGTATGATGTACTTTTTTTTTAATCAGTGTTATCTCTTTGATTCCCATTTACTGATGCACAGCTTGTGTATGCAGGCTCCACCGTGCACCATTAAACTGCACATTATATAAATACAGCCTTTTTGAACCAGACATATGGAGAGGTAGGGCTCTTTGAATGCATAAAGGGCCTCACTCAGATACGCTTGGCAGCCAGGCAAAGTGTGCGAGTGTTTGTGTACCTGTGCACACTCGTGTGAGTACAAACAAGTGTCTAGTCTTGCTAACTTATTGTATGCATGGTATTCCTGACTTGTACACACACTGTAGTTATTTTGTACAACTTTTGTATCCTCTTTGCATGCAGCATTTCGTCTACTAGCTCTCTGTAGCAAACAACTACGTTTGCACAGGTATGGTTCATTCTTGTGTGTGCCAACGTGTGGGAAATATGTGTACATCAGTTGATGAATCTGGATCCTGTTTCAATCTGTTCCTGCAGTAGTCCTGTGTGGCCATTACAGTGGCTCCAAGGTCCACTGAACCTCTTGTCCAGCTGACACTATAGGTCCTTCCACAGCAACAATAGAGCTAGTTATTTCAAGGTCACTTTTATCTGGCTCCATGGCGCACACTGTGGTAATGGAACACAGTGTGCGCCATACACTTTTCACTTAACACTTAAAAAGTGACATTCTCTAAATATTACTTTAAAATTTTTGTAGCGAGTTCTGCTGGCAAAATTAGTCCAATTCTGTCTTTGAAAGTAATCAGTGTTCACTCTTAGCACTTAATGGGACAAACATACTCTGCTTCAAGAATTCATAGCTAATTAACATTACAGAAGGGGTACACTTAGTTTTAACTGTGCTGATAAAAGAGTTAACCCTTGTCAGTATTGTCACACACACACACAGTCATTGTTGACTGCTGTTCTGTCAGTGTTATGTACCAACTTTTCTGCTCAGACCGACTTGGCCAACACCTGACTGTACCCCTAGGCCACACAGCACACTCGCTGTGTGGAAGTTCCTACAGTGGTGGACATTCTGGGACATGATGCCATATAGTTTGGTTGGCAGTGGAGCGTAATGTCTCCATCCCTTACACTGAAGATGGAAGCAGGAGGTTCCCCCAAAGCATTGCCACATCTCAGAACACAGCAGTGTTCATGGTCACTGCTGTGGGCATGTCCAGTATCACTTAACAAAGTTGGGTCATGTACATGTAAATTTCACCCAGCCTCCTATTCATTGGGTACTTGGCAATCCTGTCCTGATTGTATGTGGCCAGGGCATGAAGCTGATGGCTTGATATCTCCAACACCTGCATAACTTCAAGGTGCACACACAATGACAGCTTTACCTTTTACCTAACCCTATCACTTCTAATGTTGTGATGCAGCAATGGGAAGCACATACACTCTCCCCCATGTTGGCACTCATAATGATAATCATGCTCTCATATAAATGCAAATAAATAAATATATATATATATACACACACATATAGGCAACCATTTAATCTCAATTGTTAGCTTCTGACTTAACTAATGAGAGTGTGTGATGGCAGTGTGTGTATTTTTAAACTGAATGTGGCAGACTGTCTCCAGTATGGTACTTAAAATACAGCCATGTGTAGTAAATTATTTTATGTATGGTAGCTAAAGAAGAAGGTGGTAGTGTCTGGATTCTGAGAACTTTATTTTTTTTAAGTGACCTATATGAGTGGGGCTTGTGGGCTGCCACTTTCACATCACATATTGCAAAATACAAACTTGTTGCTTCATGTGTACAGCTTGTTTCATTTAAACCTTTCCTTTACTCTAAACATCCCTCGGTGATATGTGAAGTATATTAATACAGCATTGGTTGCTGACATTGCAGGAGGAAAGGAAGCTGAGGGTGTTTGAGAATATGGTGTTGAGGAGAATATTTGGACCTAGGAGGGACGAGGTAACGGGGGAATGGAGGAGACTGCATAACGAGGAGCTAAA
>Ga0136643_10010716_pt1 | contig 13544 bp, 8 predicted proteins | sample TergutLab28metaG_FD_96883 | JGI IMG/M metagenome (GOLD analysis project Ga0136643, IMG submission 96883) | Labiotermes labralis P1 segment gut microbial communities from Petit-Saut dam, French Guiana - Lab288 P1 (version 3) (version 3) | ecosystem: Host-associated > Arthropoda: Insects >...
GTGCTGATACGGGAATTTTACTTCTGCGGTGGCTCCATCATCAGTCCCAACTGGGTGGTGACATTGGCATTCTGCGTTTACGTGTAGGTTGGTTCGGCAAAATGTTGCCTTTAAATATTTCTTCATCAAATACAATATCTGTCGCACATAATAGTTGCTGTAAAGATGAATTCACAATTTGATATTTATTTCATAACTCGCAAAACATTTCTGAATAAAACTAGCTTACAGGTGATCTAAATTCGCACGAGAGTTTAATATATTCGGATCCATTGGAAAATGTCAGTCCAAGACAGCCAACGTACGTATAAATTAAAATTCATATGCGTTTTTTAATAAATTGTTGCCGTAATTAATTAATAAGTACTAAATATTCTGAGCGTAATTTTGTAGCCTTAGGTATGCAACATGCAAAGGCCATGCGCTGTACTCTGTTGTCATTTGTGGCCTTCCGGCTACACAGAATTGTTTAACCCTATCTCATAACCCGAACACTTTTCGGAAAAGAGTTATGCAACATAACTTATGTGTTTTGATTTTCTATGCGAAGTGTGGATGAAGCATTTCTCGTTTTAAGGGGAATTCAATTAGATATTTTTTATAAATTTACATACATCTTTATGAGAAACGCCAGTTACCTTGTCAGATTTAAATGAATCATGAATTTCCTCGACAGATTTTTAAAAAACCAACAAATGCAAAAAATGCTCAAAAATGAAATCTAGAGAAAATCCGTCTCATAGTAGCCATTGCGCACAGCCTCTCTTAAAAAGCTAAAAATCACCCATTTAATCAGCATTCTATCCGACATTCGTCAGATCCAACATCTCACTTCTGTGTTCACAATTCCAGCACTGTCCCTATTCTGAGATAAATTAATCCTTGTCATATCCTCCTCCTACATATTTTGTTCGGATCTGTTCCAGTATAATTCTAGAGCCAAAAACGTTTTGTGTGGCCTGTCCCACTCAAATCTTCTGGTAAGAATTTTAAATAGGCACCTCGATTCTGATGAATGTAACACAAGTGTTGCACATTTCGGCTTCCTTGGATTTGAAACGTAATAATTAACGAGTGCACATATTATGATGCTCTTCGATATGTCATTTTCTACAGTTTCCCATTACATCCTCAAATTTATGGCCAAATATTTTCTCCAGCAACTCCTAAATCTCTGACAACCTTACTCTGAAGGAGTAGCTTCACATAAAACTGCATCAAACGTAGATTTATTAATATTTTCACACACACACACACACACACACATGGCTGTATACAGGGTGATTCGTGAATTTTGGACATTACTGTACGATAAAGGTCATACTCTCAGTGGTCATGGTTCCATATTTTTTTAATTCTAGTAAACACATTGCTGTGAACGGTCAATCAGATCTCACGGAATTTACGATAAATGCTTTAAGAATAAGTCGCTGTGAATAAAAGGCAGTTTCTGTTATGAAGTTATATGTGAAAATCAAATTTCTTATGTAATGCGTTCGAATATTATATTAATACATAATATTTTAGAATAAATCTTATCTTCCTTTCTAAGTTGGATGCGGTTACCTACTCGTAACCCTTCAAAAGCGGACACGTTTTTATGAGCGTTTGATCACAGAAACCTAAGAATTCATCTCCTACAGTAAATTCCACATCTCATTGAACACACTGTTTATAAAATATACAATATGTTCATTGCTAAACTTCCTATGGAAGTTATAATATAACATTACATTAAGTGTGCACGCAACATAAACCTAAATATTTTGTTTTCTACAGGGGTAATCCTACAGATTTTACTGTGATATCTGGCTCCACTTACTCCACTTTTGGTGGAACTCTTCATAATGTTACAAATATCATCATGCATGACAATTTCACTGAATTCAACTGGGACTATGATGTCGCCCTTATGAAGGTCTGTATTTTCTTCAGTTTATTAATGCACAATGAAATGAGCTGTGATATCCAGCTTTATCTCATGCTACTCCACTGTAAAATGCAGTTCTTCTAAACTTTGATTGAGAATGTCAAGGCATATCACACATACCGAACACAGAATGAAACGTTTAAATTTATAATTGCTTCGAATATCACCTAAGTATTTCATCCTTTTTCCAACTCAATATATACATAGATATAAATGTGGCAGACAATGTGGCACAATTTTCTGAATGTTCCTTCATGAATATTCTCAGGAAACTGCTAATGACAATTCATTACTTAACAGTAGCTAAAAGACCACACACACACACAAACACACACCACACACACACTCACAGACACACACACACACCACACACACCCCCCACACACACACACACACACACACACACAGACACACAAACAAAACACACACACACATCATCATCATCACTATCATCATCATAGGAAGAAAAGGCAGTTCTAATAACTTTCCACTATATGTACAAATAAGCTTTCTATTATTCTATTCTTCTGCACTGATACCTTGAAACCGTGGTTTCACTTAATAGGCAAGTTGTTTCTATATAGTGACATTAGTTAATTGAAAATAGTCAAGGCAACAGGCCGAACAAACACCAAGTAACTCTCCATTTCTTTACATTGGCAGTTTCACACAGCTATTGCCATCTGGCGCACGTGTCGGTAACTGTAAAATTACACTTTCCATGGGGATAGAAAGCCTAAATAATTTAAAGATGAAGTGTTTTATATTACGCCTATGTACAGATTTGATGGATTGATTGGTTTATTTATTTATTTATTTATTTATTACGATAGGTTTCGGGATCTCACGGTCCTGATGCACTAGGCCTTAACTAACGGGCCTTTTGTGTCTCATATCAATTTATGTGAGCGCTGTTACTTTGTTAAATTCCAGATGGCCCCAGATTTATACTTTTGATGTCCTCTGGCTCCAAAAATGAAGGAGCCCAGACACACTTGTCTGAGTGGAGCCAAAGCTTCACAACCACAAAATTGAGGGCCGAGTTTTCTTCTTCTGCTGCACACCTCCTACACAGTGGCCTATCCAACAGCCCTAGTAGGTGAATATTTCACCTCAGGGTGTTATGTCCGGTGAGAAGGCCAGTAACAGACTGGATTGAATCCTGTTAAAGTACAGAAACCTAGCCTTGTCACCCAGAAAATGTCCTGAAATTAGTTCTCGTGACTGTCTTTGGGTGTCGCCAAGAACTTGCCGCCGTACTCACTGCTGGGTGACCAACCAACGTCTGATCCCTCTTCGCACATCCTGTCTAGAGACTCCCAGGGCCGGCTCACGTCCGAGATATGTCAAAACAGAGCCGCCGCTTGCGAGCTCGTCGGCGATCTCATTACCTCGTACTCCAGCATGTCCAGAGACCCAGTATAGCCCCACAACATACCGGGTAAAGATATTAATGGAGACGTCGTTGTGACCGCCTGAAGAACTTTCAAAGCAACCTATTAATCAGAGCAGATGCTCTTGTATTTCTCTGGTCTATTCTGAAATTGAATTTCATAAACATACTGCAAGATAACATATATCTCGGCCTGAAATACTATAATATATCGTCCTAGAGAAACGCTGAGCTTTCTTCCCACAGTTTGCCCATAGGCACCAGAACGGGTCCCGTCCCTCATCTTGGAACCATCTGTAAATCAGACGAGCCCCTTGACTACAGGAGGAATGTTGGATCCTTCGGATCAATCTTCCCTAGTCAACATAGTAACCCTATATTTGGGTTCAAATTAAATGCTGGCCTCATAATGTCAACCCCCATATTAAATATGGGATCTGACTGCTGAAGCCGCATCAAAATACTGCTGTGCCCTCGATTGGGATGTAGGTAAGACCAACATCCCACACTCCAGAGACGATGTGAAGCTGACCTCACTCTGCACCACTAGCCCCAGTGAGGGAGGCAAATAAGTGCTTCCACAGCATTGGTGGCAGTAGTACCCATTGTTGCTGTTATCACCCATCATGCTAATCTTTGGATTCTCTTTAGTTCTTTCTTGGCAATGGCCGTCTGACAATCAGGACACCATACCAGGGATGAAAAAGTGACGGATGGCCTGATGATGGAGACCTACAGCCAATGAACCACCCTGGGTCTCAGGCCCCAGATCACACAATAGGCCCTCCTACAGGTCCAAAACAAATTGTGAGCCTTTCTCACCTTAACATCCACGTGTTCCCTCCAGGTCAGCCGTGAATCCAAGATCACTCCAAGATAATTGACCGACATAAAAATGTGTACGATCGTCCCAACTATACGTGGTTCAAAGAACCCTGGGAATTTCCTGCTTCTCGTGATTGCAACAAGCGCAGTCTTATTGCGACAGACCGAGCTTGTCCCACCAAGTTATACAGAGATTTGTTTGGGGTTTTGTGTTTCGACCAGGACCACTCAAAAGTTCACAACAAGAGCTACTTTTTCTAAGTTTTCTTTTTCACTACTCGATTTGGTATTTCAGTCTAATGTAACTTGCCTGAAAGGGTAAGCTTCTTTAAGCAAAATCCACTTGAATCAACACCCACTAAGTCTTTCAAGAGATATTCCATTCTATTCTTACATTTATTATTCCTAAACAATAACTCTTTTTTTTTTGGTTTGCTTCATTGTTTTCACTACAGCCATACATTTCAGTTGAAAGGTTTCGACACTTATTTCGCTTGTCTTCCCGCGGGATAGAAAGACCCTCACCCTCTGCTCCCACAGACAACTTCTCCATATGTTTGGCACTACACTTCTCATCAGCATCTTACAGTTCCTGTTATAATTGCAGGCAATATCCCGTTGCGTTTTTGGGTTGTGGCTGTCACAGACAGACAGACACAAATATAAATTTCCCTATTATCCAGAGAAAGATATTATAGAGCAAAAAAAATTATATTATAGGATGTGTGTCGAAATTTATTGGGTGTGGATGTAAGTAATATTATTAAATTTAAATCTGGAGATACAGAAAAATTCACAAATTGCTGTCAATGACTTACTCATTTCTGAATTTTTTAAATAATTTGTAATTGACAGAAGTTTTCAAATAGTTAGCTATAATGCTCATGACACCACGAATCATAAATTCTTGGTGTTTTCCTTTCGGGTAAATATGTTCCAAATTGTACATACATAACAGATTAAATCACTGTGCACAAAGGAACACAAAGCTGTCCAAATGCTGTCAACAATATCCTTATCCCATAATTCCTGCATTAACACATTTCCTGTTCCATTTTACATATTTTAAGTTTTCAGTAAAATATTGACACAAAACACGCCCCAGTCTTAAGTACAGCAGGCACTCAAATTCACGACGATGGATAAACTTTCCCTCTAATAAGAAACAATAAATGGGGAGAGAGATTCATGTTTATAATATCTATTTTCTGTTCAATAAATGTAAATCATACAGAATAACGACCTTTTATTAACTTAATGAGCACAGCAAAAATTATAAATCTAGTGCCACAACCCCAGCAGAAAATCACAAAATTACTAACATCTCATCGAAATCTTACGGATCAGTATATTTAAAAATTCCTAATATTATATTTTAGGTGAGCCCTGCCTTCACGTACAGCGACAGTGTACAGCCCATCGCGTTGGAATGCGACCCAGTGCCTGTTGGAACCGAAGCTGTTGTTACTGGATGGGGAGCCACTTCAGTAAGGCATTGCATTAATTAGGATTTAGCGTAGCAAACTAATATTCTAACACATCGCCATAAAAGTTTCTAATTTAATAGTGAACCAACTTCACAACTTTTCTTTTTATAACGCTCTCGTCATTATCAAAATGTACATAAAGATTTGTCTGGCTTCATTAGGGAAGTATTTATAGTGAGTATGTCTGTGTACAGGGTGATTAGAATATATATATATTTAAGAGGCAGAATTAATAGAACACTACAAAATATATAACACAACCTCATATACTGTACTTTGCAAAAATATTACTAACAGTGATTAAAAAGAGGTTGGAAAAGCTGGCATTGTAGAGAAGTTGATGATGAAAATGTTTCGCTGAAATATGTTACAACTTCACACAATTAAGTACACTCACCTACACTACTGCGACCGAACACATGAAAAATATAACTGTTAAAAATGAAGGTACACTTTCCACCAACTATTATCACAAGACAAAAAACTACAAAACAATTTCACACCTAACACACACCACAAATAACAAAACTTTATAGAACCAGACGGCCCAAGTGGTAACCAACGCTATCGTCGTGAGCTCCTGGTGATGGGCATAATGGTGCCCGGAACATGTTGAGCCTAACATAAACATAATAAAGTAATTGTAAAATAGTTGGATTTTATTCTTCAGTTATCAGTATGGTCCTAACTTTGTTAAAAATTCAGATGTAGACGGTTTAATGAGTACTGACCGAATAGAATTATTTGTTAGAATATTCTTGTTATCTAAAGACCTGTATATTTATGTCTTCTTGAAAGATGTTCTGCACCAACTGGTAAATATTATATTGATATTCCATACATTTTTTTCTTGCAACTGGCCAAAAATTCACACCACAGTCTAAAATGTGGAGTACAAACAGTACCTGAAATATGTTGCATTGCGCACTGTTCGTTATTTACAACGTTTATCCACTGCAGGCACAGCTTTGTTATTTACGGAGTCAGTAAACAGCACAAACATCTCAGTACATATCCCTCAATGTGTCACTGTTATGAACCAGGACACTTTGCAACATTTTCCCCCAAGCTCCACCTCAACAAAACTTTCACACACAAGATTGAATCTCACAAACGGTCTGGTCTGACCTAAATGTCGCCCATGTCCTGATGCACTGAGATATTTGTATGTATATCGGACATAAACAGTTTGGATTTTGGTATCTGACAGAGGAGAGATTGGGGTTCGCGTTTATGTCTTTATGATCATCCAAACGCCTCATACACGTATTTTAAATGGGGCACACTGTGGCGCAGTTCGTTGATGCACTGCATTTCAAGTCGAAAATTAGGGAGTTCGATTCCAGGTGGGGTCATCGGGAATGTTAATTGATTTATATTTCCGGCCGCATTGTGGCACTGGGGTAGACGCAGCATCTAACACAAAAGAATGCCAGGGATGTCACTTGGTGATAAAAGCAACCGTGTGTAGGGCTGATAACTTTACCACCTTCATGTGTAGATTGTCTAGAAATACTGCGAGCCCTCAACTCCTGGAACATTAAGGGTTTATCCAGGCCTGTATTGGGATAGCAAATGTTTATACAAAGAAATTCTAGCAATAATTCCTCAGTGTGTAACCTGCTACATTCTTCGTAGCACTTTCTCGCTTATGTATTTTGTGTGTGTTAAACAAAATGTTGCCTGCTTTTATTGATCCAGACGCGTTACAAAATGTCCTACTGGCACGGTTTTAGACGTTGGCTCGAAATTACTGCAAATGTTACAACAGGATGATCCGATTTTTCCAGACAGGAAGCCCGAACAGCGACACTCTGCTACAGGCGACTATACAAATCACGAACGACTCCGAATGCAACAAATTTTATGCTATTTATGGAGGAATTACTGATTCAAGGATTTGTGCTGTAGATCGCAGCGGGACCAAAGGAGCATGCTGGGTAATATGTTCATGATAATTATAAGTATTTATATATAAACAATTCGCATTTTGCTACGAACAAAAAATCGATTATTTTATAATCACTGTGAAGATTGTTTAAATATTATCGGTCCAATGTCGAGGTAAATCGACAGCGCTGCTGCTTTTGCTGCTTCTGTAAGCAATAAACAGTAAAATAATCATATTTTACAACGATTCCAATTAGCTAAATTCATACACATTTCACCATTCCATTCACAAACCTCAACAGTAAATCCGTATCAAAAACATAACCTATCACAACTGGAAATACACAACATGAGGTACAGTTGCGACATGTCTGCTCTGTTAATTTTCCTATTATTCTTAATTAGTTTTATGAATATTAGTGCTGATTCCTTTTATTTCAGGGTGATTACGGTAGTTCTTTAGTTGCCAGTAACAGACTGGTTGGAATTTATAGCTTCGGAGACGGATGCCAAATTCGTGGGTACCCTGATATATACACAAAGATGTCTGGTGTGTGCGACTGGATAGTAACCAACAGTCGTGAATAAATATCTCTGCTGTTATCGACTGGATAAAAACCATCGCTGGTTTCCACACAATGCCACTTACATACATCGCAAACTATCCAAATAATTAAAAACATCAGTCATGTCATAAAGAATGTAAAGGTAAAAGAATACAAATAAAAGCCAGTCATATGCGCAAACTGTCACACATTTTATCCAAAAATCCATAGACCTTGTCGACTAATATATATTTGTGTGTTTGTGAAAGTCTACATGCAATACATCAATAACCAGTTACAACTTCTGAACCAAACAGCCAACCTTCGTGACATTGAACAGCACAGAACCAACAACGTACAGACAGTTTCTACAATTAACAGCCGTTTGTTGACTGTCCAACATTTCCTTTTTTAAGTAATACCATATACAGTGAGATTTGTTTGTAAAACATACAGTACCAATTTTCGCACCAGCAACCTTGAAATTTCTAGCTAATTATGTATACATTAAATCAAAATACGTTTCTTATCCAATATGTGTTTTAATTTCTTCATTCTCCCAGTTAATTCACTCGGTACATTAAATTCAACATTGCTTGGTGCAGCTCATTGGTCTGTATGCTTCTGTACGTAGATTTAAGTGTTTTGTTACTGCGTTCATCTTCTTCCATTTCTCTGGAAATTTTCTTGGTAAAAAAACAAAGTTACAGTTGATCTAACTTAATTTAACCCGCGCTGATGTTAGCCAGATTTAACCATTAGGCTACAATTTCGAATACAATCGAGTGCCTCTTGCAACCAAAAGTCCTGTTAGAATCAATTATGTATTTTCTGGCACATCCTCCGTGTCTGGTCACCTGTAAGCAGGTAAAGTTTAAAACTCCAAATACCGAAGGATAACATATGTCGGACACACAACACTACGAAAGTAGTTATGAAACATAGTGGAACTCTACCTGCTTCAAGACCAGACGTGGATAAAATGGAAATTATTTTAGCCTTGTCGATGCAGTACAAATCTACGGGCTAATAGATCCCACTCTTCAATACTGGCACGTTCATGCAATTTTCTCTAGTGTCACGTGCACAGACATTCCTTCGGACCAGGGTAATGTATTCGAGGTGTGTAGTTGACCGGGTACATCTTTCTGTACCTTCTTGGGGTAACAGGGACAAATAACTTTAACTTTACTGGGATAACGTGAGGAAGTTAACAACCAAATCTGCAAAGCAGAGCCATCGTAAGAAAATTCACAGTCGCTCAATATTTGCAAAACCTTCCCTGTCCTTTACGACGGAGGACTGTTCCGATATCCCTTCACAACAGCCCAACACCGAGCTCTATATTCCAGTGCCCTCTGCACAACAGTCCGGCACTGATCGCTATGCTGAGGCAGAAACATACAGTCCACAACTTCAACACAAAGAATATTCGCAACATATGTTGGTGAAAGGAATGACGAAACAACTACAAATTCTTGAGGAATTTAACACTGCAAGCGATAATAGCATATCTTATAAATCATTTTTACAGATAAACTATTGGTGTGAGCCTAAAATCAACGCAAGATAACTGAATAATAGCAGATGGAATATTGGTCACGTACAAATTAACGAGGATGTGTTGAAAGGATGAGAAATGAAGATTGCCAAAACAAGCAGTGATTGTCAGAATAGAAGGAAAAAGGAAGAAAATGGAATAATGGGCCTGATAATGTTGAATAGGATATGAAGGTTAAGGGAATAAGAAATTGGCATGCAGTAGCCAGAAACTGGAAGGAATGGGACACTAGGTCAGAAGCACGTAGTCCCCCCCCCCCCATTTCGAGAAACTGGGGAATAAACCGTTGAAGTAAGAAAAAATAAATATGAGAAAGTAATTGTAGACTAATGTAATTTTGTAGTTTTGTGCAGCACCTTCTTTATGATGCAATTCAATTTGAAGAGACAAACATTTTGGATGTGGCATGGTTTTGGCACCCATCTTCATTCAGACACCAAAAATCTTATTACAATTTTAACATTTTCGCCGATAACTGTTTTATTCCCGTCTGCTTCATATTTCCACATTTTTATACCTGCTCCCACACACACACATGTCGTCTATCGCTGTAATCACAGCTTGCTCCGAATTATGTTAAATAACCACCTTCCAATTTCTCACGTTCTTGTGACTTTTTTTACAACAGAATAGGCAGACGGCAGTGCATTGCAATTCTTAGAACTGAGTAGGAAAATATCAGAAACTCTCTTTAATTATCAACCAACAAGTGCACTTACATAAAACTTCACATTAAAACATTTCAAATCGCCAGCCGCACTCTCAACAACGTAATCTTACACAACACGGTAAGCATAAACCTCCTTTCAATCCAAACAGCCTAATCACTTGTATATATAAAAAACATTCACTTACTATATTTTAATTTGACACTCTTACTTAACCATATTGACAATATACTTAATAAGTATAAGTTATATTACAGATATGCTGCCACAACACAATGTTAATATAATGGAATTACCTTGTGAATGTTTTTAAAATGACTTTAGCAAGGAACAACGTAGCTCCCTGAGGATGATCTTAGGATCGAAACATGTCGGAGCGATTTTAAGTGTTTTAATGTGAAGTCTTACGTAAGTGCATTTGTTGGTTGGAAATTAAAGTGATTCTACGAAATGCACGATGCAACAATAAGGATCAGAAACTCTGATGTGTTCAGGTTTCGAAGTCGGTAGAATGAGAAAAAAAAATCCTAGAGTGGACCTCAGACACCGAAGCTGCGCCACATTCCGTAAGAACACCCCTAATATAGTGTGGCCTAAACAGTGTGTTCCGAAGGAAAGGGCACATGATCCTGACAGGAAGATTTCTCAAATATTATGAATATTTCTTCAAAATGACATGATGCATTCTATTTATGAAAATCAAGAAATTAACGAAATTCTTCAAGCTGTAAGTTCATAAATTTTTCAGCACCAAACACAAAGAGTCGTAAAATTGTGTCCTATTTAAGGATCCGTCCTACACACAAAGTAAGATTTCGGTCTATGCATAAACTTTCACGTCGCCACTTGATCGAAGATGTACATTTTCGTGAAATATAACAAACTTAAGCGTCGTTGAACTGAGACATTGGTACTTATTGCGACCTGGATTGTGAAGACTTCAACTGAAATCACGTTACAAACCGAAAATAATCCCAATCCTTTCAGAGTAATGGCCGATCCAAGCAGAATGGCTTTAATACTAAAAGACAGACCTAATAGGAAAACCAACACAGTAACATTAATCAGATCAGTTCCTGTCACTAACACTTCTTCCTGTTCTACACCACCACAGATCAAATTCGGGCCTTGGTCTCCTTCTCTTCTGGTTTCGAGACATGTGATGCTTTACGAAGAGAGTTTGTCAGCCCCTCGCCAAACACCCAACCCGACGGTCTCCATATTCATGGCCCGGATAGGTGGCCCGGATAGATGACCCAGATAAACTCTAGACACTGGGTAGCTCGGGACCCCGGGAGCGCCACTTCCCGTACTCAAAGTAATTTTAAGCCCCTGAGGTCAGTTCCTAGTACTGATGGTGGGAAATAAACGTTATGAGGATTACACAAGACAAAGCGTTGAGGTTAAGTGACGCATAATGAATGAGTTCCACAATGAAATATCCATTCCTCTACTGCCCTACCATCGTCCAGACGGCCACAAAGCCGGACACACACAACCGATGTACAGTGCAGTGAACGAGGATTTCAGTAAATGTGTTACTTGCCAATTCAATATTCTGTATTTTCCGTACAAGAGTTATATGTAAGGTTGTATTTACTGCCAACTGATTGCACATCTGGTGGCTAAAATGTGTTTTATTGTTTCTCCGACATGTTTCGGCTAATAACAATTTCAGTCCCCAGGGAGTTCGTGGACACGAGCGAGCTCCTTTGTTTCTACTATTCTGATGATGGCTACTGTTATTAGCCGAAACATGTCGGAGAGGCAATAACATACACTTCAAACGACAGATGTGCAGTTAGTTGGAAATAAGTGTAGTTTTGTTTTTTGTTTCTTAATACTGAAATTGAAGTTCTACATACAAAGATGATGGATAATTTTTAATGTAATTTTAGAAAGTGGGCTTCTACAGTGCGACATTTGAGTTTCTGACAGACTATACCTTACGTGGTCTGTACAAAGCACAGCTGTATCAACTGCGACTGTGAATTTTGTAGATAACAAAGATAGATAATGAAACAAATAGCTGTAATATAGAGTACGTGCATGATACGGTACTGTACAGGGAAGGTAAGACAGTGAAAATAATACCACATTGAGGACGGGGCATTTAAATTGTTAAAATGCCCGTTCCCGGGGTTTAAATCAACTTTTGTACTGTGTTTCTTTAAAAATTTATAACAAATTCGCTATCTATTTTTGTGAACTGAAATTTTCAGGAAATACCCTAGTAGTGCTGGAGGGTGAGATAACTCTTGAAACATTCCCCCTTGTGGAGTGGCACTAAGGCAGTGTATAGTGCGTGGAAACCAAGCGCGTGTTAAAAACGCAGATATGCGTCGTCCGTCTTGCACAGTTGTAATGTATAGACGAAAATCTGCGTCACCCGTCCACAATGTGACACAAGTGAATATGGAATTACGTATATAGTACAAAATGGCTGCAGACAGGAAGTAGGAAGGGAAGGACAAATTTTAGTGCCTCCAAAGTATCGTCCTGAAGTCAGGAGTAGAAAGGCCCTACATCAGTGTAGCTGAGTGTAGGTATTCCACGAACAAGAACCTTCCAAAGGAAACTTGCTGTGCTAAACTGCAAGCACACAGCTTGAGCTAATCTCTGACGATGTCTGATAACTTCAGGACCGAATGTCTCTACCGGCAGAAATAAATCCCAGATATATTTACTGTTCTTTTATCGTTACTGAGCTACACAATTAAACAAAATGTGGTTGCATAGCGCAGTCGGTATAGCTAAGACGGTGCAGTAATTTTCTGCGAGCTGGACCGTCCGAGGCTCGAATCCAAGGAAGAGGGATGGTTTCAGCAATCGTCTACACTTGCGCTGGGGTCAAACCAGCATCTTGTGCAATGGGTAACGGGTGTCTTTCACGAGGTGAAGGGACCGGGGTGTGGATTAAACCACCCACCACGTCGAGGTCCTAGGTTGTAGAAAGACTAGAGCAATACGTTTTCTCCGCCTCTGGTACTTCAGGATTTGTTGGAGGGCGAGTTTTACCTTCTTGAGCATTTTACTAGCGGACAGTATTTTTACTGCTGTTGTATGATTACTAAGCTACACCACCTCACAATACGCTCAGTTATACGTCCTGCTGTTGTACAGTCATCAGTCTGCAACTCATTCACAGACCTCACAGGAAATTTCGTGGCAGCTAATTCGCTCAATTCCTGTTGGCTGATTGCTGCATATTGAGTTGAGTGGCTGATGTAATTGGCTAGATGTAA
>Ga0136643_10010717_pt1 | contig 13544 bp, 5 predicted proteins | sample TergutLab28metaG_FD_96883 | JGI IMG/M metagenome (GOLD analysis project Ga0136643, IMG submission 96883) | Labiotermes labralis P1 segment gut microbial communities from Petit-Saut dam, French Guiana - Lab288 P1 (version 3) (version 3) | ecosystem: Host-associated > Arthropoda: Insects >...
ATTAGAAGTTGTGGACTGCACTGGACTGGATTAGAAGTTGTGGACTGCACTGGACTGGATTAGGAGTTGTGGACTGCACTGGACTGGATTAGGAGTTGTGGACTGCACTGGACTGGATTAGAAGTTGTGGACTGCACTGGACTGGATTAGAAGTTGTGGACTGCACTGGACTGGATTAGAAGTTGTGGACTGCACTGCACTGGATTAGAAGTTGTGGACTGCACTGGACTGGATTAAAAGTTGTGGACTGTACTGAACTAGATTAGAAGTTGTGGACTGCACTGGACTGGATTAGAAGTTGTGGACTGCACTGGACTGGATTCATTCTCTCCAGCATGGGTCTCGTGGCGGAAGGCAGTAACGAAGCTCCCTCATTCTGAATAAAAGAAGAGGATTTTTTTTGCTAACTGAGCGCTTGTTAATTTCTCAAGATGGTTTCTGCTTCATGAAGTTAATTGTACAAAGTGCCTGATCGTATTTTCTGAAGTGTAAAATTTAAGTAAATTAAGACATAATTGCTTGACATCCTCATCTTTTTGCAAGTATCCTTGGGTATATTTCACTTCACAAAGATGTTACAATAATTCTGGTCAATGAAATCGACTAATGCTTGGTGAAATATCCGTTGTACAGCTACCTTATTTATCCTTCAAACTGAAAGTGATTTTTTTTTAACTCGTCGAAGGTGTGTTTCATCTTCCACTCGAATCAAGCGAAACGTTCGTTTCCTTCCACACTTCTCCGGCTACCAATTATGGTAGAATGCGCAGCGTGAAGTATCCTTCCTCTGAAGCATCGGACCGAACCGAATCGAAAAAAAATTCTTTTGCTAGGATTCCGGAATTTCGTCGACCTTGAATCCTTTTTGTTACCTACTATGTCTTTCTGTGCTTTTAACGTGTATTGAATTTAACAGTTTGAATGTTTATTTATTTCGTTTAAAGTTCTGATTTGTTTTTTTGGCGTCAAGCGCCTATTTTCTTAACACATTGATGAAAATAGGGCGTAAGGAAGAATGATAGAGGTGTGCAGTGAAAAGGGAAAGTCGCGTGGAAAGTCAAAGACATTTCATTTCACTGGGAGATGAGAGAAAGGTACGGAGCTTTATTTCTTCATATATTGCGCATTTTTGTGACCATTGACAGAATATGAGAACGTCTGTTATGGCATTAAGTGGTTTTACATACATAATGTGGCAATTTGTTGTATTTATCATTATTCTTGTGAAGCTACTCACCGAAACATGTAGGCAATAAATAATATACGATAAAACATTTTAGCGTTGTACATTTGTTTATTTACAACAGAAATTTGGCTTAATTTCTTTCCAGACGTTGTCCCTTCTGTCTTCTGATAATAAATGTTATTTGAATAATATTTAAAAATTCTGGTCTTATCTCGTTGGGGGGGGGGGGCACGCAGTTTGTCCGTTAGAAAGACTAGATAACGAACCTTTTTTTCTGGTTGTCATACAGGATAACTAAGCACACTCTGTGACGCAAGTTTAACAATATATATATATATTTTTTAAATTTTAAATTTGATAATACCCTGCTTCAAAGGGTTAATGAAACTGCTGTTGTATCATCTCACGGATCCTAATTGAGGTGTTAATTACGAATTAATGCAGAGGGTACAGTTTATAAGATATTGTTTGCACTATCTTGGGTAGGAACGGCGGTAGCTCGATGGGCATAGTGACTAATCCGCGGCCTGGACAACCCAGGAATCGTGGTTCGGAGCGCGACAGAGAGAAGAGATTTTTTCTCTTCTCCAAGACGTCCATACCGATTGCCCCCCCCCCCTGCCCCACCAGCCTCCTATTCAATCGGCACTGTGATATTTTTCCCTGGGGATAAAGCGGCCGGGGCGTAAAGCAGACCACTCATTTCCATCTGGTGGCGATAAGTAAAGCTGTACTTATGCTTCTCCGTATAACAGTACGGCTTGGCATGGGGATTGTTTAAATGTACTTTGGTGGTTTTGTTGTGGTTCCATTGGCATTGCTCGGCACATTGTACGCTTACATTTGAAGAATTATTTATTGAAAACTTTGTATGCAGTTACACAAATATGAGGAATTCTTTTTATTTTGTACTATGACCAACAAGTGCACAATTATTTCACAAATTATCACACTCCTAAATGTTTCGACACTATCGTGTCATCCTCAGGGAGCCTGTAATCAATACCTTGCCAAGTTACACGAGTATTCCAAATGCAACTGTTGGTAATACAATTTACAATGGCGATATTTAGCATAGGTTTTATGCATGCTCTAATTTTATATTCGTTGAAATCTCAATATTATAAAATATTTAAAACATTAAAATTATCCTGTTTACAATAAAATGGGCTAAAATCATTTTGTTGCTACAATTTTCATGACGTCAGTCTGTATGGTGGCCGTATACTGGTATGCAATCCATATGGTGATGCTACTGGCTTGGTGGCCCGGTATGTATGTATGTGTGTGTATGTATGTAATATATGTATGTATGTCATGTATGTATATATGTATCTATGTTATGTATGTATGTAATGTATGTATGTATGTATGTATGTTCATAGTACAAAATAATAAAAGATACAGAGTACATGTATTAAAATAAAAAAAGAAGAGTTTTTGTTTCAAATCGATATCGATATACATGAAGCTTTGTTATTTGACTGTCGTACAAAGAATAGATTATTTCACTCTGTCGTACAGTCCAAACTTAATTTCTTTCCATTGCTGTACCTCCATTCCCCCCATCCTCCTCTAACCCAAACAGTACGCCACACGAGCATAATATTTTCCCTCTTGATGCAGAACTGCAGGTACACGCCGTAGTTTGACGTCACGATGTCACAGCGAAAAATTAATGTTTTGTGCGCTCAGCTGATTTATTAGGCACTGCAGCTGCAGTGTATATTGAACTTTTCTTAATACGTACATAAGGCAATTAGAAAGGGTGGCATTGGATTGGGGGAGAGGATACACTGTGCTGTTCTAGTGTGAGCTGTAGCGTTCGCTTCACCAAGACCTGACCTTTACATAGGCAGTGTACTAATGATGTAATATTGTGGCGGGTTTTTTGTAACAATTGTAATAAAAACAATATTGTTTTATATTTGTATTGTTGTTGACCTACATGTCCCTGTGAACAATACAAAACAGTTTAGTGTTGCCATGCGAACGCTACAGTGGGTTATGTTGTCACTGTTTCAGAGCTACACAATATTTCTTACTGCTCTAAATAATATAAACTTACATAGTGGTTAATGTAAAGTGCGCGATATTTTTGTCCGATTGTAAACAAATTTAGAACTTCTCTACCGATATTCATGAAAGCCTCGAGCATCAAATTTCACGTAAATCCGTCCAGTGGGAGTCCTGTTTATACATGCGGACAGACGGACAAACGGATTGGACGAAGATCGTAGGCGCTTTTTTTTATTTATGCGAAATCGCATAGTAACTGATAACCATTATACACACTGTAACACCACGCAAAAACCGTCTAGTTGTGTCAAAGCAGATGCCGAACAGTACGTGGCGTATGGAAGTAAGGTTCAACTTCTGATATTCCAGTAGTTTGTGTTTGTTCCACATTTGCCATAAACTTTGTTTCGGCATTTGGCGCGTCTTTTCTTCGGAGTGATTTTCACACCCTGATGATGGCGTCTGTGAAGCTTACTGTCTTGTGGGATGTGACGTCATGTAGTTTGCTAGAGAGATACCAACTTTTGGAGTACTCTTTCCTACATCCTGAAGATACAGGCATCACATTTCTCAAAAAAAAAAAAGGTTGGCATCTTGGTGCCAAAATACGCGATGTCTGTTCCCAGGAAACGGAAATATTTATGCAGCCTGTTCTCATATTTCTGACACTTGTCATATGTGTACGAGCCATTTGTTAGGCGCGTAGGCAAAATTGAAAAAAAAACGACTATTGCTTAGTCATGCCATGTCTGTCTCTTTGTCGTAATTTAACAATTTGACTCCCAATGGATGGACTTTCGTAAAATTTGATATTTGAATATTTTATGAAGCTTTGTCGGAGAAAATTCAAGTTTGATTAAAATCCGAAAAGAATAACGTGCACTTTACATGAAACCTACGTACGTTTACAGTAGAACCTCGCTGAATTCTTCAAATGTTTCAAAGAAATGTTATAGAGAAATCAAAATCCACATTTTTGTCCAAAATTGTTTTTTTCTTCGAAAATCGGGCCCTTTGTGTCGCAATGCGGAAAAAACATGGCAGAGTCGGACAGGCCACAGATGACAATATAACGCACGTACATTACATGCTGGATGCCTAAGGCTACAAACACACACTTAGCACTTTTTTCCACGGCAACTGTTTTTACGCGAAAACCCCTCAAGTTTGCGTTAATCGTACAGTGCCTATCTTGTGTAATTTTAACACTGGTGACGTAGGCTGGTAACTTTGTATTCGAAGGTTCCCAAGGTTTATCCTAGAGTTGCTAGTGGTGTGTATCAAAGACTAACATATTGATATCCAGTTAGCTGAAAGTCTGATTACCATCAGGTCTGCGAACGTCTTGTGTATTAATGACGCACTTCAGACAGTAAACATTGCATAATGTACGTGGGCTGATTGAAAAATTTCAAGACTGATTTTTTTATTGAGAATCAGATGACTCTACAGGCCCTACAATTTTTTCTTTTTCAAAGTAGCGTCCTTCACATTGAGTACATTTTTTACAGCGTTTTATAAACGATTAAAACACATGAAATAGATTTTGCGACATCCCTTTTAGCGCTGCGGCCGTGACGTTTCTCACTTCATCATCTGAAGAGAACCTCTTTCCGCGCAGTTGTGCTTACAGTGTTGGGAATGCCCAGAAATCACATGACGCCAAGTCGTATATATGCCTATTGGTAGAATTAATTGAACATAATTACAAACGTCTAGAGAAGTGTTTTCCAAAATTGTTTGCTCGCAGTCCCTTTTGCCTTCAAAAAATTACCACGAATCCTCACATCCTTGCTCACGCAAATATTGAGTGTCCGGATTATCTGTATCAAAAATTACAAACTTATATCTCAGAACAATTTTAGGTAGATACGTATACGTACCAGTAGCACAAGTAACAATGCATTACATGATTTGACCTTAATTACTGATTGTCGCTTGCTTTGTGGGTATGGATGGTATCTAAATTAATAAGATACTCTGACGGTCATACGAAATAAACGCATCGCCAATCAAAGATGTTCCATGATTATTTTTAACAAAACATCAAGGTAAACATTACTGGAATGTATCCACGGATCTCCCGATAGTTGCTAGTGGATCCCTTGGGATCCGTGGAGCACACTTCGGGAGCCACTTATTTAGGTGATTCTCGGGTCTGTATTTCAGAAATATGTAAACGTAAGTGATCAGGTTAACCCCCGGCCCCCCATTGTCCCAGCCACCGGTGCCTGTTTGCGTTGAATTTATCCTAGTCATAGTACCTAAGAAGGAAAGCGTGAAACGTCCTGAATGCTCGTCCTTCAACCCATAAGTAGCCACTGCTAAGACGCACGTAGACTCTCCTTGACTTACGTAATAATGAAGTTTCTGAAGGTCAGCAGCAAGTCGTGGTTTGATATGTAATTAGCCACAGAAAATATTGAACTTTACTTTTATTATTGTCGGTAGTTCGTTATTTCAATTCGGAGGTAACAAATTAAGTTAAGTCGTTGAAAAACATGTACTTTTTTCAATTAAAAATAAATTTATTGAACTTAATTTTAAAGATGATTTGTGTGTGATCTTCCTCGTATGGAAAAGGATAAAAAGACGGAAATGGATGCTGCATAATCACTTTTTCATACTCTGTGTATGAAAACTCTGAACATTCAATACTAATACAAAACATGGCTGCCAGGAGCATTGTTGTGTTTAGTTTTCTAATTAATGTACCCCTTCTTTCATCTTGCAAGAGATCATACTCTGTTTCTTTTAAGCAATATAAATCTTGATTTAACATGTAAATATGGACACCGACCCAATTTATCTAGTGTAAGTTTGAAGAAATTGAATGGAACAGTTGCAAATGGACTTGCCAGGTGATCCATCACATGTGGCGGTTTGTGTTTGTTGCAGCCGAATTGGATATCCTGAGGCTGCTGAACGTTTCAGGGGCGACCCATGGTGTGAGTGAAGTGCTGGGCCCCTCGGGGCACCTCCCCGCCTACAAGTTCCGACCAGGCTACAATAATGTGCTCGTGCCGGACCCAGGGACCATCGCAGCAGCCCTTACTGCTCCCGCGGGATTCACGCTGCTCTTTGTATACAGGCAACATCGCAAGACTCTCGGTGAGGGCTGCATAAAACATGTAAAAGTGTGTCCGTAATTCTGCAGGGCAGAATCACATTGCATCCCAGAAGTTGCAGCTTAGTTCTTACAGTGGCAAGCTGCTGGTTTAAAACCCAAGAGATTCTTTGCTCCTCCCTTCTCCTAGGCAAATAATACACACACACACAATCTCCCTAAGGACTTCAGATTATGGAAAATATTCTGTTAAAATTTGTTGGCCGTTCTTATTATAAAGACCACCTGTTTGTTCACGCTCTCAGATACAACAGTTTTTTAATTTAAACCCTTTTTTTTTACATTTGCGCATGTAGGGTTAACCCTTTAATGGCGTTTAAAATCCAGCAACTGTCAAAGACAAAGGGGGATTTTAATTTATAGTAATCTTAAATTCATACATGACCATATGGTACACCGAGGCCAACAATACGTGAGGAACTAAAGGTCCGTGCAGTGCACCTAGTCCAGTATTGAAGGGTTAACGCCATACACTGTTGCATGGAGTTACGAAATTAGTGGGTTTCTGGTTTATTAGTTACAATTTGTAGTATTTAAATAATTAGATTAATTATTTCTAAATGTTAATTTCACAAATCCTTTAGTATCGCAGGGTATATGGCGTCAAATAGTAGAATGAGTTCCGAAAACTGACAAGGATATGGCAAGAATCACACGCGATCTAATTCAAATTTTACCCTGAAATTCGGTGGAGGAAGTAAAAAATACCACGAAAAATTAGGTGAGAACAACCCAGGTCTCGTCTGCAATCTGAACTGGGTAAAAGTAAAATAAAATTTACCCTATTACTCTCATGAAGGACTAGAAGTGGAGTTGTTACAGTTCTACTCTTCCTTTCACCTCCGCCCTAGGCGAGGGTGGGTGGTCAACGCGACACTCCGGCCGCTTTACCTCAAGGAAAGAGACCAGTTACCCATTGTATAGAAGGCTGTGGGCCCCAAAGTTGATGTGGAAGGGTGAGAAAAATCTCGCCGGATTTCGATCCCCAAACCATCCAGCCCAAAGCGAGTTATCGTAGCAGGGTGCTGTCCGAATTAAAACACAGTTGCTGCCCTTTCCCCTTCGGGAGCAGAGCAAACTGCGGAAGCGTAGTGTAATCAAATATACATTACACCTGCTACAGTGGACAGTGTCCAGTGTAGTGTTCGTGTTGTTTATTTGCTATTCTAGTCACCTACAATGGGCAATTTGTAACTCTGCCTTTTATCCTCATTACCAGAGTGTTAACTGATTTCCAAAGGATTGCATCCAGTAGGGCTTCAGTGCAACAGGTACGGGTTATGTTTAACAGATCAGTTGCACATTTCAAATTACACGGTGTTATCAGTTTTTGCATTAAGTGTAAAACATTGTTCTCCATTGAAGAAATCAGATAACTTATTTTTGCATATTGTACAAGCATATAGACCTAAATGCCGTGGTGATGCGGCAACTTGTTATAAAGGAGTGTTGTGCGTATAGTCTATCCCGTAGGTGGAATTCATCTATGGTTACCATCGTTTGAAATGTAGTTGTGTAGGACGCGCAAACTTTCAAGTGGAATACTCCGTTACCACAAACATGGCTCTGGTAACATAAGAACTTGTTAGAGGATATAACATTACCAAAACTTACATAAAATTGAAATCCCTTTAGCAAGTACTTTCTTTTGTGTTTGGGAGTAGCGAATACGAGATGTAGTCGAAGAAACTTACAATACATTAACTAGTAAATAATTTATCTCAGTATTTAACCAACTTGATGTACAAAATTTGCTTGAAACATGTAGAGGCATGAAATAAAACTTAATTGTGAAACAAATTTTGTGCATCAAGTTGGTTAAATACTGAGATAAATATACTGAGATGTACGGTCAACAAAACGTCAAAATTAGTAAATCATTGTTATTTCGTCCAAATATACATTGTCATTTTCTGGATTGTCACACCATGTTACACACACACACACACACACACACACACACATATATATATATATATATATATATATATATATATATATATATTTGGTGGCTGATATTAAATACGAAATTCTTGCCCCCCTAATAAGGGTAGATGAAAGAAACAGGCTTTTCCGAATCGTCAAGAGCCATCCACATTACTGTCTCAAAACTCGTAGGACCGAAATATGATTTTTCACTTTCGTGTATTCGTCAAATTTTATGCAAATTTCATGCAAGGATTTCGATGTTCATTATCAGGTCGATGTTTGTTGTAATTATTGTAAATTACAGGAACATTACTGTCAATACATTCTCCGGGCCGGGTCACACCTTGGTTCCAACTGACCTCGAATCTCCGCACTGGTCAGTTGGTGCTGCACTACAGGGTTACCTCAGACTCGAAGTTGCATCAGAATTCGTGGGCGTTACAGCAGCAACAGCCTGTCCCATTTCATCATTCTGCACTGAGCAATTGCATCCAACCGGCCGTAGCCAGGAGAGGTAAGAAGTAGGAGAAACAGAATAAGAGCTGTTTTTAGGCCAGGCAACAGAAGATTTTGTTCTCTAATTCTTTTCTCTTTTTACCACGCTGTGACTCTCTCAGAGTTTAGGTTATCAGATTGTAGTGTGGTTGGTGAGTAAGTTATTTAAAAGAATGTAAAAGAAAGTGGGGCTACCTGTTTAATTAACAGGCCAGAATTTACCTGGATTGACTGGGATAAACAAATAAAAACTTCACCATGCGCGTATGTGTTCTAATCGGGATTCGAAACGCACGCCTCCTGAATATAATTCAGAATTGTTACTACCTGGGCTGACTTACTTGGTAAGAATTATGTTGTAATCGCATATTCATATGTACGAGATTTGAATCTTAAAGTACTGTGTGATATTTCTGTTTACCCCATGTAGATGGTGAAATGTTCCGTTTGGCTAATAACGTAGTCTTCACAACATGCCCATCATATGTCTCGTGATTATGCCATTTTTTTTACATGAAATCGGATCATGTGATGGTACCAGTGGGACCAATTGCAAGGAAAAAACGTTATAGTCCTGAGATAAATCATAGTCTAAATATTAATTCATAAAATTAGTGCTTTACCTGTGCGATTTGTTTTGTCAAAGGTGTGACATGCATACACCAAGTTTTACTTTTTTGTTTTGAGAAGTCTGTAACAAAGGTTTATGTACTGTTTTGAGAAGTAGATTTCTGATCATATTGTTACTTTGTGTTATTATCGTTCTATTTCGTATGTTTTAACAGGAAATGGTTGGACACACCTAGCTCTGGTATTCAATGCCAGTTTGAGTACTCTAACTCTGTATCTGGACTGCCAGGCAGAAAAACCACAGCCCATTGCAGGCAACACAGCGACAGGCACCGTTGGACTCCACATACCACAGGATTCCCTCGTTTACTTCCGACAAGAACCAGGATTCAAGAAGAAATTTCTGGTAGGCCTATTAAAGATTCGTCAAATACGTCTTTGCATAATTTATTTTCTGTGTCCACTTTCCCGTTAAATAGTTGCGTTCTAAGCCGATGTCACTGGATTGGAGGACATATTGGACTACTTCAGAGTCAATTCAGGTCTTGTGTGCGATCGTCTGAGCTACGCCGAATGATAAAATTATGCTTGAAGTACGTGAGAAAGAATTGTTTGAATTACACACGACAGAATTCACCATGACTTTCATTAAGAAAGAATCCAACTTGTACAAGAATACTGTGTCGTTTACAGATTGGACCAGAAGTCAGTTGATCGAAAATATTCTCTCATATTAACAGTCATGTTAAAGTAACCTACTGGTATTGGTATGAGTCAGCTGCGAACTTTGTTTATAACTCAGCTACTGCAGTTCCACGCAGGGGTAACCTTCGTAATCATCATATACAATATATATTAATTGGCTAAGGTCTGTTTGCGACATCGTGACCTACTGAACTACCGAAAGTACCTTTTCAATACAGATATTTTTAGAAAGCTTGTGACTCACTTTTGATGGCAGGCTTCATTCTTTTCTTTGCTACCTTCTCAAAAAAAAATGTTTTTTAACAAAGAGCTGAAGTTATATTTCGCCAGTCCTGCCTCTGCCGGACACCATGGGAATTACGCCAAATGTGTTAGCTTTCCTTGACCTCCGGCGGTGGCAGCACATGATCATGAGGGACTTCGAAGATCACTGCATAGCAGTGTAATTTATTGGCTGTAGACGTACTAGCCTTATGCCGAGGATTCAGTTATGTCTCTCAGATTTTACCATTCCCTTCAAAGCGTGCAGAAGACGATTTCCGATCGAAATGGCTTTTGCTATGGCAATCAATAAGGCGCAAGAGCAGACGCTAGTTATGATATCAACACATGATAAATAAGTACGGAACGTGAGAATTTAATAGGGGATACCCTAAGTTACTGGAGAGGTTTTCTGCTTCAATTCCATTTTCCGATATAGCATGCCCTAGGGTTGAACACGGACCTCCAGAATAAGAAGTTGACTACTAACCGCCTGACCTATGGCTTTGAAATATAGTATTACGTCGGGGTACTCACCCCTCTCAGTCATACGCATTACTCAGTGTAAAACAAATTTTGACATTGACAGCCTTTTTTACCCGCACTGTACATCTGTTTGTTCTGCATACACGTAGCTGTCAGCTGTCACAATAAACATGGATGATTTCTTTGTACAACATTGACTAAATGATTTTGGTTATAGAGTTTGTGGGTGTTAAGTTTGTAGATAGGTAGGTAGGTAGATAGGTAGGTATGTATGTATGTATGTAGGTAGGTAGACAGACAGACAGATAGATAGAAAGTTTTTGTATATGTATGTATGTATGTATGTATATATATTTGCTTGAAATTTGCGCTTCAGAAAGTTCAAATGTCACACATTTCCTTATGTAGTAGGCCCTACACTAATCACAGGTGCTGCTTCATCAGTGAGAGTTAGCACAAAAGCACAGAACGACTCTATTAAGTTAACTGCATAAACATTCCTGGGAAAGGAATATCAACTGGTGGGCACACTCACTGCGATTTCTGTTAACCCGATTCTTCAAACCGAAGAAATATATCTTGGAGTTGCATTTATCCTCAACAATTATTTGTATTGATTTAAGTTACGTTCATATAAGTTTCGGCATTTTTGGCAAGCTTTACAACGCACCTGATATATAATCATAAACACAGACTGCAGCAATATAAAATGTGTAATACAAATTTAGATACAATTCTAGTGTCACGTTTTAATAACTGTGTATTAGTGCACTAGGTTTCTAGAGAAGTGTTTACATATTTATTGATGAGTGTAGAACTTTATCACTATAAGCGTTAATACATAGAACACAAATTCTACCTCTTCGTAGTAATAATATTAAAATCCTTCACTCTAAGTTCCGTGATAGGTAAACATGACAGCTACATACATTCCCATAAAAATGTAGTCGATAATGTTGATGGCTACCTTACCGTCTCTTAAAATCCCATTTAATCTTTGAGGAATATTGCAGAAGGAGAAGTACTTCCGTTGAAGTACGTAATGAATCTTTATATTAATGAACTGACTGTGTCCGCTCTGTGTACACATCAAGTACTTAGAAGTCAGATGTCTCTCCATTCTCCCAGCGTCATTAAATCTTCAGACGTAGGGAAGGTATGGGGAATAAAGTATGACGTCACAGATTGTAAGGACAGAGAAGTTCACTTTCAGGGAGATTAGTGTTGTAATGGCGTCATTCTTCCAACTCGGGGACTTCCTTGGAGCTGTTACAGAGAGATCCTGTGGTAAAGACGCTTACACAACGACCTAACGAATACTGTGTGTTCCGCCGTATTGATTGTCGTTATGGGGAGCTGTTTTAGGGTACAGAATTTACAACCTCGGTTCGATTCCTGACAGACGCAGACACCGCGGATAATACACTGGCCGGCACGTCGCATTTTTCACTTCACACGTTTCATCTGGACTAGATCTGTTTACATCAGTTTTTTTTCCTGTGGCGCTGCGGCCGAACGCGGGCCAGGGCCTCATTATTGTAGAGGTTTCTAGATCACACACAACGACGTATCACAGTCAGTATGACTCCTCTGGACGAGTGATCAGCTCGTCGCAGACCTCTACCTGACAACACACAACACTCACAACAGACAAACATCCATGCCCCCGGTGGGATTCGAACCCACGATCTCAGCATGTGAGCGGCCGCAGACCTCTGCCTTAGACCGAGTGGCCACTGGGACCGGCCTTTAGATCACTAAGATGGAGAAATATATTTGTAGTATGCACAATGCGTACACAATTTAAATAGCTACGAACTTGTACATGGAACTTGCTACAACATAGTTTTCATACCAAAACATTGTAGTTTTATGCTTATCAATTTTATGCATTTTATAATTATGTTTTAATCATCTCAGTGAGGGCGATACATGCGTATAGTAGCGTGTTGGGGTTGTAATCTTATGATCTGAAAGATTCCCTGAGGATGGCACCCCAATGCCGAAACATGTAGGAGATTAATAGCTGTCATAAATTGTGTTTTATTGAGTGCATTGTTTCGTTGATTATTAAGTATTAATTGACTGTTAATTAACTATTTCCCTCGCCTCCGTGTCCAGACCGGAACTTAGCATTAGCTCAGAACATGTCAGAGTATCCGTCCTGGTCATAAATCGGGCGGGGCGTGAAGCTAACTATTCACCTCTGTTTAATTGCGATGCTGAGAATAAGTGGGGTTTTACCTTCTCTCTTCGATACGCTTCGTGAAGTGGTGTTTAATTAAGCACAAGGGCAATTTTATCTTTTCTTGCTATTATAGGATAATCCAAACATTTCCTTCTGGTCTCGACAAACACCAGCCACTGAACGTTGTGTGAAGGTAATTTGTGAAAGAATTGCGAGTATAATGTACAAATACGCCAGAATCGTTAAAATTTAATTACAGGGTGAGTCTCTCGCTAGAGGCCCCAAACTATTGTCTGTGTATACAGTCGAACAGCGCGGGTTTCTCGTTCGTAAATACTGGCAGACAGGTTCATTTAAAGCATGCCAGAGGGCATTTCGAACGGAATTTGGTGAAAGACGTGCACCATCGAAGTGTTGCATCCAGAAACTGGTTAAAATGTTAGAGGCAAGGGGAAGCCGATCTAACGTCTGCCGACTTCTTTCTTTGGGGTCTATTGAAGGACAAAGTGTACAAAAATACACCCCGCACAATCGAACAACTCAAAGACGCTATACGCCAAGAGATTCAAGCCGTCAAC
>Ga0136643_10010723_pt1 | contig 13542 bp, 6 predicted proteins | sample TergutLab28metaG_FD_96883 | JGI IMG/M metagenome (GOLD analysis project Ga0136643, IMG submission 96883) | Labiotermes labralis P1 segment gut microbial communities from Petit-Saut dam, French Guiana - Lab288 P1 (version 3) (version 3) | ecosystem: Host-associated > Arthropoda: Insects >...
CGTTTGGGTTTTTTTTAGTTTTTTTGTAAGTCTGTGCACCCTTTTTCATTAAAAAAAAAAAAACACAATACAAAATGCAACAAAAAAAAAAAAAAAAAAAAAAAAGATGTTAATAATTGTTCCTCCATGGCTTGACCAATCCTGACCATTCGAACGGGAATATATATATTCTATACCTAACTAACGCCTGTAATGTAGTCTTCTGTATCTCCCGGGAAGCACAGGCTGTTCTTGTGACGATGACCAGGATTGGTTGAAAATGCAGGGACAAATACTGTTTTACTGATATTGTTTCTACTAAACTATACGGAAGGTGTAATGTTACAGAAGGCCCTAATGCTCATATACACGCGTCAGTACCTTCCGTTTGGGGATTTTGTGCGCACAAAAAAGGGGCGTCATAAATTGGCAGACAATGGTTCTGGGTTGGTTCTCCAAGTCTCATTTGATTTTACACAGCAAGTCTCAAGAAAAAGACATTTTTGAGCGCACTGGACGTTTCGCTTTTCTGCCGGCGTTACTTTTATCAGTGAAATACTGGGCACGAATTAATGTTAAGTACCTTCCAATTTCTACGACATCAATGTACAAAAATTGCGTGTCTCACATGTTGTACTGTATATAGTCTCAAGTATATAAAACCGTCACATAATTACCAGGAAATGTAATTTTGAAAGCCTGTTGTTGTCTGGCTCGATGGTCTTTTGATAAAAATACGGGATAAAACTATAGCGTAAACAACAACAAAACATAATTTCAAGTCAAAATATAAATATGTAATTATCTGACTACATATTAAAAGCGGGAATAACTATGCCATCCACAGTAACAATTATGCAACTTCAGCTACTATCTTCACATATCGTAACATACCTTGATTCATGGTACGACGTTCTGTATCCGGTATCACGAAGCCATCAATGGGGAACTGTGAAAATTATCTGCAGAATTAGTAGCCAATTTTGTGACGACTTTACGTAGAGTTCTGTACCAAGAAACAAGGTACGTCACGAAACTTTGTAGATTTACACTCTTCTTCTGTTTCCTCCTATACCTGCTTTTTAGGATTAAATTTTTACGAATGCACTACATAACACTGCGATACTGGTATGACAAATAGCAAATCTGCAGTTAGCAGTAGTAAAGCTTTGTGTAATGCAAGAACACGCATGTTGGAGATACATCAATAATTTTACAAAATAATTCAAATAATGTGTCAAATTAAAAAAAAAACTGAGGAGTTGCACAGCAATTTAAGCAAATATTCTCGTGTAACACCACACAGCTAGTTTCAGGTTAGTAGTGCTGCTGTTCGTTATCACGGATGTGCGCCTCTCATTACCAGACACACACTAAAATAAATACGATTCAAGTTCGTACGTTTCAAACACTTCTCTGAATATAATACGATGTATTATCAAATAAGTAGTTACATCACGTTCTGATTCAAAACACACACTGCGTAAGGAAACGACAAATGTTTCACTGAGAATGCAGTAACATATCAACCTGGATATCGATAAAGAATGTTCGAAATTCACTAGCAGCTCTAAACTGTGTAGAACATGCGGTATATAACATTTACCGATGCACATTACATTGATTCTAGTGTCAGAACACACCCATGGCATAACAAGGCACAACTAATATACAGAACAAATAAATATATCAATATACTTGGCAACCAAATATGTTTATACCAATGTTAATAACGAATAAATAAACGTATGTAAATTCAAGGAAACAATTAGAATCATATCACACAGTGACAAATACGGGGAATAAATAAATATGCATATATGTTCCCACTTTCAGACATAAATAAAAGTTAAATTAAAATCTATATAATATGGGCTGGTTTCTGAAAAGGTCTGTTTAGAATTGAATTCCTGCAAGCAAAAAATGAATTATTATGCGCCTTCAAGTTAAAGGAAATAAGGAACGACAAAAATCATTTTTCTGGGGGTGTGTGCGGTTCGGGAAAAGCATTCAATGTAACAACAGCAGTTGAGGAAGTTGACTTGACCAATCGTGCTGTGGTGAAGTGACTGAACGAAGTGACCACTCTATAGCAAGCAACGACTGGAAACCTCAAATGACAGCAGAAAGCTTACAGATAACGCCTGTTAAAACGTAGGGCCTACGTACTTATGTGATGAACCCGATTAAATAAACAGTCACAGACAGTAAACAAAAATGTGAGACAGAAAATTAACACAAAATTCCACGAAACTGTGGACCATGAAATACAATTAGTATAAGCATTTACATCAGACGGATACATGGCTTACAGGTCAGTAACTGAGAACGTTACAGGTCAGTAGCTGAGTACTTTATTGGTCAGTAGCGGAGTACCTTACTGGCCAGTCTGAGTATCGTACTGGTCGTAGCTGAGCACCTTACTGGTCAGTAACTAAGCACCTCACTGGGCAGTAACTGAGTACCTTACCGGGCAGTAGCTGAGTACCTTAATGGTCAGTCACTGAGTACCTTACTGGTCAGTAGCTGAGTACCTTCCAGGTCAGTTACTGCGTACCTTACAGGTCTGTAACTGAGTACCTTACAGGTCAGTAGCTTGAGTACCTCACTTGTCAGTCACTGAGAACCTCACTGGGCAGTAGCTGAGTACCTTACTGGTCAGCAACTGAGTACCTTACTCGCAAGCTGTTGTATGGCTTCCGTTCGGATTGTTTATTTGGAATTAGGAACCTGAATGCTGAACACGAATATTAACTCGGACTATAAATTGTTAAATAACTCCCGTAGCATTTACCTAACACAACATACAGCATTTACAAAACAGCGGTACGTGATACAATTCGCTTTGCAGTTTATCAACATCGTGGTGAATCTGCTGGACGCCCTGAAGACTTCCTTCAGCCATCGTTCCATGGCGGCACGCTCGCTCGGAAAGAAGGACTCGGTCTCTGAAGCTGCAGTGGCAGGTCTCTCTCTGCTCAAGGTATGGATAAACATATTCACTTTAGACAAGAAGGTCGCTTCGGGCAAGTATACTGAACCACAATCCCCAGAAAAATATCTGGACTTATGAAAGTTGACATAATTCAGGATACTGCTCGAAAAGTAATTTGTGATTTGTATTGTCGGGTCAAAGAAAGAATGAACACGTCTTCCCCACTCCAACCAAGTGTGTCTTCTGGCTTACGTTGCGTCTACAGGCTCTTTCTTTCTCTACTTTCTCAGTGTGTTGTTGCTGATGGTGGACGGATGCACTGCAATGTAGGGAGGAAGGGAGAAAGAGCATACTGAGGAACTTCATGATTTGTACTCGTCACCAATTATTATTTGGGCGATCAAATCAAGGAATTTTGGATGGGCAGAACATGTGGAATGTATGGGCTAGAAAATAAATACATACATGGTTTTGGAGAGGAAACCTGAAGGAATCAGTTTAATTGGAGGACCCAAACGTAAATGGGGAATACCAATAAAATGTTTTTAAAGAAACAAAATAGTAGAGCATGGACTAGGATAAATTTCGTTCAGGACAGGGATATGTGGCGGGTTCTTGCGAATATGGCAATAAATAGTTTGATATGTTCCGTGTTCCGTGCGTTAATTAAATGCATAAATTGCACTTAAAAGACGAAAAATGCACTTTGGTTTTATGAATGTAATTTTATTACACGGTGACCACTGACACATGGCCGAAACATGTCGGTGGTCACTATGTAATAAAATTACATTCATAAAACCAAAGAGCATTTGTTGGTACTTTTTTATACGTTTTATACATGAGGAACCTTCGAGTTCCGTACGATGCAGTTAAATTTTGTGACTAACTGAGCAAGCGTTTCAAGGACTCTGCTCTATGGAGTTTGTGGAATCGGTAAAAGGAGGCCGATTTGAACCATCAGCAGCCCTATTCATTCCTTCGCTGGCCCGACTGACAGTGAAATCTAAAAGACTGCGAAGGGCTAGACGTGCTACTAGGATGGGTAAGACAAGGAATGAATACATAACTGACCACAAAATAGGTGGAAAACGTATACGTGTAATAAGATAGAACAGATGGTAGGATTATGTCAAGATGAGCACATGGATATTGGGTTTTTTTTACACAGAACTTTTCGGAAACTGGAAGTATCAGTCATGAAGTGTAAAGGTTTCTGATAGCCTGAAGTGTTTAAAACGATCTAGTCTCAACAGACTGATCGAGTCTAGTCGTGTTTACTGTAACACAACTTCGCCAGAAGAATTTAAGACTTGGATAATTCCGGCTTAGAATATTGTACATTAGTGACTGTTGTGAATATTGATACGGACCTCTTTCCATAAAATGCAGGAAATTCAAGGCCTGTTAAGTTAGTTACCCGTTTCTGAAGAATAACTCGGCTGCATACAGTTAGTTATAGTTTTTGCTCTCACTTAAGTGCTATAATTATGTAGGAAGACCAATAATTCACACGTGAAGCTGAATGACTCGCATTGCAGGGTTACGTGAGAACACTTAAGACAACTGACGAAAACTGCATGCTGAAATACGTTTGTGAGGCAAACAGAGAATGTTCGGCAGACACGAATGGCGCCATCTACTGTCAGCTCGGAACGTAAGTAACTCGATGAATCACGATTACTTTTATCTTGATTTCGCAAGAAACGAAGGAAACTCTCACCCAATAAAGCGCATATTCAACCACAAAAGAACCTGATATAATTATTGTTGGACATGAGATTTCTGAACCATGTAGTCACGTGACAGAATAGGTGTAAATTCACCAACGTTACCAGTCGCTGCACAGAAAAACATAAATCCAGTTATTTAATAATTGTCCCCAGCTATGCAGCCAGCTTCATCCTAGAGAGGTCGAGCGCATCGCCTTTTGACGCGTTCTACGAAGCAGGACGTCGGGGTCGTAGCGGAGAAGACTGTCGACAAGTGTACTTATCCTGCAACGAGGTCTAAAATTGTCCCACGACACGACACCACATCATCATCATCATCATCATCATAATCATCGACACTATCATCAATGCAGTCATCATGAAGTCATTGACGTGAAAACGATAGGTAACGATAATGAAACACTGTCTAACGAGATTTAACTCTCGAAATGTTTGTTAAATGATACGGAAAAGGCAGATAAATTGGCAAACTATTTTGTAGTATGTACATCTAAAATGGGAGGTCGAAAGAATGTTGTGCAGCATCATGATTCAGGTAATTTGTTTTCAATGGTTGTCAGGATATCGCTGAGTTCGTAATGATTGAGTCACTCTGAGCGACAACTCGAATACATAGAACACCTGAACAGTACCAGAAAACTTGAAAGTGAAGAAAGCGATGCAAAAAATAACAGCAATGGAAATATTGCTAGTGAAAACCCGGTTCTGAAGTCAGTCGAGCTTAATAAGTTATAGAAAATACACAAAAATTGTTTTTGAAACCGATTAGGGAATTCTATCTTCTCGCAACACACAAGCACATGACAAACCGTTAATGTTTTCTGATATTAAACAAGACAGACTAATCACACACACACATCACGCTATTTATTGATAACTTAATAATTTATTAGGTTCTAGATACTGTAATTGCTCTTAACAGAATTTTGTCTCTTCATACGTGGTTGTTCACATTTCATTATTAGACGCTTATTCCACTGTTGCTATTAATGCATTGTTATGTTATAATGTATTAAATATCAGGTAGATGGCGAGTAACAATCACGACCATGTCATATATCGATTTATTTGTATAATAAAATTGTCGGGGAGGTTATAGCTACGGGATAGAAGGATTTCATAAAAGGAATGGTTACAAGTATTTCAAAAGTTTTACTGTATTCGAAAAGTACAAAAGTTCCAAAATTGTACGTTCGACCAAGAGTGCTCCCCTCAATAATCATGTTTCCAGCTCAGGTATCCACAAGATGGCTGGCTTGTGGAAATAGTGGGTCAGCTCATATTTTCCGTGTCTGCTTTTTATACAAATAAAATGAATACGCATTTAACATACATAAATGCTATATAACGCTTTGTGTGTGCAACTGACTCTCCTTAAAAAACATCAAGTGATCTATTCGTCTTTCGGACGGAAATGCACTCCTGTTCACACAGTAATGGGGTTACTTTACCACATTACAAAGAGATAATAAGAATGCGGAAATGCCTATATTGCGGAATTAAAAGCGTTTTCTTTAATGTTGGCAACCAGCTGGCTCACTGTTAGGTTTAAGGACATTTTTAGTTTACAAATAAACGAGAGTTAGGCAACTATTAAGAAGTGTATTATAATAGTGGGCATATACTAGACTGATATGTTAATTCTTAATGTGTAATACCGTGAGAGTGAGATGTATGGATGTTTTTACAGAATCAATGAAGGGGGAATAGAAAAATATATTATATACAAGGAACTGTGTAAGTCTGAATGCAAGATAAAGTATGCACCTGAAGTGTGTGAATGTTTGGAAACTTATCAATTAAGTAAATTGTGATGTGTCTGTAAAATTGCACAATTTCTATTAATAAACATTTTCCACTTAATTTGCCTATATTTGTGTTCGGACATAACCTAATTTTACCAAACAAAATCTTATGACTTTTCAAGTTTGGAATCGTTGGACCAATTGACTACACTTTTTTAGAGCGAAAACAAATGAAATATGTTTAAGTTTGAACGTATCTCATTGTCCCATCTAATACAAACCCAACTGAAAAAAAATCTCAAGTTAAAAACTTATACAACAATAGTGCAAAATTGGGCAGTTTATAGTTACACTCAGAACTATACATTCGTATATAACTTACAAAATTTAACGGTTGTATATTTCCTTCATACGACACAAACGGACCACACTGCAAAAAGAGAGCAGGCCTCCATGTTTTGAAACAAGGATACAGGCACAAAGAACAGGGCATAGTCAGGTGGGATTATGAAAAAGGCAGCATGTATTAGTGGCCAATATGGAAGTTTAATGGATCCACCCATTTTTAAAAGATTCTAACAAATTGGAGAATACGTTTTGACGTCTATTTAACATGCACTGTTTTCTTGGATGTAACCTTAATATTGTCCTTGTCCTTAAATCAGCGCAACGTCATGAAAGCATAGGGAGGGGAGGGTGTGTGTGGATGTAAAGCTCTATGCGTTCTTAACCTCAGCACTAGATGGGAGTGGTCAGTTTCACGCGCCGGCCGCTTTCCCTCGGGTACAGAGACCTCAGAACCCACTGAATAGGAGGTTGAGTTGTCCCCATAGCAGGTATTGTGGCCTTGGCGAAATGAAGAATGATTCCCATCTCGGGAATCGAAACTGGTTTCCTAAGACTTGCTACCTTAGAAGTGATATATAAATATATACAACGGACAGCGAGGCCAATGTCTTCAGATTCTACGCATACGATACAGACAGTAATTTAGGCAACACCATCCGTCGTGCTACAGTAACGATTTATATCCAGACAAACACATCAAGCTTCGTTTGTTGTATTTGTCTATATTTAAATCGCTACAGACAGTAACTGATAAACTGCAGAGTGCAGAGTCAGTCATCAGAACTGAACATCAGCTGATGTACACCCTCAGTATCACATGGCAAACAATATTCAATCCCGTTCACAATACCCACCGATTCAGCCTGTCATGAACCAGACGATTCCAGTCTTTACCCTCACACTCCTCTCATTTAAAGATCCATTTTAATATCAAATCCCATCCTCCCCTCCCACTTACTCCTAGGTGTCCGAATTGATCTTGTTCTTTCAGGTTGTCCTAAAAACAAATTATGCGTATATTTTCTGACATGCATACTGCCTACTTCTCCGACCTCGTACTCTCGTTATCCTGAGCCAGTCCTTTCCACATGTCATGCCAACCTCCCTACAGGTGACCACACACACACACACTCAAGTTCTAACTCACGCTTGACAACGCACACATATCTGAGTAAAACACCCGTATAACAAACACAACTAATATTTCGTCCGCACAATACATTTACGAGTACTTCTCTGTTTACTTCGGTTCAGTTCACGTGTGTAGGTGAGGTACAGAAACTCGCAAGAGTTACTGGTGAATAGAAAAAAAAAACTTAACTATGAAACGAATAGTGAGTGATTTAAATAGTGACTGGATAGTAAAGGAAGCCCGTCTTATCCCACATTTTGTCCAGAAGAATAGCTCAAGTACCTTACGTAAATGAAGCAACTTATTTGAATGTATTAACTTTGGACAGCGTGAGAGCTAAAGGAAATCGCAGTAAGTACCCGAAAAAGTTTATATCTGTGTGTGTACTGCCCCTTATGATTCATCTCAAAATCATCCCATTTCCTTCTCGTTGTTCCCAGTGAACCTTTTCCTATCATATTCTGCACGCATGCCTCGTCTCCCCACACCAGCCCCACGCCCAGCATATCGCAGACTCTTATTTACTGTTCTAACACTACTAGCACATTTAAACTTTACTGTCTTAACACTACTAGCACATTTAGACTTTAATGTTCTAACACTACTATCACATACAGACTTTACTCTTTTAACACTAAAGCATACTTAGACTTTACTGTTCTGACACTACTAGCACATTCAGACTTTACCGTTCTAACACTGCTAGCATATTTAAACTTTACTGTTCTGACACTACTAGCACATTCAGGCCTTATTGTTGTAACACTACTAGTATATTTAAACTCTACTGTCTTAACACTACTAGCATATTTAGACGTTACTGTCCTAACATTACTAAGGACCTTTATACATCATGAAACTCGTCGTCGTTGGCCCATAATGTTAATTTGTCATTTACGTAATCTCTTTTTATGACAAATACGAGTATTTTTCTAGCCATTCTGAGTTCAGGCACCTGTAATAATGTACTTCCGCAAAAGTAAAAAACCGTGTTTTACACCCGCAGCAAATAGGAAAATAATTGTGCGTACTATACTGCAATGAAGGTGTCATACAGAACAGGGCTGATATTTTCATTGCCATGCCTATATGCATGGAAGTTTTCCGGTAACCAGGAAGAACGGACACGGTTCTTAGGCAGTGCAATGTTCAGGTCCACGTACTTCAGTGAGGTGTCTTGCAGGTGCAGACTTATCACCACTTCAGTTAACGTGGAACCGAGGAGAGCTCAATGCCCCGGTGAATCCTGCATGGCACTGAACTGCCCAAATGTAAGTACCTTAGAGGTTTATTGTTAAATTGACACTGCAGAATTTTTAGAACAGAGCGTTGCATGTATATTTACAGTTACTACTAAACAGCCGCCAGATACATTTAATTATTGTTAAAACACAATCACAGCTATATATTTCGGCTAATACCAAGTCATCTTCGGACTGTACACAGACCATGCGTTAATCGACTGTCAAAACTGAGATATCAGTTTTATGTCATAGTTTGTATGCTCATATGCTGTGTTGTCATTAGTTTTAAAACGGACTTACTTAGAGAATACTCAATGACGATGAATGATCAAGCACAGTGAATATTAAATTCAATTGTATAAGTAACGGCATTTCTATATTAAATTAAAGCATATAAAATTATTAGGCACTTTTCCTTATAAAATTTATTAGTAACTATGCATATACAAATCAAGAGAATGAAATACACTACGTTAATGTGTATTTTAGGGATAATATCAAGATCAAGTTTATCTTATTTTGCTATTAATTTATACGGTATAAATTGCAAATCTCAAAAAGGAGAGTAAGTTCTGTTGTTATATTCGGTGATAATTATCTAAAACCGCAGGTTAATATGGTTAAGATATATTACTTTAAGTAATACGTTCCTCTCAGAAACGTGCATATTAATGTGTAAGTCTTGCAATATTACATTATTAGGGTGACATTTTAGTACTTAAATAAAAATAAATAAAAACGGCAAAACTGTAGGAGTACACGGTTTTATCGTCGGTTGTTATGACATTAAATGTTCGTAAGTATATATTTGTTTGTATTTTCAGCCGTGTCACTGTGTAATACTATGTCTATAGCATCAAACGGTGTTTGCAGTAATCGTATATGTCTGACCTACTTATGTACCTCTCTGATTTTTTATATGAAATCTCCGTACGGTGTTCATTTTTGACAACGTGTGCGACGTAGAATATGCTCATGTCATCACTGCTACCTAAAGTATGTCCATTGTCTAAAATTTGTTGCGTAAAGAAATAATTTGGCTTACTACACCCTGTTACAAAAAAACTGGCTTGCTTAACATAAAATTCTATTTAAGCCATTAAAGCTCAGCTAGTAAACGCATAGGGTACAATAACAACGAAACAGCGAAACAACGAACCACCCGATAATTTGATGTTTGTGTGACCGTGCATCATTGATACAATAATATAAGCAGCCAACTAGATAACTTCAATCAGCTCAGCATGTTTCAGGCGATAATTTCGCACATCCTCGGCAGCATCAGACTGTGTTTACAGCTAGTGGTATAAAGCACCGACGATGCTGCCTGCTGGTGAACAGGATGAGGTGGAAGTTCACCTCATCCTGTTCACCAGCAGGCAGCATCGTCGGTGCTTTATACCACAAGCTGTAAACACAGTCTACTGCTCCTGAGGATGTGCGAAATTATCGCCCGAAACATGTTGAGCTGATTGAAGTTACTAGTAACATTATTATTTTTGCATCTAGTTGGCTGTTTATATTTCTCGCGACAATTCTTATACCCGAGGAAATGCAACAGAAAAATAATCTCGACTTGCCGGGATTCGACTTCCCAACTCATCGTAACAACACTACATCCCAGAAAAAAATAACCGCAGCACAGAATTGATAATTCACATATCGATCAACTATGTCCTTAAATATAATTTTAACCACATTCTAAATCTATATACGTGTGTAACAATAAAAATGTGCATATTAAAGACCAAGATCAAAGCTTTAACCCTGGTCGGCATAATGACCGGGGATGAGTGCAACATTTTACATTTTGGGCCTGAGGACGAATCGTTTACGTCGAAACATGTAGTACAGTATACATTATGTCCTATTAGTCGAAACATATAGTACAGAATACATTATGTCCTAATAGACGAAACATGTAATACAGTATACACTATGTCCTATTAGTCGAAACATGTAGTACAGTATGCATTGTCCTATTAGTCGAAACATGTAGTATAGTATACATTATGTCCTATTAGTCGAAACATGTAGTACAGTATACATTATGTCCTATTAATGGAAACACGTAGTAGAGTAAACATTATGTACAGTATACATTATGTCCTATTAGCTATGCAGGCGAAAAACAATAAGTTTATTTTTCTCACAATCATTCAATATACCAACACAAAGTTGTGTGCAGTCGGTCACATTTGCAAAATGTCAAGCATCATATACAATATGTTTTTATCTTAACTTTCAATAAGCACTGTTTTGAGAGAGGTCTGAAGTTTCCGCGATCGGCGTCTAATACTCAAGATCAGGTTTTGAGTTTGAGCATCGACATGCAAGGCAAAAAACCTCAAGATGCCACGATCCGTATTACTTAAGCGTTCGCAGAACGGCAGCAAAGAACGCAGCTCAAACCCGAAAATCTGCCTTAAACAAAATCCCCCTCTTCTCCAAGTTTACAAAATAGGCCACAAAGAAAAGTTTACTAAATGCGCATTAATACTTTTTAACAGCTAATCTTTCCCGACGAAGGAACACCGACTCGTAAATTCGCCGTTTGAGTGAGTAACCCTGGCGTCAGCGCCAGCGTAATGACCATATCCAGTTTGTTGGGCAAGGGCGTCACTCCTGCTGAACCCCTAAACCGTTACGAGATGGGCGGTCATTCACTAACTGGAGATCCTGAGATCTTTCACTACGTGCAGCGTGGAGCATACGCACACGGCCATGGCGGGTGAGTACGGTGGGAGACGCTAATGTTTAGACAACTGTGGTGCGAGAACCCATATCGAACCGTAAACTCTCACTGCTCGGCTGGCGGCGGCAGAATCGATGCTGGGAAAGAAACTGTATTGTAGACAGGCGACACTTTCAATATTACTGCACACTTCTAGGGGAAGGTCTCAATATAAGACACCCACATAAAATTATTCTTTTTTGGTCCGATGGTTAGGCGAGTGGAACCGGTGAATTAACAATGTATAGAAAGCTGTTTATTTCCGTAGCCAGTTTCAAAAATAACTCTATCAATATATGAAAAACTTCCCCATTTATGCTCAATTTAGCCTAAGAAAAAATACAAGCGAGGAATGGACAATATGCTTAACTGAATTGTGTTATATTTAAAATTCTTCAGTCATTGTATTACGCATTACAATGAGTCATAGGTCCATAGGCAATCCTTTTAAATCTTGTACCATCTGCTTAAAACTTAAGCAGCAGTAGTTACAGGATCCGTAACTTTATTCGTGTGTGTACAAAGGCCAGAAAAATCTCAAGAACGACACACAATTTCTCAAGAGATCTGGGAGACACCAGCACCTGTTCCCCCTTTGGACGAGGGCCCACACGGTACACAAACTCGTACAATCGGCAGCACCGGAATCACAACACCTGTTCAAAACACATAGACCGCCTGAAGTGTTACCATTACATTTGAAGTGCACGTGCCTAATATTTAGATAAGGAAATAGACCTACATCAGACATATACCGTCTATTCCACCCACCGTAATTTCATCACGTACTGATACACGTCGAAGTGAACGAACCAAGTTCCTCTTTATGGAATTTCACCCACAGTTTTGTCACTTCCTCTGCACGGCTGAAGCTCAGCCCTTTTGTTTCAGAGTCTGTAGTTTATTCTACACTTGGCATTGAATGGGGCGGCCAGTCAGCTTCACGGCTTGGCAGTTTCTGCTCCGGCAACGATTGAACAAAAGAGTGAGTGGGCCCCAGAGAGGGTCTCGATACAGCAGAGCATAGAAAAATCTCTTGCTCCTTCTGGAAATCAGAAGGCGACTGCTCTGTCGTCAAACCTATAACACAGTCACGATATCGACGAAGCCGATCCGATTTCTCACATATATGCAGACATTTGTAATTAGTTATTATTCTACTAATGATATTAAAGCATTAATTTACATGCGATTAAAGAAGCCATAAAAATGAATTCTTGAAACCGTCGTCATATAAGATTCCTGAATTGATACTCTAAGATCACGCAGATGAAATAACAAAACAGCCTCTTATTTTCCTGGAAAGTAATCTCCGTTTACTAAAACACACTTTCTATATCTTTCTAAAACCTAAATAAAAGTAATCGTAAGAGTCCAAGCAAACTGCACTTCATTCTCCAGGATACGTTATACTTGACGTCTTCGATGTCCTGAAATCTTCCTCCTTTGAAGGCGGAATTCATTTTAGGGAGCAGAAAAAAATCGGAAGGCGCAAGGTCAGGTGAACGAGGTAGGTGTCTGAAGTCCACCACGCCGTCATTCGCACGCAGCGGTTCACAATCATGGCAGATGACCTCGTACGTGAGAATTGGGGGGGGGGGGGGGGGGGGGCAAAACCTCCTGCGAAACGCCCTGTTCCCCAACCCTCAAGAATAATTTGCAGAACCGTCCCCCCCTTAATTTTCCTTTTAA
>Ga0136643_10010724_pt1 | contig 13541 bp, 6 predicted proteins | sample TergutLab28metaG_FD_96883 | JGI IMG/M metagenome (GOLD analysis project Ga0136643, IMG submission 96883) | Labiotermes labralis P1 segment gut microbial communities from Petit-Saut dam, French Guiana - Lab288 P1 (version 3) (version 3) | ecosystem: Host-associated > Arthropoda: Insects >...
CTAGTCAAGAAATTCCCCGCTTTTCACGGAACCCGAAGGTTCATTACCGCACTCACAAGCGTCCGCCAACTGTCTCTATCCTGGGCCAGCCCAATCCAGTCCATATACCCACATCCCACCTCCTGGAGATCCATCCTAATGTTATCCACCCATCTACGCCTAGGTCTCCCCAGTGGCCTACTTCCCTCCGGTTTCCCCAGCAAGACCCTATACACCCCCCCCTCTCCTCACCCATACGCGCCACATGCCCAACTCATCTCATTCTTCTCGATTTTATCACCCGCACAATATTGGGTGAGGAGTACAAATCATTTAGCTCCTGCCCATTACGTCACTACATGGACGAAATCTGCTCCTGAACTAACGGTCAACCAGAGAGTGACAAATGGCTTATTACCATGAACAGAAGATGACACAGGGATTTTTGGTGCACAAAGTGGCGCTGGACTACGTTTCCCTCGAGCGCTTCCGTTTTCCCCTGTCAGTACCATTTCACATTGTTCTACACGACAATTCAGTTTTCTACCACCGACACTATATGGGTCAAATATCCCCAACTCATAGCGTCGATAAAACACATCCGTCTGTCTATCTGTCTATTTAACTTTCCATCCATCCGTTCGCCCGTCCATCTATTTAGCTACCTACCACCTACCCACCCACCCCCTCCCACCTACCTACCTACCTATCTACCTACTTAACTATCTATATATCTCTGTATCTATCTATATAACTTTCTTCTATCGATCAAACAAGCTATCTTATATCAATCAATTTATCTATCTTCTATCAATCTATCTATATCTCTACCTATATATATATATATATATATATATATATATCTACCTATTTATCTATCTATCTATCTGTCTCTCCGGCTGTCTATCTATCTATCTACCAATGTATCAATCAATCTGTCTACATATCAGTCAATCAATGTATCTATCTATTTCTGTCTCTCTGTTCATCCCCGCTCTCTCTCTCTCCACCGCCGGTCCGCACTCTACAAGCCCGACCAAGTTCGTGGTTCTATGCATGATGTCGTAACTTGGTTTTACGGTTGAAATATTCCAAATAGTTGTTAAATAAACCAAAACCCAATGAGTCGTTTAGTTCAAGAAATAGGTAAAGACAGCGTGTTTGTCAAGACCAATGTGCGCTGTACCGTGTGCAGTAACAGCTGTAGGTCCGACGCTCACAGCTCTCTCGACTTCTGGACCGCAGACTGCAAACTGCGCTTCTCTTTCAATGCAACATCTCCCGTTTCGCAGCAGCACACGTCATTAACACACTTCTAACTGCCGAGATGAAAAGCGTGCCATATTCACAATCCATCACAGTCTTATAAACACGTTTAAAAAAGTAACCTGTGAAACTTTCAGAGTGGGGGAAAGTTTAGAATTACTTTCAAAACGTACGAGTAAATGTCAAATGAAGATAAATGCAATTTTCAGTACCCTGTGCCAGCGTCCACCCATCCAATAACGTGAGCCACCCCACACGCAATTTGTAAAGCGTCCTCATACTGGGCTTGCAATAACACTAATTAGTTTCAAAGCGTACAAATGTACACTAAACAAACCTAGGACAAGGGAGAAAAGTAGCAGAATGAAAAATAACTTCCATCGTACGGTTTTCAATAACGCTCAATATCATGAGTTTGCTTTCAGTGCCGGACCAACCGAATACTGCATCCACAAACGCATTAAGGTTATTGTGTCCTGCTGCGAAACTGTGCGAGGGGGGGGGGGAGAATTTTTATTTTTGGAAGTATAACTATGCGTTGTCATCCCATATATTATTTTTTAAATGTTTTCAGAGCAGCACACATGTCGCCTGTTGTCCGAAATGGAAGGGAAAAGTTTGTTGATGTATTAGCTAGTAAATCCACTTTCGAAAAGGGCTATCACAATGATCTCAATTACTACCACTTTAAGTTTACAAGTACAGTCTGGTGCTGATAGCATGACAGTTACAACTATCGATCTCTCGCAGTTATTTGTAAGCGAAGATAGCTCGATAATAGGTCCTAGCAGCCGTCTGTTGTAAGCGGATAAGTGTAAATACCCACAAGCATCAAGAAGCATTAAGGGTACATTACATCTTATCGCCCACAGCCTCAGATATATTTCAGGGCTATTTGGCCCACTGCCTTTGATACATTTCAGGGCTATATGGGCGGCATCCCATTTTATCCGCGTACCAATTCAACAAAAGCAAGCAACAAAAATCATTTACAAAGAAAAGCATAACAGATTAAACCTTTCGAAAACGTGACAAAGTTTGTGTGTTTGGAAAGAACAGTAACTTTTCAAAATGGCTTATATATTGTTGCACCATGTTGTGTGATCTAAGATAAATAGCAGATATATACTCAGGCAGCACAACGTGCACATAAATTAATGTGTTACATGTTTCGACACAAACGCGCCATCCTTAGACTTAACTACCTGACTTAAGCATATAACTGAAACAAACAGAAGAAGCACCTAACATTCGTGCACACTGAAAATATGTGTCTAAGTTTCACAGAGACCTAGGAGAATAAAAATGCTTTAATGGTAAAAGGTAAAGCAGTCCCGTTACAGGCCTGGAGTGGCCCAGAGGGTTCCAGGAAATTAAGGTTTCCAGATTACATGACAACGGCACAGGATGGTGATAAGGTTGTCAGCCTTACGCACCGGCCGCCTTTACCCCCAGTAAATGCTACTGGTACTCATTTCTGTTAGAGGCTGAGTCGACCCCAGGGCCATTGTGCGATCGGAAGGATTTTATGTCAATGAAAAATTCCAATGACACCAGCTGGGGTCAAACCAGCGACCTTCCGATTTTTAGCATAGCGCCTTAACCAGTGCGCTACCGCGGTCCCATTACTGCAATGGATCCGCCTCATTATTGTCAGCAGATAGGACTGAACAGTATGTCTCCTTAATACAGTCGACAGTCGTATGCGCACTGTCCCAAGCCAGACCAATACAGTTTACAATTTAAAATTATGTTTGAAAATTAGTTTTAATATTCTCTGCTCAAGCATGTCAGCCTTCTCCATGCGGTCTCTCCCCATCAATTTTCCGACTAAAACAATTTCCCATGCCTGCTATACCAGGATCAGCTCATCTTCCTTGGAAAAACCGTGAAAATCCTCCACCAATACAGCTACCCACGGGTGGAGGATCCCGAATCTCTTAAGTGTGCTGTAATTCATAACAAACATTTCAAGAACGTCCCCGCAAGCCTCGGGGCCATAATATGAAAAACCACAGAATCAAGCAATGACGTGGATTTATTACATGCCTAGGAATTTCTTATGATGCCGTGTTGCAGATCCGATGAAAGAAAGCCCTGAAACGAAATTTAGTGTATTTTAGCTGCAGTCATCACTTTTTGTGTTCTTGCTTACGAGTGATGCTAAATATTACATAACATAAATTTTATTTATCTTCCCTCCGCTACAGGCGCATACAAATATGTGTATAATTCATGAAAGAAGGGTAACTTCCATTAAGCGATTGTGTTTGTTCGATGCCTTACGGACACTGCCCTCCAATGTATAACATTTTATGATATATCTTAAATCTCTGTAAAAGTATTTCATGGCGCCAGGTCAAAACTGTGCAATGAAAGACGAGGGGCAATCACAGAGAAGTCTGTGACAGTTCACTCATTTTGTGTGTGGAAGATCCGCGGTTCAATACCCGGGACTGACATCTCGTGTTTGTTCCATTTCTTACACAAAAACTGAGGGACTGGACATATCAGTAGACTACATTACTTTCATTCCGTATACCATGTTAGAACCCTGATCCGGGGCCGGTCATCTTTACAAGATTTGTTGTTATCCACAGTCCAGCTGGGCCAATACTCGTATGCACTTTGGTCACAAAGACCACTGCCCGACATCCGTTCACACATTTCTAGCTACCATTCATCGTCTGTCTACAATACCTGATCCAACTCTACGTTAAGACTTCCTTAATTTCTTAGTCTGACATCTTATACCCACTCATTGTAGGTGTAGAGAGTTACTGTTGCACCTGATCACATTCAGTAAAACAACACACACACAATCGGTAGGACTCCTCTGTACGAGTGATCAGCCCGTAGCACAGACCTCCAAGAATCGGCGGGATTCGAACCCACAATACCAGCAAGCCAGAGGCCGCAGATCCACGCCTTTGAATGCGCAGCCACCGGGGTCGGCACAGAAAATACATAATGAGCCGGAATTATTAATTGCAAAATGTGTACAGCAACACGATTTGCCGGTCCCAGTGGCCGCACGGTTTAAGACGTAGGTCTGCGGCCTCTTGCCTTTTGACATTACGGGTTCGAATCCCGCCGGGAATGGATGTCTGTCTGTTGTGAGTGTTGAGTGTTGTCAGGTAGAGGTCTCTGCGACGAGCTGAACACTCGTCCAGTGGAGTCCTACCGAATGTGGCGCATTGTTGTGTGTGGTCTAGAAACCCCAAGAATAAGGATGAGGAGGCCACGGCCAGCGGTGGAATGCAGCGGCACAGGAAACCCCCTCCCCCACCAAATATGATGTATGTACATATATATTCTCACAATAAATCAGATACATAAGCTGGTCCGCCCCATATTAACCAGGAGCACCATACACAGACTACTGCTCCGGTACTGTTCTAAGACAAATGTAACTCAACCAAATAATAAATAATACATGATATTACATACAAACAAAGTGTAACTTACAACATAGGACCGGGAACCCTGCTCCGTCGTCCTTTTTGGCCGAAACTCAATTTCGATGCCACAGTCGAAACAAAATTTCAAAACCTGCCCGCTCTACGGAAGACGGGACCACAATCAACCAGATTATGGCTGCAGGTCTTAAGGTAGGGCAGGGGAGGGGAGGGGATGTAGAGGAAAACGGAAATCCACTGCACAAATATATATCAGTAGTACCAAATTCACGAGCCTACATACTCAGTAAATAACACGGCACCGTATGCCCAAGAATCCTAGCAAGAAGGTGTGTACAGAAATTTCGAAGTTCCAAGCGTGTTCGATCCCGGCAATGGAAGATCAGCTCCTTCCTAATCTACACACTGAGTAATTCACTATCAAATATCACACGCACTTAGGGTACATGGCGTCAGACTCCAGATACAACGCGCTGCACTACAAACGTCAGCACACAGCAAACAGCATAGGCTATATGCAGGGACGGATTTACCGTGAAGCAAATGAACCTAAATCTGCAGGGCCCCTAAATTGTAAGGGCCCCTTCCAAGGCACTGGGACGGCCCTAAATAAATATTCACTTTCGTTCGTAATTCTGTATTCTTTTTTCCTAAGAGGGCCCTAAAAATTGTATAAGCTTCAGGCCCCACAAAACCTGGATCCGCCCCTGCATACACGTATAGTAGTGACCAAATTGCTAGGTGCTCCCCACCACTGTACACAGCTGCAGTTGGCGAGGCGTGATCGCTTCTAGGTTCAGGAACGGCCAGGCAGCGTTATGCCTCTTTCAAAAACATTTACTCTTTTGGAAGTATATTTATAGCTTCAGTCAATGTATATGTTATTAAAACGAAACGATAACGCCCGATAGGGCGTGCGCTTTGCTTCCTTTGCTTCAACTTGCCCCTTCTCCCCGCGCCAACAAACCAGTACGTAAACTGTTCACTACTGCAGTTCCCGCTATTACTACTATACAAGGCACTGGGCGCTGGTGTCCAGCGTCAGCCGGTGGCGGTGCTACAGCCCTATAATAATAGAGATACCAAATATTCTACCGTCTCTTAAAGCTGTGGGGCATACAACTACAGCAACAAATAAAACACAACAGCAGCACACTGAGAGACTGTGTTGCTGCAAGGGACGTGAAGGAAACCGAACCACTAATCACAGAAACATTAGAGGTCAACCGATACAAATATAATGAACCATGACTGAACTGACCTTATGGAATCGACACTGATCAGTAAATCTAAATAGGACACGGTACCTGAATCGGCGCACAGTCTCTGAAGGACTTGCAAAACAAGGACCCTGCAGATAAACCCGGCCACATATGTGATGTGGAGTATCGTTATGAAATATGACCACATGGGTCGGTCTGGTCATGGGCGCGTTGAACTCGCGAGCGTGACTTCCTGAGGCCTCAACGTTAGAGACCCATCGGGGGGCATCTCGGAGATTTGTGGCTGTCATCGTGTTTCTTATAGAACCCCTATACCTGCACAGCTGCCATGAAGGTTAATTCGTATGTTATCAAAAGGCGATATACCAAAACTTCAGAAGTTATTTAATGTTAAATTATGTGTACGTGCTTTGTTGGAAGCTGGCAAAATACAGATTCCTCGGAAATATCGCTGGTCTTTTTCTTTAATTTCTTACATATTAACAGTAACAGGCCATATCAACTGCCCCATTCTTTTATGCGTTATCCCCTCTGGCTTCGAAATGTAGCTGGGATTAACTCGATATCTGGAGATTCATAACATCTGAATTTCTCAATGCAAATTTCAATTCCAATAATAACAGCTGGTTCTTGGAGTAACAATGGGGCGAGCGATGGCGCAGTTGGTTGAGGCACTGCTCCACAAGACGGGAGGTTCCGGGTTCGATTCCAGGTAGGGTCGCATTCAGTTATGAGTACCAAGGGTAAAGTGCGGCTGGCGCGTACAGCTAACAACCCCGTCGTCCCAATTGTGCCGAATGTCAAGCCCAACATACATATCTCAACAGAGTCTTCAGGACTTGTTATGGGAAAGCTTTTTTTTTTTGGACTAACAATTCCGCAGTGTGCATGTAAGGCTTTCTGAATTGATTAGCACGTTTAATTTCCAAGTGGGACTCTGATGATCCGTGGAGTGCATTACAAGGTTTATCCTTTTCTCAACCCCCATTATTCCCCCACTCTCTTTAACATTTCGCTTCTATTCTAATTCTTGTCTCTTGTGAATAAGGGTGCTGGTAAGTTGCATCAAATCGTGACGCCACAAAACGAAAGTTCTTTATAAATTATACACATAGGCTGGTTAGCCCAAGATTGTTTTGACACCTGTGGATCAGAGATGTTATATTATTTACGGAACAAGTTTCATTTCAAACACTATACACATCTGATATCCTCGCGTTTGTCGGAACAGAACGAAATGTAAATTCAGCCATCTTACCTGTCAGGATATGATTAATATGGGCACAGTAAGTCGATGTGCAACTTCCTCCGGCTGAATAAAAAGCAGCGAAATGTTTCGTCAGCCTGTAGTTACAGAATAACAAATGAATAAGAACAGTCTGGTGTGTTCGTTAACGGAGCCCAGTGACTACTTTCTTCTGCCTAGCCATCTACATAATTTTTCTCCGTCCACCCAGCCCATCTACTTAACATTTAACACCTTCCATGCTACGCACGAACTAACTTCTTACATTTGAAGAAGGGGATGGATCAAGTCTCTGAAACGTTGTAGTATAAACAAACGTAAGGCTGTGGACAATGACCAGAGTGTCCTCAGTCCTTAGACCCTCTAACACACCATCGTCAGAATTCTTTACAGTTGAAGACAAAGCTCCCTTAGAAGAACCATCCTTATAGACTAAACTTATTTGTCGTTCGAAAAGACAGTCAAAGAAACATGTCCCACAAAATCTTAACAATAGACATTTGTGAGTAAATACAGAAAATATTCCTGTTACGAGAGGCACTAAAAGAAAAGTGTTACTTCGAACAAAAAGCGACCTACAGGTGCCTAAGCAACAGGCGCTGTAGCAGGCTATCAGCTTCAGCAACAACCGTAACACAAGAGTGTAATGATCATCCGCCAGTCACACAGGTAACTGAAACCTCTCAAAAACGTGAACATTGTCACTCGAGTAGTAGAATGCCGTTTAAGGACTAAAGGTCTGAAGATACATATCAATACATACATGGGTATACATTCAGTCATTTATTCGATCAATCAAGCATTCATTCAATCCGTTGTCTGCCTTACGACAGGTCCATAGTCTCTTCTAAAGCTAATTCTCCACAGAATGCGATCTAGTGCTTCCTCTTTCAGCATCCTTAAGATCCCGTAGCTGCTTACGTCTTCTTACTCGCCTTCCCATCACTTCCATCTTTCCCTCGATCTTACTTTCAATAACGTGTTTTAGTGGGCATTTCTTACTCAAGATGTGACCAATCTAGTTAGCCTTCCTCCTTTTTATTGTATGTACGATATTTCTCCTGGTTGACTCTGTGCAATAGGTCTTCATTTTTCATATGATCGGTCCAATTGATCTTCTCCGTCCTTCCCCAGTATCACATTTCAAAACATTCCAGGTATTTGTCTCCAGAGAAAGCATCAAAGTATTTATCTCTGTTTTTGGAAAGACACTACCCAGGAAAAGTAAGTGTGGTAGTTTTCCATACGCTTTCGACATCACAGTACAGCGGCCGTTAAAACCACTCCAGTCAGGCCTGTGCTTTACGATCAGGAACCGGCTCGTGCAGAGGTGCACAAATCCCGGGCGCTAAATCGCCGTAGCACTAAATTCTGTATGGTGTTGCCTAAACTGTTGGTTCCTCAGGGTGAATCTTGCTTCATGTCATCCTCTTGGTGCCTAGAATTTGAGCTGGCACTCAGATTTTTGGAAAATGTTTGCACACACACACACACACACACACATATACACACACATACACATACATACACACACATGGAAGGTGTGAACCTCATTTCTACACAGTGCAGCAGTAACACATATCTTTATCAAACATTTCATGATTTTCGTCATTCCTTTAAGGCAAATGACGGTACAGGATTTCGAAATTATTCATGGCCAATTCCTCTCTCTTCGTTATACAGTCAACATTTATAACCACCATCAGATCTCATTTGTACTACGTTACCTCTACAGTTGATACAGTACCGATAAATATGCAACAACCAGATCTCCCGTGCCTTAAGGCCTTGTGTTAATGTTGAAACACATTTTAAGACCATAAATTAATTTACTCATTTCTGTTTTGCTTGTTTCTTGGTATAGTCTATTTAATAAATGTTTCTTAACTTCATAAATCACAGTTTGTTGAATAACAGAGTGATTATATATTATGAATTTACATCGACATGGACGGATTCAATATTGGTGCATTTAAGGTTAAAGCTAAAGAAATCTCTGCACAGAACTGGACAGGCCCAGACGGTTCCAGGAGGTTGAGGTTCCCAGATTTCCAGACAGACGGAACATGAAGGTATTGAGGTTGCAGCCCTAGGTACAATGGACGCATTTACATAAACACATTGACGTTAGAGCACATGACTTAGCGTACTATCCTGACTTGTATCATCAGCCCAGGCCTTCTAATGTTACCTTCTCCCGAAGATGAAGACTTTGTGGAATTAATCCTAGTATACATTGCCCTGTGACTGTGTTCTTGTTGTTGTCGCTGTTGCTTTTATAACAATTAGTTGAAATTATATAAAGTTTAAAATTTTCTTCAAAACTTAAGTTGTTTAAAAGTTTCAAAAGAGACCTGCAACACAACCAGATCAATCACAAATTATTCAACAACACTGTAATATTTACACTATACTTTAATATCACACGACACGACACTGGCCAAATAATGAACGGGAAAGGATGTGGAAGGAAGTGACCATGGCCTACTGGAGGTATTTTCTCAGCATTTTTTAAAAGGTACTGAGAAAAACCACGAAGAAATTTGTCACGATAGTCGGTGTTCCAGCTTGGACTCACACCTGTTAATAACCGAATGCAAGTCGAAAAGCATTACCGCTCGAGCCATCGTCCGTCCTCGGTGCGGGAATCATATACCTTCGGTCTCCACACCGACAGAGCCGCAGTAGCACAGTCGATGTAGTGAATACGCTATGGACTGCCAAATCGCGGAATCGTGGTTCGATTTCCGGCAGGGGAAAAAGATTGCTCTCCTGTTCAAATCATACAGACCGGTTCTGGATCCACCCCGGGATCTTCTTCTTTGGTGTAGGCGGCTGGAGCGTGAAGCTGACGACTCGCATGTTTCTAGTGTCGAATTTTTAAATGAGTGTAGCTGTACCTCCACTCCCCGCATGCCTTCATGGAGTGCTTTAAAATTACTGCGCTTCTGTAATGGGGCAGTTGTATCCAATACATCGCGACATTTGATACTTCTGTAGTAAGCGATGGAAAACTGCAAAGTGCAGAATCTGCAGTGAACAGAAGTCTAGATCAGGATATACGATTCCGGGTCTCGATTCAAAGACCCAACGTATTTAAGTATGCTACAGCGCTAACTTGCTCGGCAGAATCGAGGCAGGGTAATAAAAATTCAGTATCAGAACACGCCTCCAAATGCGGTTTACTTTACGTGACCGTCTTACGAATCTTCACGCATTTATGAACCCATATCACGAACAGTCCGACAGATGTGATGTCAAAAACTTTCTTATTTGTTTTCGGTATTAGTGAATAACTACACAAATAAATCTAAGGATTTTGCTTAGTAGCAAATTTTTAACGGATTGCGGGGAAGATATTTTTGTGTGTAGTCAGCGAATACCGCGGCTGAAAGTTACGCAGTACGACCACTTCAACTTGGAAGGACCCAACGAGCTCTTGTAAGTACATAGTTTTGTAGGTTTCAAACATATATAACGAAACAGGCAGATTTTTCACGCCAGTACATAATGAAAAAATTAGCCTGTAGAGTACAGAAAGACAAAATAATCACACCGCATGACGATAAAATCATTATAAACATGTGCATGCGAGCTTATTGTGTGAAGTGAAATAATCCAGAAATTAGTATTTTCATGAAAAAGCCGTCAATAAGAACCCGGGGAACTCTCTTTCTACACAGCAAAAGTACGAAGACGACTCACACACTACATTTCTTAACAACCTTTTTCCTTCTCTCTTCTTTTCTCTTCTGATTTATCTCTTTCCCTTTCGATTCCTCCTACTATTTCTCGCGTGTTCTTATTCTATTCTCCCTCCTTATCACCACCTTTCGTATCTTCAACATGTTCCTAATCTCTCTTCTGTTCTTCTTCCTCTTCCTCTTCTTCTTCTTCCCATTCTTTTCCTTCTCCTTCAAACCCTGTACTGTAGGGTTGTACCTTCATGATCTTGAAATATTAACGGAACTCAAGCAAGAAGCAAGGGACTTTATGTTTATTAGAATTATTCGAAATGAATGAACCTTTTAAAAACAAAATTCAATTCAACTCAATGACACACTGAACACTACTTTCAGTTTCGCAGTAAGCATTCTGCATCCCCATCGAAAAGACCAGTTGGTTAATGCTATTTAGATAAATAACGTTCATTACAAGAGTTACCTTAAAACCATAAACAAACACTATCAAAAATATCAAAGCCACTGAGAGCTACTGCAGGAGGTACAGACAGTAGCCACTGTGCTTTCGAATTAAAGATTCATTCACTCGTCACGTAGTCCTGTCGTACGACAGTTCCATAACTTCTTCCAAATCGAGCTCTCCACACAGAGCGATCTAGTGCTTCCTATTTCAACTTCCAGTATCCTCTCCTTTCCTTAAGGCTATCCAGTAGCTGCTTACGCCTTCTTCCTTGCCTTCCCGTCACTTCTATCCTTCTTTCTATATATCCTTCAATAACGTGTTTTAGAAAGCAGTTCCTACCCATGATACGACCAATCCAGTTAGACTTCCTTCTTTTTGCTGTACGTAGGATATTCCTCTTCTCCTTGGCCTCGTGGAATACTTCTACATTTCTCGCACGATCGGTACAACTGATCTCCTCCACCCTACTGCAGCACCACGTTTCGAAACTATCCAGGCATGTGATCTACTTTCCGAAGTGTCCAAGTTTCAGCACCATACGAAGCTCATTTAAGATTAATTAGTTAAACTTAACTATTATGACATCCTGTATTTTCTGAGACGAATTACTGAAAAGATAAAATGTTCACCGCCGTGACTTAATTGTAATCAATGTCGCATTTATTAAATTTTAGTTACTAGTGGAACAGGCCCGTTGAAAATTCAACGGGAGTTCGACTACGGGAGAAAGCACTTCGACATGTAGATATCCCCTGACAATCAACGCCATCTGCCAGACAATGAGCGTCTCTTTATACGAAAGTGTGTACGTACATGTCGAGGCTAGCAGCCGATGAACGCCATCTGTCAGACAATGAGAGCAACTACCACAGGGAACCAAGGCATAGAAGTGTTTTATGTAAAAGTGTGCATAGGCCTGTGTGTTTATAATATAGCAACATCACAATTTAGCAATCAAAGCTTACTTGTTATCATCAGTAAAACAAAACATGTCGCAAAATCGTCAAGCTTCTTTTTCAGGTTCTTAAAAAATTACAGTAATAAAAACTGCATAGCTTTCAAGCACATAACGTCAAGGTCTTACAACAAGTGGTAAGAATTTTTATCCCATGTTAATATACGAGTATTTGTTGACAGCGAGTTAATATCTACCCATAATGGACGGCCTTCAACAGGAAGGCAGTCGTACCGAGCTTCATAGAAACAAAACTACCTGTGTGATACTCAGTAGTTAAAATCAGGATGGATGTCCACACACAATTCGATATTAAGGCTACCGAAGAACAAGCCTTCATAAAGAAACTGACTGCGAAACTAAATGCAAAACAAACCAGCAGTTACAAATATATAACAGCAGCTTACGATGCAGTTCCTCTGCACTGCAGAATGTTAAAAAGTTTACCTACGTTTAGGGAAAGCTTTTTTGCTTCAACCTTGTGAAGGATTATGCAGTCTAGGACAGCTTAGATTCTAAGGAGTCTAATCAATGACGCCCTTGCCTTCCCAGACCCTGAAGCTGGAAGAAAAAGCTCCTTCGAAACGTACATTAACAATTTACCTACGGCCGCAGCATAACATCCCAGAAGACTTGGATGTTCAACAAAACCGCTGTCAGCACCTCACATCTCGCATAACATCTGCCGACGGGCATAATGGAATCAGAAGCATCTTCAATATCTTCCCCCTCCCCCTCCTCCGCCATTTCAGAGAGACTTTCCCCTAACCTAAATTTAGATAGAAACCAGGACCTCCACAATATGAGTCCTAGGTGACAGGCATTTAGTAACGTTACGTAAAACTCTTTAGAAGTTTCTGGAATCTATGATTTGATTTGGTTAGAATCCAAATCAGCGAAGTGATTCTTCGCAATAAAGATTCGTTGGGAACTCTTGCGAAATCGCAAAAAGTAAAACTGTCCCTGCTTTTAAGAATCGCGTCGCAAGAAGGAAGTACAGCCAAACTACATATCCTACATCATAGCACTGAACGGATGTGAGTAATGTGCTTCAAGCCCCGGCCGTTTAACTCTCTCCATCGACTCTCCCTCATAAGGAGTCTGAGAGTCCCCCAAACCTTCGGTTCACAAAAGCCCCTCCCCGCCATCTGCCGGAAACAAAAACAACCAAGATCTCAGTTTCAACCCCTTAATGAATTCTCACTGGGGGGGGGGGGGGGCCGGCAAAAAAAAAAAGGGCTGTGGGTTAAAAACCCCATAACTTGGGTTTTCCCTCTCTAAAGGGAAAAAAATTTTTTCTTTTCCCA
>Ga0136643_10010725_pt1 | contig 13541 bp, 8 predicted proteins | sample TergutLab28metaG_FD_96883 | JGI IMG/M metagenome (GOLD analysis project Ga0136643, IMG submission 96883) | Labiotermes labralis P1 segment gut microbial communities from Petit-Saut dam, French Guiana - Lab288 P1 (version 3) (version 3) | ecosystem: Host-associated > Arthropoda: Insects >...
ATTTATCTCAGTATTTAACCAACTTGATGCACAAAATTTGTTTCACAATAAGTTTTATTTCATGCTTCTACATGTTTCGAGCACATGTGCTCATCATCAGGAGGTCAAAATTGTATTACACAGCCTCTGGTATCATCACACCTATAGGTGTGATGATACCAGAGGCACAAAATTTGTTTCACAATAAGTTTTATTTCGTGCCTCTACATGTTTCGACTATAACGTAGTCATCTTCAGGCTGAAGATGACTAGGTTATAGTCGAAACATGTAGCCTTGTATTACCTTATATAATAAAGTGACTGTGCTTACGTACACTATATAACATTATGTTACGTTGAGAGCACATCGTGATGCTTCCATTTTAATGTGGTATTCGATTCTTCTATATTGTTGTTATTCTCACGGTAGAGGAAGACACTAGCTTATGATCAATAATCCTTCTTCTTTTTCTACTACTACTACTACTACCACTACTACTTTTCATGCACTACAGTCCTTCGTGGACATAGGCCTCCAGTAAAGTCCTCCTCAATTCCTTCCAGTCTCTGGTCCCCGTACCCTCATTTTCCCATTATCATCATATCCTCTTCAGCCTCATCAGTCCATCGTTTCCGTGGCCTTCATCTTTTCCTTATTCCTTCCATTCTGGCAGTGTTTATTATTTTGACACTACTTTGTTATTCACCGTGTCATTATGTACGTACCATCTTAAGCTAAGCAATTTTATAAATTTTACAGTGTCTGCTTCTTGCATTACGTCCTGTACTTCCTAACTTGTCGTTGTCACCAAAATGCTCAAATCGGTTACCATTAATTGTTACCCAGAATGTAGTAGAACCGATAATCCTAAACTTATCCTTTTTATTTTTACGAGATATTTTGGATTAGTGGTTCTACCAGATTCATAACCTACTGTATATACATCTTACTGCCAAGTAATAATTTACGTGTTCAAAATTAAAAATTATCATGAAATCGATTTCGTCATAATTTTCAATTTGTTAATAATTATATTTTAATGCAATAATGGTTAATTTGTTTATCTTAAATAAATTTCACGAGGTATGGTGGCGATTGTATTAATATGTGTTGAATATCAAATACGTCTCTTTCTCCCTGTTGTGAAGCTCTACCCTTTTAGCCAGTATTTCCCTATTCATATTTATGATCAGTATCCGCTCTCCTGCAGACTTATGGCCCCAGCCTTTTTCTCCTGCTACTAACACTGTTGCAGTTTCGCCTACGCTTAGCATAACTCGGACTATGCGGCTTATACGTAATGCACAGAAGCTATTTCTGTAAAGAAAAAAGGCTTTATAGTCTGAGTTCCGCGGACCGCCTGAGCAGCTTCTTATGTCGGGCCAAACCATCGAAGTTACTACAAATAAACCTATAATATTTACGATTAACCTTCTCACAAATTAAAACTTGTTAGCTAAAAGACGCGATTTCTTTGCAAAATGCTACTCGATACCGCGTAAACAGAACAGTGGTTTAAAAAAATCAGTCTATAGTACAGCCCTGCAGTGGCACTCTGGGCGAGTAAGCACAGTGGCCGCCTCTAACAAAAAGTACGGTCTTTCTAAAAAATCACAACTAATTATGGCGTGTCCGTATATTGGGTTCTTCTTCTTCTCCCATTGGCACTACAGCCCACTGTGGGCTTCGGCCTGTCGAACAATGTCCTTCCATTTTTTCCTATCTGCCACCAACTCTCTCCATCTTCTCACTCCCAGCACTTGAATATTTCTTTCTACTTCCTATTTCCATCTTTTCCTGGGTCTTCCCTTTCTTCTCGTCCCTTCCAGTTCTTGAGTGAAGATCTTTTTGGGCATCCTATCCTCCTCCATTCTCTCTAGGTGACCTAACCAGCTTATCCTTTGTTTATTGGACTCAGTAATTTAAAATTTATAGAGTGCCAACAATTTTTTTTAATTTAAACAATTCACTTTGTCGCCCAATTTGCTCTCCTGACTCTGCTGTCCGGTGCGGCTGCACCTCCCCCCCCCCCCCCAGGAGTCCGATTTGACGCTGTAATTATGTTCCGGGCACAGTGCGTGTACCCATAACCGCTTGTAACCAGAGAACCCACAGAGCCTCCTATTCCTTCCCTTTTTTTCTTTTTGTCTGTTGGCGCGACAGCCCCCGGGGGGCCAGGACCTCCTCATTCACGAGGTTTCTAGATCACACACAACGAAGCACCATACTCGGTAGAACTCCTCTGGACGAGTGATCAGCTCTTCGCAGAGACCTGTACCTGACAACCGACAGACATCCATGCCACTGGTGGGATTCGAACCCACAATCTCAGCATGCGAGCGGCTGCAGACTTACATTCCTTCCCTTAAAAAGGTAAAATGAGTATCATTAGTATTAATATGTTTATGTAGTTGCGTGGGCAGGAATAGTGTAGTCGGTATAGCGACTTGCCACGAGCTGGCTGGACGGTCAGGGGATCGAATCCCAGTGTTGGCGAAGTTTCCCACACCAGTCCAGACCGGTCCTGGAGCCCATGCAACCTCCTGTAAAGTGGTCGTGCTTTAGCCTGCAGCCCGGACACTACTCCAGCCTAACTGCACCTAACCTCTAACATACAGCAAACCAAGAACGAAACAACCAATGTGGTAATCAACATTATAGTCTCGAGCTCCTGATGACGGGCATAGTAGTGCCCGAAACATGTTCAGCCTATAAGAAGTACAATAAAATAATAAGTGATTTATAGTTGGTTTTTATTCTACAGTTAAGTGTAGTTCATTTAGTAATAAGTACAAAGGGATGGCTGCCATGAAGGTAAATACATTCAGAAGCAAGGTACAGAGCACCCAAGAAAGTTTTCGCACATCGCAAGTGATCTGTGCAACAGACGTTCGGAAACACTGCAGGCCAGTGTACGAAAGTGACGACCCCAGGACCACCACCGTCCCACGGACCCCTTTAAGGACATGTCGCTCGCAGAACGCAGCAGTGGCACAACCCAAAAATTGCCCATTTGGAGTTACAACTACGATGGAAATGAAAAATGTAACAACTACATCCGAACATACCGGCACGTTAGTAAGCCGTTACTACATGTCGAGATTCATATTGGACATGGCTGTTAGTACACTTTGTTTTACTCATTTCTCAAACATATATTTTGTACTTTTTCCACTGTTGCACTTAGTAAGCGATGTAGTTCAACAGTCTTCTTCATCCCTGCGAGTTTCTACGCACTCGCTGACTACAGAGGTACTACTGATACCAATCCTGCTTCGTAAGGGCAGGCTCCGTATTCGAATCTGTGCTCGACGACCATCTGCGTTTGTTCAGGTTTTTAGAGGTTTGTAATTGTGACTGTTACCAGGGGGTCGGTGTGGGTCCTTTGGTAAAGCTGAAAGACCGGGTAGTGAGGATTCGACCTCTGGCAGTGAAAGAGATTTGTCCCTGCTCCACAGCGTTGTAATCGTCCCTGGATCTCACCGACTTTCATGTGCGATGATTCCGAGGGTAAAGCGGCCGGTGCGTGAATCTAACTCAAACATCCGTCTAGTAGCAAAGTTAATAAGACGTGGCCCTCCTTCTGCAGAGGGTACCGAAAGAATAGTTCCCATAATACCTTAGGGGAAAACCGGGACTTTTCAGAAATCGTTGCTAAAACCTGAGGACATAAGGGAGGGGGGAAGACGACGAATTTTGCATATCACATGTTCCACAGGCGATCTGCCACTCATGCATGCGCAGGCGTTGTAAGATCGCTACGTCTTGGTGGAGAAACCGGAGGGAAAGAGACCACTGGAGAGACCTAGGCGTAGATGGGTGGATAATATTAGGATGGATCTCCAGAAGGTGGGATGTGGGTATATTGACTGGACTGGGCTGGCCCAGGATAGAGACAGTTGGCGGACGCTTGTGAGTGCGGTAATGAACCTTCGGGTTCCGTGAAATGCGGGGAATTTCTTGACTAGCTGCAAACCAGTTTGCTTCTCAAGAGGGACTCTGCACCATGGAGTAAGTAAATAAGTAAGTAAGTAAAACCAGTTTGCAAATGTGCATTCATAATGTATGGGTCAACACTAAACGGATCCGAAAATAAATTTGCGCATTTGCGAAGAAATATTCAACGTAATTAGCAACGCAGGCGGTATAGCGCGCACAAGCCGCGGCACGTTATCTGTGAACGATTTACAAAACTTGCCGTTTTTCATAACTGACGCTACAATTTTACAGCACTGCCAACATTACCAAGCAAAGGCCTTGTCGATTCCCGCCAACACAGTGCGAAACCAAAGATAACAAATTCTGAGCTCGCCAACCATCGGTGTAGGATACGGACTAACTGCAGTATTGCAGTGATGCGAAAGAAAATTCTACCAAATAAAAATCGGGACATTTCAACGTTCCGAAAAAGTTGTTGGGACACCGGGATATATGTTTTGAAATCGGGACAGTCCCGGGGGAAAATGGGCGAAAGGGAACTTTGTTCCCAGGGATAACGGGTCTGGTGCGTGAATCTATAATTCTAACCTTTATCTGCCATCAAGTTTAAGAAGAAGTAGCGCTATACCTCCACTGAATCAGAAGTTTTCATATCCTGGTATTTAAGAATGGAGATAAAATTTCCTTCACCTGCTCCTATAAATGATGTTTGTATGTTGCTACACATTCTTTTAAAGAAAATGATGGTCTATGTTCACATAGTTGACATCACTATCCCAAGTACGGTGTCCACACTTCTGCTCCGATATATTTTTTTTTTTAATGAATTAGGAAGGATGTAGAATGAATCAGGCAAAGTGAAGCTTGAGTTTCTGTCGCGGTATTTGCTGGAAAGCTGAGTAAAATCATGACAAATATCAGTCAATACACTTTTTTTAGGAGTCGAGATGCCGAGATAATATGTTGATTATGCACAGAGCAAGCTGACTCACACAGTAAGGATTCTGAACGTAAGAATTCTGTCTTCAGACGTCTTCCTCGGCAGCGACACCGATTATAACAGATGAAGTTCGTCGAGCTTCTCCTCATTATCTCCAGAGAGTACCCAAGATAGCACCCCAATTAGGTCACGAAAAATTCTTTCCACTTCCTTCCGAAATGTATACTAATCACTTGTCATTTCCCATCTATATCAACTCCCGGAAAGGCAAGTATTTGCCTGATACTTTTCCTATTAAGGAAAGTCCGAAACAAGGAGATGTTTTATTGCCATTGCATTTTAACTCTTTACTAATGTATGCCACCATAAGAGTTCAAGGAAAGGACTGAAGGAAGGGCTGCAACTGTGTGTGACACATCAGCTTCTATTCTGTGGTGATGACAATTTTCTGCATGAAAACAGACATACCATGAAGAAAAACATTAAACTTTTATTGGATGTTGGTAGGGAGATTGGTCTAGAAGTGAATGCTGATAAAGGAAGCATACGTTCAAGCCTCTTGAACAGAAGGCAGTACAAAATCACAACAAAAAGACAGGTAATAACAAATCTTTTGAGAGTGTGGCGAAGTCCGAAAAACTGGGTACAACCCTAACAAATCAAAATTATATTTATGAGGAAATTAAAGGCAGATTGAACGCGGGGAACGCCTGCTATCATTCCGTCTAGAATCTTTTGTCTTACAGTTGGCTATCAAAGAAAGAAAAGCTTAAAATTGACAGAACTGTATAATTTACTATACAGTCCTCAAACTTGGGCTTTCGCATTGAGTGAGGAGCATAGGCTGGTGGTGTGTGAGAGCAGGGTGCGAATGAAAATATTTGGGCCTAGAAGGCACAAGGTAATAGGGGACTGGAGGAGATTGCCTGAGATCCTTCGTGGTGATCCAATCAAGAACGTTGAGATGGCTGGTGCAAGTGGCTCATATCGGGGAGAGGAGAGGTGCATACACGGTTATGCTGGGGAAACCTGAGTGAAAGAGGCTACTTGGAGGACCTAGTCGTAGACAAGAAGATAATGTTAAAATTCACCTTCAAGAAATGGATCGGAGGGCATGGACTGGATTGATGTGGCACAGGATAGGGATAGAAGGCGGGCTGATGTGAACACGGTAATGAACCTCGGGTTCCATAAAATGCGAGGAATGTATTGACTGAAGAGTGAGTGAGTGAGTTAGTTAGTAAACCGATATCCTAGCACTCAAAGCAATGTAATGGCAGCAGTGAGACAAAAAAAAAACCACAAATAAACAAACATTAAACTGTAGCGACATAGCCGTCACGAGAAACTTACAGCTGTTCCTGTTTTGCCGTTAGCAAGTATTGAACATCCAGTTACTCACGCGATCATATTAGTACTAACTGACTAACTATACTAACTCCATGCAGCACAGTTCTTCCTGAAAAGCTAACATGTCTTCAACTACTCAAGAAATTCACATCATTTTATGGAAACCGAAGGTTCATTTTCGCATTCACAAGGGTCCGCTACCTATCCCTATTCTCAGCCAGAGCAATCCAGTCCATGCCTCCTTCAGTCCATTTCTTGAAGATACATTTTAATATTATCCTCCCATCGACGCCTAGGTGATCTCCGTACGCAATTCACAACTGAGGCTGCAGTTCTAAAAAAAAATCCTGAAACATGGATTTCCTGGGTCAAACCGGGTTATCTGGGAATGTAACCAACGAAGCAGACATGGCATAGGAATAGAATGATCGCTGGTGATTTGCCTGCAGCGTGGTTGTTGATGGCTGGTTGCCAAGCTCACAGCGGTATGATACTACCGGGGTAGAGCATTGTATCGGCCTCAGCGAACAGTTGTATTGATTAGGTGGTTACAGCACGTTGCACTGTCCTGATAACGTTGCTGTTTTATAACTGATATCACGTTCAGCCAACCAAATATTCTAACACGTACCACAACACTGCAGCAGCTACAGAGGTTATTTGCCTGCCCACAATGCTGCATTTGCGTTACAAAACATCAGGTCTAAGAGACAATATGGTAAAATATATACCATTTTAGGCGCGTTCGCAAAATTGCGAAAAGTGACTATTATCTTCTTAATGTACTGTGTGTCCGTCCGTAGATCGTCTGTCTGCATAGAACAACTCGACTCCCACTGGATGGATTTTTATGAAATTTTACATTCGGGGGTTTTTGGAAAATCTATTGAGAAAATTCAAGTTCCATTAAAATCCTACAAGAATAACGGGTCCTTTTAAATGAACACCTGCGCACATTTATGACATGCCGCCGAGTTCTTCTTTGAATGAGAAATGTCTGAGACAGAAGTTGTAGAGAAAAATCAAACCACCCATTTTGTGTTCAATAACCTTTTCTTCCGCATATCACGCCGTATATCAGATAATGTGGGAAAAAAAGGTAACGCAGAGCAGAAAAGATGCGATTTGCGTGCCGGATAACTAAGAATATAATATACATAAAATATAAAAGGTAAATCATTCCCACTACAGGCCCGAGGTGCCCAGAGGGTTCCAGGTAGTTAAGGTTTCCAGATTATGTGACAATGGCCCAGGATGGTGTTAAGGTTGTCAGCCTTACGCACCGGCCGCTTTACCCCCAGGAAATACTCCTGGTACTCTTTTCTCTTAGGGCCATAGTGCGGCTGGAGGGATTATGTCAATGAAAAATTCCAATGACCCCATCTGGAATCGAACCAGCGACCTTCCGATTTGTAGCACAGCACCTTAACCACTGTGCTACCGCGGTCACAATATATATATATATATATAAAATACATATTGTTTCGAAACTGATTAATTCCGGCTGATCTCGTAAAATGTTTACGGCAACACAAAAACTGAGAAACAGATCAACGATTTACGTCATTACGAATGGTTTAGCGAAAACTTCTAAAGAATGTCACTAGCAAACGAATATTCTTTTGTTTTTGTGCAGCATCGGGCACTTTAAATTAAGATCTGTGTTTTATTTTGGCCGGAAACACAAATTTTCTATAAAAGCTTTATTGCACAACACTAATTATTTTTATATAGTTGGCAGCGACATGTAGCTGAATAGTACGCACAAAATTTACCGTTGCCTTTCTAATGCAACAGTGGTTACGCGAACGAGCAGCAATATTACCTTGTGTGTACATATCCTACCTTTGATTTGATGTTTATGTGACCGTGCATCACTGATACAATAATATAAACAGCCAACTAGATGCAACAATAATACATTTTATTAATAGTTTCAATCAGCTCAACATGTTTCGGGTGATAATTTCACCCATCCTCAGGAGCACAAGACTGTGTTTACAGCTTGTGGTATAAAGCACTGATGATGCTGGTGACCAGGATGAGGTGGAACCACCTCATCCTGGTCACCAGCAGGCAGCATCATCAGTGCTTTATACCACAAGCTGTAAACACAGTCTAGTGCTCCTGAGGATGGGCGAAATTATCGCCCGAAACATGTTGAGCTGATCGAAATTATTAATAAAATTTATTATTGTTGCATCTAGTTGCCTGTTAATATTATTATACTCTATTTGTTTTCTAATGCAATAACTAGAGCTCAGACACAGGAAATTGGGAATATTTATGTAACGCACCTTTCTTTGACTTATCATTTCCGATTAGCAGTTCAAATCTCGACTAAACACAAAACTGACTACGAAAGGAAGTGGTTTCAGATAACAGGCGGCGTAAAAACCCATGAAACTGATATCTGACAGTTCTGTTAGAATTTTTACAAAGAGTTAACAAGGCTAATCGTGACAAGTACCTCATTATCACTTTGATGTACAGACAGAACATTGTTAAAATATTACGAAATATCATCATCATCAATATGTTCATGAAGGGTTAGGCGTGTTTCCTGTTCCTTAATCCTCAAGATGAAGTTGGTCCCTCCATCTCTTCCTCGGTCGTCCTATGTTCGTTCGTCCTTTTGGTTGATATTGTAGTGCTTGTTTTGGTATTCTATTTGTGTCCATCCTCTTCTGTTCGTGTCGTAGCCACAGGGAAATAAGACGACATAAACTTCCTTCATGTTTGTGTTGACAGCTAGCCGTCGATGCTGGTTGCCACGTTCACATCACATTTTCAGATCATGCCAAGTTTATTCACGTGTTTCGAAGCTAAGTCCACGCCCCAGAAACCTCCTTACGAAGCAAGTTACAAAAAGAACATCCAAGTGTTCAGGGATATGCAAATAAGTCGACTGTCGAATTGAGAACTGCACGCTTCTGGGTTATTACGCAGCGAGTAGTGGCAATTCCTCAGCGACATTTTGGGACAACTTATCGGTCCCGTCTTCAAGAGTCAGTTTTTTTTGGTTCTTGATTCTTGAATATGAGACAACAGGTTGTCCAGAAACGTCGGTAAAAATTACCACTACTCGCTGCATAATAACCAAGAAGAACGCGGCGGAAACCTGAAATCACGACCGCTAAATTTTTACCGATGCTTACGGGAGGAAGTCCTAGACTTCCTGTGCACTGAATATAAAGCACCAAGCGCCCCCGAAACGTCGGTAATTGTTTACGAGTCGGCACGGTGTCGCATCCCAGTAACAACACCGTGAGAACCTCAAATCTCGCGAACTGTGAAACTCCCTTCCTTGTAGAGCAGCCTAATTCCCATTACCGTGTTTACAAAATCTGTCCATTGGGCCACATCCGGCAACTTTATTTCTTTAAGATCAATTTAGGTATTATCCTTTTACCTGATATTAGTTTTGCCGAGTTGCGTCTGTCCTTTAAGTTTTCCGACTAAACATTTGTAATCATTTTTACCTAAATAAACGGTGCAACATGCTTTCCTCGTTTTGCCTTTCTTGATTTTAGGATCCTAACCTCCAAACCTTTTGGTCAATCCTCAATGTGCGATTCTCTTAATTACTGTTCTCAGAGGAGAAGAACGGGGGAAAGACAGGTTTCACTAACCCTAAAAAAAGCAACATAAAAATTTTGTATATTTTAATCTTTTTAGGCGCTTTTCGCAAAATTGCGAAAAGCGACTGTTAGCTTCGTCATGTCAGTCAGTCGTTCCGTCCGCATGGGACAACTCGTCTCCTAACAGAAGGAATTTTATGAAATTTGACATTTGTTTATGTTTCGAAACTGTGTCGAAAAAAATTAAAGTTTCCCTGCAAAAATGCTGTAGAGACAGACGGGTCACAGACAGCAATATAATACGGCGAATGCGCCTTGCATGCTGGGTAACTATGGCTTCAAACACACACTCAGAATATGTTACTGATTTTCCACGGCATCAATGGTTACGTGAACGCGGCTCGATGTTGCATAACGCACGTGTATGGCCCGTCTTTTTGGTCACAGGATCATCGGGCAGAAAATTATGAACTGCATAATAGTAAGAAATCTGACCTGCACGTAATTTTTTCTTGATTGTAACATGATTTTTTTGTGTTGTTCTGATATGTATGAACTCTGCCGTATTTTTGAAAGCTGTATTACCAAAATCTCTATGCTGTTTTGATTATATTCCACAATCTGTCTACGAGATATAATTTCCTGAGCTTTTGACTCCTTACCCTTTTTTAGCCAAACTTTCTCGTCTAGAGTAACCCATAAAATTCCTCGTAGACAACAAGTCGCACGTGAATGCAGATAAAGTTAGCCAAGATTCTTGACCCTGTGTTCGCTGACATCGCACCCGTTACGAGCGAGGGAGGGGGCTGGTTAGAGACAGCAAGTGGGGGAACTACGCAGCGAACAGCTGAGAGCGAAGGCCGGCCGTTAGAGATAACAGCATAAATATGTCACAAAATGCAAACAGATCCCTGCAAAGAGTTAGCATGGCACTCCAAAAGGCTTGTTTACTTCCAAGCAAATACCGATACCACATATTGGGGATTAAAACGGATTAAACATTGATTTACTACTTCTAACTGCGAAATGTTATTTCCCGAATGTTATACAACAGAGGGTCAACGCAACTAATTTTGTTAAGCAAGTTTATTTCACGTAACAAATATGGATACATTTTTCGGATTGATATAACGCCACTTGGGGCAACATTCATACGTAGATAAAAGTACATAAATACATACGCATTTGTATTGGTTTGTAATTGTGACCTCTGTTACGTACGTACGTACATACATACATACATACACACACACATACATACACATACATACATACACAGCCACATACAAGTGTAAATTAAAACATTTTACCTGACTAATCGACTCCATTCAGCATATTCATTCTGGAGAAGCTAACAGTGGCTCAAACAGTTAACAAATTCTCCGTATTTTATACAGTAAGAAGGTTCATTGCCATGTATACAGGAGTCCACAACTGGTCCCTATCCACACCCAGATGGATCCAGTCCGTACCCTCACCCTGTTTGTTTAAGTTGCTAGAAGAGTAACATGAACGCAACGGACCTGCTCTCTACAAGAGCACACCACTTTCATTTCTCGGCAGATGGCACGGCAGTAGGCAGAGCATGACTTTCACTGCCGTGTCCTGCTGGCATCTTCTCTTCTATTGCAAACATCCCGTTGCGACAACATGTTCAGTGCAAAACAGTAAACCGACACTCACAACAAAACATTTTTTCTCATACACCTTAGTGTATTTTACAGCATGTTTCGACCAGTTCGGCATCTTCAGGTATCACAACTGTGTATGAAACACGTGGGAGGAATTTATTGACGGTTAAATTCTTCAGGCTGTATAGCTTCTTCTACTGCTCCGAATACTACTAGCATAACATATATAGCTACATACGTACATACATACGTAACGACAGAATAGCAAGACAGTAGCAGGTGTTAGCAATTTATGTTTTTCTACCTGTCCGTCTGTCTGTCTTTCTGTCTGTTTACTTAGTTCAGGATCTATCTATCTATCTATCTATCTATCTATCTATCTATCTATCTATCTATCTATCTATCTATCTATCTATCTATCTATCTATCTATCTATCTATCCATCCATCCGTCCGTCCGTCCGTCTGTCTGTCTATCTATCTATCTGTATGCATGTACGTATGTATGTATGTATGTATGCCTATCTGTATGTGTTTTAGCTTGCCGAACATTTAAAAGACATCGGATTAAATGACATTTTTATGTGGTCACCATGGTTATCCTTCATATCAAGTAACAGCATGAAATGTGTATCCTGACTGAGCACTGTCGTTAGCCCAGTGACCTCCCAGGCCATGGAAATAAGTCCCACAGTTCGACGCCTTCCTGCTCCTTTCGTATAGCCAATCTCTTGACACGACTACTGGCAGTGATAACCACGCGATACATGTCGCTACCCAAGAGCGATTTGGGCTGATTTACTTACGCCAGAGGGCTGAAGGTAAATACAACGACGCGCACAGTGACAAACTTCGTGCAATGTCCTCCCCACCCTCCATGGGACTCCTTCAGTGGGTTCAGTATGCCAATGGCATGCGAAAGATAATCTGATGGTCGCATGATAACGCCAGATTTATACCGCACTCCACAATGTCAAGACTTACCCTTCAAATTGATTCATTATATCACCGCGTGTCTCAAGTGCTACTATAAAAAGACACGAAAAACTGTGTATATATTGCCATATGTAAGTGTATATATTGCCGTATGTAAGTGTATATATTGCCATATGTAAGTCTCTGATTAGTGCGCAAGAAAGTAAAGCGATATGCCGTGAAAATTAGGAGTGCGCCCCTGCAGAAAAAGACGCGATACCATACTAGTCTGCTAGTTTTAGCCGTATTTATTCATGTATTCATTTATTTATTTATTTATTTACATGACTGGCCAGCCCCTAGAGGGACAAGGCTTCCTCAGTATTAGGTTTCGAGATCACACTCAGACACTACAGACTTGGTAGGACTCTTCTGTACGGATGATCAGTCCGACGCAGAGACCTCTACATGACAAACACAACACTCACAAGAGACAGACATCCACACCCCCGGCGGGATTCAAAGTCGCAACACCGGCCAGCGAGCGGCCGTAGACCCACGCCGTAGACCGCGCGGCCACTGGGATCTGTTGAGCCGTGTTCATGCTGTGGCATCAGACGCGACGTTGTAGCCTCAATACAGGCGGTAAGTACGTGTTGGCTTTGCTTACTGCGTTGCCGGTATATGTAGACTAATGAAAATATATATTCAGTTGATACGCCTCCGGGTGGAGAACAGTTTTGTTATTTTGTGTTGTCATGGAAATGCTGACGTTTATCAGCAATTTATTTCACAATTCAGCAAATTTTCTCGGAATTTTCCGTTCCATGACCCAAATGTGGTGCAGTTTCTGTTCTATTAGATCCTTTCTTTCGAGAACAACAACTACGTTAGCGTTATCCTCGTGTATTTTCCTCCCCTACGCTTGTTTGTTTCTATCTTGCCTGCTTTTCTCCTTTTTAAGCATCTAGTTTATTAATAATAGGGCCTACAGACTGTCATAAAACATTAATTTGAAATATGAAAATGTAAAGTGATCCCGTTACAGGCCCGGTGTGGCCCAGAGGATGGGTAGAGGTGTAGCTCTACTATTCCATGACCGCGGCACTAGAAGGTGGTGAGTGGTCAGCAGCACGCCCCGGCCGCACTTTACCCCCGGGAAAGACCCAGTACCCATTTTACAGGAGGCTGGGTGGGCCCCAGGGC
>Ga0136643_10010728_pt1 | contig 13540 bp, 4 predicted proteins | sample TergutLab28metaG_FD_96883 | JGI IMG/M metagenome (GOLD analysis project Ga0136643, IMG submission 96883) | Labiotermes labralis P1 segment gut microbial communities from Petit-Saut dam, French Guiana - Lab288 P1 (version 3) (version 3) | ecosystem: Host-associated > Arthropoda: Insects >...
ACCGCCGACCGCGCCAACACCGCGGACGTCGCCCTGAACGCCGGGCGGCTGTCGGTCAGTTCGTCCTCCGTAGCCAGGACGCTGGCCTGGCAGGGCAGCGGCTCGTCCACCGTCACGGTCACCAACACCGGGACCGCGGACGCCGTGGTGAACCTCGACGAGCAGGACCGCGGCTTCACCATGCAGAGCCGGTCGGCCGGCGCCGCGGACCAGGAGATCCCGGGCACCTACACGCCCGGGTTCATCGACCCGGCCCGCCGCACCACCGCCGCGCCCGCCGAGGCCGGCCCGGCCGCGCCTCCGTGGACCACGCTGGCGAACCTGCCGACCGCGGTCATGGACAACGCCGCGGCCACCGCGCCCGACGGCAAGGTCTACAGCGTCGGCGGGCTGAACGGGACCTCGATCCTCTCCGCGGTCACGGTGTACGACCCGGAGACGACCGCCTGGTCGGCCGTCGCCGACCCCGGGGTGCAGCGCGAGGCGCCGCAGGCTGCCTTCATGAACGGCAAGCTGTACGTCACCGGCGGATGGTCGGGCACCGGCGTGACCACGCAGTCCACGCAGGCGTACGACCCGGCGACCGGCACCTGGGCGAAGGTCGCGGACATCCCGCGCGGCTTCGCGGGCGCCGGTTCCGCGGTCGTCGGCGGCAAGTGGTACATCGTCGGCGGCTGCGCCGCGTCCTGCGGTGCGGCCGCGGTCGAGGTCTACGACCCGGCGACCGACACCTGGAGCACCGCGGCCGACTACCCGGAGACCACGGCCTGGCTGGGCTGCGGCGGCATCGGCAGCGCGCTGTACTGCGCCGGCGGCTACAACGGCAGCACCGCCTCCACCCACGCCTACAGCTACGACCCGGTGACCGACACGTGGACGCGGCTGCCCGACATGCCGTTCGACCTGTGGGGCATGGGCGCGGCGGGCGCGGGCGGCAAGCTGCTGCTGTCCGCCGGGGTGACCGGTCAGAGCACCCTGCTGACCAACAAGGGCACCTCCTACGACCCGCTGACGAACACCTGGACGGCACTGCCCAACTCCAACGCCGCCCTGTACCGCGCCGGCAGCACCTGCGGCTTCTACAAGGTCGGTGGTTCCGGCGGCAACTACGCCCCGAGCAGCAACGTCGAGATGCTGCCCGGGTACGGCGACTGCACCGGCGCCACCGACGTCGGCTGGCTGTCCGCCGACCCGACGTCGATCACGCTGGCGCCCGGTCAGTCCACGACCGTGAAGGTCACCATGGACGCCTCGGGTTCGGCGATCAACCAGCCCGGCACGTACGCCGCCGCGCTGTCGATCCGGCAGAGCACGCCGTACCAGGTCGCCCCGATCGCCGTGGCGATGACCGTGCAGCCGCCCAAGTCCTGGGGCAAGATCACCGGAACGGTCACCGGGGCGCTCTGCTCCGCCGGTCCCGCGCCGCTCAGGGCCGCGACCGTGCAGATCGACGGATGGGCCCAGAGCTTCACGCTGAAGACCGACGCGGACGGGCGCTACCAGCTGTGGCTGGACGTCCGGAACAACCCGCTCATGGTCACCGCCGCCAAGGACGGCTGGGCACCGCATCCTGCCTCGGCCAAGGTCAAGCGAGGACAGACCACCGTCCTCGACTTCGCCCTGCACCCGGACCACGCCTGCGCCTAGGAAGGGGACTCCCTGAAGGGGTGCGGTGCGACTACAGCCATCCGCGCTGGGCCGCCCGCACCCCGGCCTGGAACCTGCCCGTGCTGCCCAGCCGGTCCTGGAGCACGCGGACCCGGCGCCGCAGCGTCCGCACGCTGACGCCGAACTGCCGGGCGATGGACTCGTCGGTCATACCGGCGCCCAGCAGTTCCACCAACTCCTGCTCGCCCGCGTCGAGTCCGCCGTCGCGCAGCAGCTCGCGGTCCGGGAACCGGCCGCGGCTGCGCACGGGTGCCCCCTGCCTCCACAACGCCTCGAACAGCGCCTGCAGCGCGTTCACCAGCGCCGACCCGTGGACGACCAGAGCGCGGTGACCGTGAATGCTCTCGTCCACGGTGAGCGGCAGCAGTGCCGAGCGGCGGTCGATCAGCAGCAGTTTCAGCGGCGCCTCGGCCAGCACGCGAGCCTCCTCGCCGCCGGCGACCATCGCGGTGATGTGCGCCAGCCGGGCCGGGTTGCCGAGGACGGCCGCCGCGTAAAGGGAGCGGAACCGTACGCCGCGCGCCAGCGCCTCCGCCTCGGCCAGGGCCATCGGCTCCTGCGCGCCCACGTACGGCGGAGCCTCGATGCCGCACAGCTCCCGTTCCGCTCCCGCGACCAGTTCCGCCACCCGCCTCGTCACGGACGCGCCGCCCTCGATGACCTCCAGGATCCCGTCGGGACGGCGGTGGACGCGTCCCTGCTCGTACTCCTGGCCGAGTTGGTCGCCCAGGTCGTGGGCTGCGGCGGTGAACCGGGCGGTGTCCTCCTGGCGCCGCCGCGCCAGGGAGCGCAGCGCCTCCCGCGGATCCACCGGCTCCGGAGTCCCGCGTCCCCGGGCGGGACGGCGCAGCAGCCCCTGCTGGAGGAGCCGCCGCGCCGCCCGCCGCACGCGCACGGGCGAGGCGCTCAGGGCCGTGGCCCAGCCGGCGGTCCCCGCGTCCGGGGCGCGCAGCACCGCCAGGTACACCGCGCGGTCGAAGGGGGTCAGGCCGAGCGCGTCCCAGCCAGGCGCGGCAGAGAGTTCCTGCCGCCTGCTCGGTGAGCCCACCCGACACCCCTTCGCGTTCCGCGCACCCGGACGTGACCGCTGCCGCCCTGTGCCGTCACATCAGGGCGACGTAGTCCTCGAGGGTCCTCCCCTTCACCTTGGTGACCGGCGGGGTCAGATGGTCCGCGGTGCTGTTCTGCGCCAGGTAGTTGGACACCACCCACTGCATGTCCTTCGCGTCGACCACGCCGTCGTGGTTGATGTCCGCGGCGCGGTCGGCCGTGCCGCGGGCCGCGTAGACGGCGGCGGCGTCCCGGGCGTCGATGACGTCGTCCCCGTTGACGTCCCCGGCGACCAGCGCCGCCGCGGAGGAGGCGGCGGTGCCGGCGATGCCCCAACTGCCGTGCTGCGCCATGTCGATGTCCTCGTACCAGGTGAAGTGGCCGGGGACGTGCACCTCGAAGCGGTAGCGGGCCTCGGTGGGCGGCAGACCGGTCAGCGACATGCGGCCGGTGGCGTCCGGCTTGAGTTCGTAGCGGGTGCCGTCGGGTGCGGTGAGGGTGGCGGTGATGCCGTCGGCGGTGTAGTCGCGTGCCGGGTCGAACGCGAAGCCCGGGGTCAGCAGCGCCTGGGCCGCCGGGCGGGCGTTGAAGAGCGAGCCGGTGTTGAGCCTGGTGACCGAGCCGTAGAACTGGGTGTTGAGCGCCACCTTGGTCCCGTCGGCGCTGGTCGCGTTGGTGGTGCCGGTGGTGAGGCTCGCGGTGTTGGTCCACGCGCCGTCGAGCACCTGGTAGGTCACCTTCAGCAGCGGCAGCGAGTCGGCGGTGATGCCGCCCGCGGCCGACACGTCGAACGACGCGGTGGTGTACGCGCCCGCGTCGCTGCCGCCGTCCGTCGTCCGGATCGCGGACGGGCCGAACTGCGCGAGCGCGCCGGTCGGTTCGATCGACACGATCCTGGTGTTGCGGGCGTCGTAGCGGATCTGGCTGCTGAACGAGGTCCACTGCTTGAGGTTGTGGGCGGTGAGGGTGTACGTCACCAGGTCGCCCGGGCGGGCGGCAGCGGCGGAGGCGTCACCGACGACATAGGGCCGGCCGGCGTCGATCACGTTGATCATCCGCACGTCCCCGAGGTTCCCGGCGGCGTCCGCCGGCCACAGCTTGACGAAACCCACCGGCGGCCCGGTCGGCAGCGTCGCCTGCCCGGAGATCCGTCCGTCCGCGTCCGGCGCGAGCTGGTGGTCGGGCGCGATCGGGCTGAACGTCGAGTAGTACAGCGTGTTGTCGGCCTGGCCGATGTCGAGCCCGGCCTTGCGGATGGCGTCGGTCTGGCCGTCGAGCAGGGTGCCGGACAGGTCGAACTTCGTGGTGCCGACCGGGCGTTCGACGACCGTGGGCTTCGCCGGGTCCCACGCGCCGTACGCGTCGGTGTAGGTCGGAGCCTTCGAGTCGACGTAGATGTCGCGCAGTTCGGGGTAGGTGGTGCCCTGCGCGTCGCTGCCGACGATCCGCAGCTTGTAGTGGCCGTCGGTGGGCCACTTGCCGCGCGGGTCGACGGGCGTGTCCGCGCGCCCGGTGAGCGGGTGGTAGTAGCCGTGGACCGTCGCCGGGCCGTAGAGCACGCCCTCGGTGAGCCCGGTGGTGTCGATGGACCCGATGTAGCCGATGTCCTGGCCCGAGGCGTCGTCGAGGAAGATGTCCACCGAGCTGAGCTGCCCGGCCATCTGCAGGTCGAAGGTGACCGTGCCGGCGGCGGAGCCAGTGGTACCGGCGCCCTGGCCGGTGCTCAGCACCGACTTGGTCATGTCCAGCCTGGCGAAGCCGGTCTTGGCGATCCGCATGCCGAACGGCACGTGCAGGGACGGGTGTTGGGCATCGTCCGGGGTGAGCGTCAGCGCGCCCTCGTAGTAGCCGGCCGGCGTGCCCGCGGGCACCTCCAGGTCGGTGCGGACATAGCCCTTGCCGTGGCCGCCGATCTGGACGTGGTCGGTCGCGGTCAGCGTCATGCCCGCCGCGGCGGCGTCACCGGACGTGCCGGAGCCCCGGGTGAAGGCGGCCGCGACCGTGTACCGCACGGTGCTGCCCGAGCTGTTGGACACCTGGAGCCTGTCCGAGCGGGAGATCTCCTTGCCCAGCGGCAGCGTGCCGAAGTCCAGTGCGCCGGTGCGGTAGTGGCGCTGCACCGTGGACCCGTCGAGGGCGGTGTACGCGGTGGTGGCGTCGACGTCCACGGCGGTGGTCGCGTGGACGGCGGCGTACGGGTCGATGCGGCCCGCGCCGCTGTCGAAGACGCTGGTGGCGCCCGGCAGCGGGTGCGCGGTGTTCATCAGCGCGGTCTTGACGCCGTCCGGCGTGAGCGACGGGTCGTGCTGGAGCAGCAGCGCGGCGGCCCCGGCGACGTAGGGAGTCGCCATCGAGGTGCCGCTGAGCCGCTGGTAGGCGTAGGTGTAGTCGTCGCTGGAACCGTCGGCGTCGACCACGTCGGCCGGCACCGAGGACAGGACGCTCACGCCGGGCGCGGTGACCTCGGGCTTGATGGTGTTGGTCCCGTAGACCGGGCCGCGCGAGCTGAAGGAGGCCAGCCCGCCGGTGCCGAGGGTGAACTCGCCGCCCGGCGCGAAGGACACCGAGGCGCCGCCGGAGGTCTGCGCGGCGAGCGCGGCGCCGTCCGCCGTGGTCAGCGAGAACGCGGGGACGAACGTCCCGCTCTCGCCGAGGTACGAGGGTATGTACCCCTCGGCTGCGTTGTCGTTGACCAGCAGCACGGCGACCGCGCCCATCGTACGGGCCCGCTCCACCTTCTCGTTGAGCGTGATCGCGCCGCGCTGCACCAGCGCCACCCGGCCGGTGACGTCCTTGCCGGTGTAGCCGGCGGCGGTGCCGGTGCCGACGTCCACCACCTGGTAGCTGCCGTGGGCCAGCGCGGCGAGGGCGTCGCCGTACGGCTGGGCGAGCAGGCGGCCCTGCGCTCCGGCGGATCCGGCGGTCACCGTGTACGACGGCAGGTGCAGCGGGGTGTCGTTGGCGCCGACCGTGATCGGCAGCGCCGCCGCGCCCGGCGTCCCCAGCGTGTAGGCGCCGGGGCCGCTGTTGCCGGCGGCTATGACGGTGGTGATGCCGTCGAGCACCATCGTGTCGGCGGCCACCGCCTCCGGGCTGAGCGGCGCGTCGACCGGCGCGCCGAGCGACATGTTGACGACGTTCATGCCGTCCTTGACCGCCTGGTCCATGCCGGCCAGGACCGCGCTGGTGCTGCCGCTGCCGTAGGGGCCGAGCACGCGGTAGGCGTACACCTTCGCGCCGGGCGCGACGCCGTGCGCGGCGCGCTCGGTCGACTCGTCGCCGCGGCCGGCGATGATGCCGGCGACGTGGGTGCCGTGCAGCGTGTAGTAGGTCTCCCCGCTGTTCGTGCGCGGCTGCCCGGACGCCTTCCAGTCGGCGTACGTGGTCTCCATCGGGTCGTCGTCGTTGTCGACGAAGTCGTGGCCGCCCGCGTAGGCGTCCTTGAGGTCCGGGTGGTGGTAGTCGATGCCGGTGTCGATGATGCCGACCTTCACGCCCGCGCCGGTGACGCCCTCGGCGTGCAGGCGGCGGATGCCCGCGGCGATCGCGTCCTCGTCGCTGCTGTCCGTACCGCCGGCCGCGGCGGTCGTGCCGCTCGTGCCGGCCGCCTGGTCGTCGAGCGCGTGCACCGTGGTGTCCGGCCAGACCGACGCCACCTCGCCGAGCGTGAGGAGGTCCGCGACCCGGTTGCCGGGCAGCGACATGCTGACCCCGTCGAACCCGTCGGTGTAGGCGCGCCGCACGGTGTAGCCGTCGCCGGTCTTCTTGCCGGCGCCGCCGGGGAACGCCTTGGCCAGCGAGGCGTCGAAGCCCGTGTGGGCGTTCTGCACGGCCTGCCGTGCCGACGCGGCCGACAGGCTGCGGCCCTGCTCCGCGGCGAGCAGCCGGGCGGCCGCCGCGGCGGGCTGCCGGAACCGCACGATCACGTCGACCGGGCGGTCGGACTTCAGCACCGACTGGTCGGTGACGTGCAGGCCGTCCGCGTCGATGGCGCTCAACCGGTGCAGGGCCTGGCGCTGCTGCGGGCTGAGCGAGGAGAGGAGCTGCTCGGCGGCGCTGCGGCCGGCGGTTCCGGAGGCGTTCGGCTGTGCGTGTGCCTGCGCGGGCAGTCCGAGGAGCAGGGCGGTGAGCGCGGCGGTCGGCAGGGTATACCCGCGTCTGCTGCGGCGAGATGGGCGCGAGGTCATGGGTCGTTCCGTTCCTGGGCGGGCATGGTGCTGCCCACACCCGGAGCGAGCCGGTGGCGGGCGGTATCCGTCGAGGATGCACGCCGGCAGGACGGGTGCGACATCCGATCGGATGGCGAGACGGCGACGTGACGAGATGTCGCCACGCCTCCGTGCCTGCTCGCAAGGCCCCTGGCTCCGCTCCCTTTCGAGGACAGACGGTGACACCCGCAAGGGCAATGGACGACACTGATCGGCATGCCGTCCGACCTCGGAGTACCGCCGCCCGACGGGTCCGCGCTGCAACCCGCCCTCACCCGCCTGTACGAGGAGCTGCGCCGCGCCGAGTCGGCGGTGGCCGGCGTGATCGAGGCGTGCGACCGCGAGCACGGCGCGTCGATCCCGGGGCTGGTGGAGTTCGTGGAGGGGCGGGAGGCCCAGGGGCGCAGGCTGACGGAACTGGAGTACGGGGCCCGGACCTCGATCCTGGTCTGCCAGTCCGGCGCCAACCGGGTCGCGCCCGTGCCGTCCACGTTCACCACCCCGGCACCCGAGTCCCCGGTCCCCAGGGAGGATCCGCGCGGCAAGCTGGCCGGGGTGGACTACCGCGTGCTGGTGGACCGGGACTTCCTGTCCGAGCCCACCGCCGTGCTCGCTCTCGACGAGCGGCTCGCCGAAGGCCACCGGGTGCGGGTGATGGACCACCCGCTGACCAAACTCGTCGTCGTCGATGAGCAGGTGGCGATGGTGCAGCTGAGCCCCGAGCGGTCGATGGTGCTCAGACCGCCGCTGGTGATGCTGGTGGGTGAACTCTTCGAGGCGCACTGGCGGCGGTCGCGGCCCTACCTGCGGGAGGAGGGCGACCTCGACCCGAACGACCGGCGGATCCTGCAGCTCATGCTCTCCGGGCTCACCGACACGGCGACGGCCAACCAGTTGGGCACGTCGCCGCGGACCGTGCAGCGCAGGCTGCGCGCGCTGATGGACGCGGCCGCCGTCTCCTCGCGCGTCCAGCTGGGCTGGTACGCGATCCGCAACAACTGGGTCTGAAACAGGCGGCGGCGGTCCGGGCCCGTCCCGGGGGACGGACCCGGCCCGCCGGTCATGCGGGGGACGGTTTCAGAGCTGCGCCACCACCACCTTGGTGGTGCCCTGGTCGGTCAGGTCGTAGGCGTAGAACGCCACCTGGTCGTGGTCGTTGAGACCGATGCCCTCGGTCGGCATCCAGTGCTTCGGGTCGACCATCGCGCCGAGGTCGTACATCCGGCCTTGCGGGTCCCAGACCACCGCGGTGTCCTGGTCGGGCGCGGTCTCGGCGGTGCCGGCGATCCAGCCCTGGTCGTTGACTGCCAGCGCGTGCGCGTCGTACCCGAAGTCGGGCAGCCGGGTCATCGTGCCGCCCGGCTTCAGCACGAAGGCGTCGTCACCGCTGGTGCCGACGATCTCACCCGAGGCGTTGACGGCCTGCGCGTAGCTGTCGGCCATCCCCGGCAGCGTGCCGAGGTCGGTGACGGTGCCGTCCGGCGACCACTTGACCGCGCGGCGCAGGCCGTTCAGCGACGAGTGCCCGACGACCGTGCCGTCGTCGGCGATCGCCAGCGGTTCGGTGAGCTGCGCGCTCGACGACAGGTGCGGGAGCGCGCGGAAGCCGCCCGCGGCCGTCCACACGAACGGGTCGTTGACCTCGGTGTTCCGGCCGGTCGCCGGGTCGGTGACATAGCCAGTGGCGTTGCCGACGACGGTCCCCGAGTCGTTCACCGCGAAGGCCCGGTCGAAGGTGTAGGCCCGCCAGTCGGGCATCGGCAGCACGGTGAGCTTGCCGGCGGCGTCCCACACACCGCCGTGCGTCTGGCTGCCGATGGTGAGCTGACCGGCGGCGTAGCCCGCGGTGCGGCTCTGCCCGAGGACGTGGCCGTCACGGGCACCGCCGTTGTCGAGCAGCGCGACACCGTGCTGCGGGTCCCAACGCACGGGCACGCTCTGCCCGTTGACCTGCTTGGAGCCGGCGACCTGACCCAGGTCGGTGAGGCTGAAGCCGATCGCCGGGCCGAAGCTGCCGGTCACCGTGACCTGCGGCTGGGTGAGCGTGCCCACCACCAGGTCCGCGCTGCCCAGGGTGGTGCCCTGGTCGGTCGCGACGGAGAAGCGGCCGACCAACTGCCGTCCGGCGGGCGGTCGGGTGTCGGCGGTCATCCGGCCGCGGACGGTGAGCTTGCCGCCGTGCGGCAGCGCGACCGGTGCGGCGTCGTCGACGGTGACCGATCCCAGGGAGTCCGAGAAGACGGTGTCCTGGATGTCGACGGCGGTGCTGCCGGAGGGCACGTGCGTGCCGGCGACGTAGATCTCGTAGTAGCCGGGCGCAGGATCGTCCACGGCGATGGACTCCTGCGAGCCGCCGTGGGTGGACGAACCGACGAGGACCCCGGTGGAGCTGACCAGGTACAGGTCCAGATCCGCCTGGGGATCCGTCGCGTTGCCCATGGTGATCTCCAGCCGCTTGCCGTCCCGCGGCACCGCGATCTGCTTGCCGGTCATCTGGCCGTCCGCGACCGTCGGGTGGTCCTGCGCCATCGCGCCCAGCGCGCCGCCGGTGGCGTGCGCGGTGACCGGGCCGAAGGCGTTGGTCGCGGTGAAGGTGCGCTCGACGGGCTCGTGCACCGCGGCCTCGTCGACCGTCCCCGACGCCGGGTCGAGCACGGCGCCCTGCACGGCCGCGGTCATCCGGTACGGGTTCTCCAGCGCGGGGGAGGTGCGGCGGCTCTCCACCTGGAACTCCCAGACGCCCGCCATCGGCTGGTGGTAGGTCCGGGTCGCCGGATCGCATTCCTTCGGGTCGGAGTAGGAGGAGTAGCAGCGGCCCGACGCGTTGTCGTCGACCGGCTTGCCCTGCGGATCGATCGCCAGGAAGCGGGTCTGGCTGCCCTTGGCGAGGCCCGACAGGTCGGCCTTCAGCGCCTGCGCGCCGGCCGGGACCGCGACGAACAGCGAGATGGTGCCGTTGCGTTCGACCTGGCCGCTCTGCGCGGCGCTGTAGGCCGGCGCCGCCGGGGCGTCGGCGGCGACCACGGTGACCAGCACGAGCTTGTCGACGCCGGGCGTCGCCGGGTCGTCGACGCGCAGCACCGCGGAGTGCGCGCCGCCGGTGCGCGGCAGCGCGCGCACCTCGACCGTGGCGGCTTTCCCCTGCGGCAGGGTCACCCGCGACGGCGCGGAGAACGTCCCGTCGTTGCCGAGCCAGGACAGCTCGGCCTGGTCGCTGCCGCCGCCGGTGCGGGTGAGCTGCACCTGGTACGTCCGGGCCGTTCCGGCGGTCTGGCCGCCCTGGTCCGGCGCGCAGCGGTTGTACAGCCCGTCGCCGGCGCGCGGGGTGACCAGCGCGTCGGCGAGCACCGTGCACACCGGTGCCCTGACGCCGTACGCGGTCGGCTCGGCGCCCTTGGCCAGCACGGTCCACGCCTTGCCGACGGATATCAGACCGGCGCCCTGGGCGTAGGCGGGGACGTCGTGCAGGAAGTCCGCGGTGCCGGTCATCGCGGTCCGCAGGGCGGCCGGGCTGACCTGGCGGTGGCCGGCCGCCGCGGCCGAGAGCAGCAGCGCGGCGGCTCCGGTCGCCTCCGGCGAGGCCATCGAGGTGCCGTTGTACATCGCGTAGCCGGGCGGCAGGTCGTAGCCGGCCTGCGGCACGCCCTCGCCGGTCTGCCACATCGGGACGGTGGAGACCGCCGCTCCGGGCGCGACCAGGGTCGGCTTGAGGCCGCCGTCCTCGCGCGGCCCGCGCGAGGAGAACGGGAACAGCGCCTGCGAGGCGGCGACCTTCGAGCCGTAGTCGGCCCACCAGGTCTGCTTGCTGACGGACGCGCCGACGCTGACCACCTCGGTGGCCGTCGACGGCTCGGCGACGGTGTTCATGCCGGGGCCGTCGTTGCCGGCGGAGACGAAGAGCTGCACGCCGTAGTCGTCGATCAGCCGGTTGTAGAGCAACTCCCGCACGCTCGAACCGTCGTTGAGCGCGGTCAGGCCGCCGATCGACATGTTCACCACGTCGACGTGCCGGTTGACCACCGCGTCGATCATGCCCTCGGTCAGCGCGTAGTCGCTGCACCCGGCGGCGACGCAGACCCGCTCGGAGACGATCCGGGCACCGGGCGCGGCGCCGTCCATCCGCCCGCCGAACAGGCCGTGGCCCGCGGTGATGCCGGCCACGTGGGTGCCGTGCGTGCCGGACACCAGGCCGAGGCTGACGAAGTCCGCGGTCTTTCCGGCGTAGGCGGCGCCGCGCGCCGAGAGGTCGACGCCGTCCCGGTGCTCGACGGTGAACGGCACCGTCTCGGCGACGGCCGTCTTCGGGTCGTCGGTGCCGAAGTGCGCGACCTGGCCGCTCTCGGCGTACGGGCGCACGATGTCGCCGTCGCCGAAGGCATGGTCCTGGTCGGCGTCCACCCAGATGGTGTGGTCCGAGGGGCGGTACAGCACCCCGAACACGTCGCCGGTGTCGCCGTCGCGATTGACGTCCCCGCCCAACTCGCTGTTGTACAGCGACTTCTCGGCGAAGGTCTGGAACTCGTAGTCGCCGGGCGGCGCGGTCCAGGTGACGCCGCCGGAGCGGAAGGTGCCGTCGGTGACGGTGACCTTGGTGCGCATCTCCAGCCAGGTCGGGTCGCCGTCGAGCACCGGGTCCGTGGCGGTGTACCAGCCGGTGATCTTGCGCTCGCCGGTGGTGGTGGTCCGCAGCGCCGGGTGGTCCAGGTCCACCCCGGTGTCCAGGATGCCGACGGTCACCCCGCGGCCGTCCCAGGTGGGGTGCTGGTGGACGAAGTCCACCGCGCCGGTCTCGCCGGCCGGCAGGTACGGGTTGTCCGCCGGGGTGTCCGGGCCGGGTGCGGGCGCGGGTGCGCCACCGCCCTGATCGCCCTGCCCGCCCTGCTCGTCCTGGTCCGTCACCGGTGACGGGTCGGGCAGCTTGTACAGGGTGTCGAGGTCGATCGCGCTGACCGAGTCCAGCGCCGCCAACTGCTCGGCCTTGCCGGTCGGCACGGTCGCGCGCAGGTAACCGATCCTGTCGTAGACCTTCTCTGTCGTACCGCCCAACGCGGCGACGGCGGAACGCACTTGGGCGGTTCGGCCCTCGGGGGTGGCGAGCAGCACGGTGACCGTCGCGGCCTTACGGCTCTGCGCCTGCTGGAGCAGCGTGCGGTCGCGGGGGCCGAACTTCTCGTGCGGATCGGCCTTGGCCTCGGTGGTCCGCGGCGCACCCAGCGAGTGCGGGGTGCGGCCGTTGCCGGCCGCGGGTGCGGCGAGCGCGGACGGCGACCCCAGCGCGAGGGTGGCCGCGGTGAGGCCGGCCGCCAGGACCGCGGCGGTCAGCCGGGCTCCGCGGCGGGAGGGTGGGTGTGGCATGGAATCTCTTCCCGGTCGTGGGTGGAGTGATCTCTCGGGTGGAGCGCTGCGGTTCCGCGATCGGGCGGTGCGCGGGCGACGCGCCGCCCGGCGCGCGGAACCGCGCCGGCACGGACCGGGGTTCGGCCCGTGCCGGAGCTTGCGGGTTCAGCGGGTTCCGCGGGCTCCGCGGTCAGACCAGCCGGTAGGCGCGCACCATCGTCTGGTCCACCTGCGCGCCGTGGCCGTCGTCGAGCACCACCCGCAGGTGCACGTACGTGCCCGCGGGCGCGTCACCGGCTACCGCCGCGACCCACGCGCCGTGGGACCTGGCGACCGGCGCGTCCTGCCAGCCGGTGACGTCGTCGACCCGGGTCTGGTCGCCGTAGGCGTACTGCAGCCGCACGCCGTCCAGCGGCACCGGCCCGTCGGCGGCGTCGCTCACCGCGGCCAGCGTGACGGCGGTCGCCCTGCCCGCGGGCACCTGGTTGCGGAGGTCGGACGGGACGTCCACCACCGGCACCAGCACCTGCTGGGGGCCCTGCGCCGCCGCGCCGGTGGGGAAGGTCCACTCGGTCCGGTAGGCCAGGCCCATGGTGTTGGTGGTCCCCGGCTGGCGGGACCACTGCTGGCGGAGCGTCACCAGGGCCTTGTCCTGCGGAACCACGTACCGGCCGGCCACCGGGACCTGCGGGACGCCGTCGAGCAGCAGTTGCCGGGTGCCGCTGTCGTACATGTCGAGGGTGGTGTCGTGGCCGCCCGCGTCGCCCACCGGCGGCAGCACCGTGGTGAGCCGGTTCGCGTCCCGGCGCACCAGCGCGCTGGCGTAGGTGACCCGGGTGACCCCGTAGGGCGCCTTGTACCACTCGGCGTCCGCGCGGCCCGCGGAGACGGTGTGCGGGCCGTCGTAGGCCGTCCCGTCGTACGGGGAGAGGGTGCGGCGCATCAGGGTCGTCCAGGCCAGGTCGGGCGACGCGGTGAACAACTCGGTGCGCTGCTGCGGCGCGTGCAGCGGCAGGGTGGTGCCACCCGCCCACACCGCGGGCATGCCCGGGACACGGACCTGGACGTCCGACCAGTAGGTGCTGTCGGGTCCCTGCACGTGGTAGCCGGCGTCGCGGATCGCCAGGTCCTTGTCGTGGACCTTCTGCACGCCGGTGAAGGTCTTGCCGGTGCTGTAGCGGGCCACGTTGTACATGTACGGGCTGGTGGCCACCGCGGTGCCCGACCAGCGCACGGTCACCGGACCGCGGGCCAACTCGGCCCGCAGGGCCAGGGAG
>Ga0136643_10010730_pt1 | contig 13540 bp, 4 predicted proteins | sample TergutLab28metaG_FD_96883 | JGI IMG/M metagenome (GOLD analysis project Ga0136643, IMG submission 96883) | Labiotermes labralis P1 segment gut microbial communities from Petit-Saut dam, French Guiana - Lab288 P1 (version 3) (version 3) | ecosystem: Host-associated > Arthropoda: Insects >...
GACCACTGGGGAGGCCTAGGCGTAGATGGGTGGATAATATTAGGATGGATTTCCAGGAGGTGGGATGTGGGTATATGGACTGGGTTGGGCTGGCCCAGGATAGAGATAGGTGGCGGACGCTTGTGAGTGCGATAATGAACATTCGGGTTCCGTGAAATGAGGGGAATTTCTTGACTAGCTGCAAACCAGTTAGCTTCTCAAGAAGGACTCTGCACCATGGAGTAAGTAAGTAATGCCAACTGATGCACATACATAAAAATTCCACATTAAAGCATTAAAATTTGCTCCGACGTGTTTCCATCCTAAGATCACCATCAGGGAGCTACACTTTCCTCGCTAAAGTCACTATTAAAGTTAGTCATTGATTAATTTCTTTGTATAAACAGGGCGTTTTGGCAGCATGTCTTATTGTGTAAGGTTATGTTTTTGAGAGTGCCCGACTGTGGGTGTGCGTCCTGTGCTTTGCTGCGTATCACACAGCAAAGCACAGGACGCACACCCACAGTCGGGCACTCTCAACAACATAACCTTACACAATAAGACATGCTGCCACAACACCCTGTTTATGCAACGAAAATAATCAGTGACTAATTTTAATAGTGACTTTAGCGAGGATGATGATCTTAGGATCGAAACATGTCGGAGCATTTTAAATGTTTTAATGTGGAATTTTTATGTATGTGCATCAGTTGGTATACTAATTAAATAATTTATCAAGGTTGTTCACATTACCTATAAGTAAAGTGACCAGATTTGTTAATGATCAAAGCTGGACAACACTGTAGCATGGTTGCAAATTAAGTAAAATTTTTATGATCAGTTCTTATACAAAAGCAGTAAGAAATGTAAGAGATTTAGTTCTGTTTTTGTAGACTGTTTGATTTAACAGATTATTAGGTTGCAAAATCGCAAGGTTGTCAGAGTATAACGACTTGTAATTAGTTGCCGGCTTCCTTGGTACAGACATACTTTTGTTTCAAACACCTGTTAACTTTCCCTCCGATTATGCTCTCTTAAACACAGGTCTAGACATGTAAAAGTAAAATCGTCTGAACTGTGATGCCTTGTCGTCTGATGAATATTAATTGGCGTTTAATAGAAACTTGCTACATTCATCTTCATTTGTGACAGCCTCAAAACTCGCACGGGTAAAAAAGTGTTTGGCACATAAGCATAATAACTTTTAACAAACTCCTAAAGAGGAAAGAGACATAATAACTTTACAGCTATTTTTATAAACAGACCACTGGCAAGCAGCGCTTACCAAATTCTCCTTCATATGGCAAAACTTAAAGGGAAGCAATTTTGGTAAGGTCTTTTGGATAATTTCTTGTTGTATAGGCAGCTTCACTTTTAAGTTGTAATATTCTGTAAAAATTTTCTCTATTGTCATTCTTTCGATTAGATACAGTCCGAAGGTAGGACTTTACATGTATGTAGAAATAAACATTGCATTCATGAAGAAATTAAGAGCACATTTGAGCAAGGAAGTGCTTGCTATCATTCGGTGCAGAATCTTGCGCCTTCCAGTCTTCCATCTAATAATATAAAGTTACAAATGTAGAGAAATAGAATTTTACCTGCCGTTTTGAATATGTATGAAACTTAGGCCCAGGGTCTTCGAGTGCAGAGTGCTGAGAAATAAATTCGGCTGAAGAGAAACCAGTAAAATGTGAGCGGAGAACACTGCATAAGGAGAAGCTTCATGATCTGCACTCCCCACCTTATTTTATTCGGGTTACCAAATCAAGAAAAAATAGATGGGCAGGTCATGTAGCACGTATGAGGGATAAAAGAGGTACACACACAGTTTTGGTGAAAAAAACCTGAGAGCAAGAGACCATTTGGAAGGCCTAGACGTAAATGATAAGGTAATATTAGAATTAATTCTCAGGAAGTAGGATGGGGCGTGGACTGGACTGTTCTGGTTCAGGGCAGGGAGAGGTGGCGGACTGTTGTGAATTCGGCAATGCAACTTCTGGTACCAGAAAATTCGGGGAACTTCTCGACTGGCTAAGGGCCTGTTAGGTTTTCAAGGATTCTGTTCCTTCGAGTTAGTCAGTTAGTTAGTTAGTTAGTTAGTTGATTGGTTCGTTGTTTGGTTGGTTGGTTGGTTAGTAAGCTAGTTAGTTAGTTGGTTAGTCAGTCAGTCGGTCATTCGGTTAGTCGGTTAGTCCATTAGTCGGTTAGTCGGTTAGTCGGTTAGTTAGTTAGTTAGTTAGTTAGTTAGTTAGTTAGTTAGTTAGTTAGTTAGTTAGTTAGTTAGTTGGGTAGGAAGATAAGTAGGTAGTACTTGCGCACAAAGAACAGGATACTACAGTCAAAACAACTCCACAAGCACAAAAAGGACATTGTTTGCCCCACAATAGACAGCCATTCATAAGACACGTACGTCCAACGCGGACGCATAACAGAATCATTTCTCATCTCAGAGATCGGTAAGATGTTCACTGGAGAGTGGTATTCTCGTCCCACACTGCATTTTTCTCTACACTGGTATATTTTTCTATCCAATCTCAAAGACAGCCCAGCAAATATATGACAGCAGATCATTTTCAAGAATACAACAAGCGATTGGACATCCATTTACAGATACAACACTGCTGTAACATCTGCAGGTTCGTTACCGGGTAGAACCGCCTAAAGCAGCGACCGGCAGAAATCAATCATTTCGGTGTCCTGACCATCGCAGGGACGATACGAAGCTTTGCACTTACGCTTTGGATGAGTGAACTTTTAAATTAACATCACGTGGATATCAGTCAGGGAGCCAATGCAGACTAAAAATTGTCTTCGTTGTGGAAAACACGGCACTGCGCACATTTCATGATGTGGATTTTACATATAGAGGCGTCGTTATACACAGATATGCAGAGACCTGTCGGTGCAACATGAATAATACGACAGAAACTCCATAAAGAAAGGGTTATACAGGGAAGCTGAAATAGCCCGCCTTCCGCAGATGAGATTAAGTGTGGGCCTACTTAAGAAATGTGGAGGCAAGGTGGATTGAAAGAGTGCAAGTAAGCCATACAACTCGAGGTGGGTTCACGGCTAAACAGCTGCAATCTGATGCTGGCAAATAGCTACGGGTCGAGTCGACATAGTGTTGGACATTGCACATTCTCCATGTTATTGTCTTTCTCCGATTAATGGCAGAATCAGTTTTATTACTGTCTCACATTTCGACAGAAAGCCACAGCCATCTTCAGAGAGCTACAAATGTTACAAAGACACGCGGAGCGTGCTATACAGGTTTTCAATAACAAAAGGTAATATGTTTTGTACATATTAATGTCTTTCATAAATATACGATGTTATTAAAATTATAACAAGAATTAAATATTAAAATTATATAAAATGTTTTATTCAAATCTAATGTTTATTGGACCGTGCATCATTGTGATAGCTGAAGAATAAAAGACCGACTTGGTGTCACTTGCTATTTTATTGTACTTTTATGTCCGAAACTTGTTGAGTACATAAAAAGTAAAATAAAAGAGCAAGTGAAATCAAGTTGGCCTTATATTCTTCAGTTGTATTCAAATATCTGATGATGTAGGATTTACCTACAGTTTTCGTACAGTTGATGCCTCAGGTTCGATAAGTGCAGTGCACGCCATACCTTACAACAACCTGCATAACACTCTGTACATGTCTTTATCATATGTATCTCACTGAGGATGGTTGCGGTTTGTAGCCGAAACACATAGAGGCAGTAAAACCAATTGTGCAGTTAGCTGGAGCAAGACAAGTGTGTTGAGGACATCGGGTATGTCTCGCATTTATCATAAAGTTTAAGTCTGAACACAGGACCTTGCAACATATGACTAAGTTGTGAGCTACATTGTATGCCGAACTGCAAAGCAACAGCTGGCTTGTACTTGCTGTCATTCGTTTACATTGATAAACACAACTATAGTGACGTATGAAACATGGCACATCAGTATCTTCCAGCAAAACCGTGAAGGATCGATCCAAAAATTGGTAACACAAAACACTTGTGTTTTCCACTCGTCCACTACAATGGCCTAATCGGTGAAAAAGTAAATGATATAAAAACAAAATGCGCTTTTTAGAGCGTCTTTTAGAGTTTCTGCATCAGTCGCGGGAGGACATTTACCTACAATGCGAATGGATCAAGATGTGACAGGAAAAAAAAATTGTTTTTAATGGCCTCTTCCGTAAAACTCTAAGTCACAATATGAAGGGAAATAATTTTACAAGCATGATATTTCAAACTGTGTAAGACAAAAATTGTAATTAGACAAAGTGTTTGAATTTCAATACGTGAGATTTCGCCTTGATAGTCATCTGGCGGTAAGAAAACTACTCAAGTTTAATAGTAAAATTCACTAATCACCCACCATCAAATACAGAGTCAGATAAACTGGCTCACATATTCATTGTTCCTTTGTAGGTGACATAGCATACCATTATGGATGCAGTTTTACGAAAACGTAATTACAACACGAACTTCAAAGACCCAGTTTATCTTCAGTCTGTTGTAATATCTTTGAAGATTATGGCATTTCTTACATGAACCCAGAGAGAATATCAAAAATACAAACAAAAAGAAGTTTACTAAAAAACTGTAATCTTTTGTCCGTTGTTCACAAGTTGTACAGACTGCTGCGCCTCAATTGCCTGGCCTCGACTTTATCACTTCGCAAATTCTCTTCGTCTGGCTAAGCCTAGTATTTTCTGGCTATTTCTTTGCAGTAGGAGACATCCTTTGAAAGAGAGCATTGCATTCCGAGATTCTCTACCTTTTCATACGTTTTCCGCCGCCTTATATGAACAACCGACGTCAGAAGATTATAAAAGGGCAAGTAGAATTGTCGCATGTGAAAGTCCTGACACAATGACAAAAAAAACAGCTTTCTCCTACAGTGTCTTGCACCAACACTACTATCCAGGTAAACGCAAATGTTCATGCATATATAGCACTTAGAATAGAAGACACTAGCAAGGGCCTTCATCACCTTCACAAATAACGTGGCATACAATTTCTATATGCACCCTATAGGCATTTTGCTGACCTGAAAATTTCCTTTCAAGATACCCAGAAACTTACCGGGGCGATCATAAAATTCCTCCATTTCACGTTGTTCTGTGATGGCTAAATTTAATTTGTATCGCCGTAACTTCTTCGGAACTCAATTTAATATTTCATTCCCACCAACATACATGCCTATTTCAAAACGGTAGCAATTCTTCTACGGGAACAGACTATTCATTACGTTGGGCACAGTAGGCTGCTACTAGGCCTTACAGTCTACTGAGCCAGATGAAGCCATTCCAAACCCTCACACCCCATTTAATTACACATTTTAATATTATCTTCCCATTAACTTCCAGTTTCCTAAGATTGTTCCTTTCCTTCAAGCTTTCCTACTAAAATTCCTTTGGCTCTTTATATTTCTCATCTCTCCCATGTGTGCTTTGTGCATGAAATTCTGCACTTTCTTTAGAAGACTGTTCCACAAATTTTATTAAAACCGAAATTTTAAAACGTTTTACTTTTGCTGCACAGCCAGCTGGCTCGTTTCCATGTCATGAAGTTCTCTTCTCCTAAGCTTCTTGTTTATTTACATGTTCTTCGGAGTCGGAATGGTTCCATTGATACAGTGACTTGACGACGATCTGGAAGACTGCGGAACTGCTGTTCGATTCCCGGAAAGAGGAAGAGACTTTTTTTTTCTCAACGTCCACAGCACCTGTGAGGTTTACCCATTCTTTTATTCTGTGAGTACGGAGAAAGAGGGTCCATCCCCGCTGTTAAAGCAGCCGGTGCGTCAACCTGAGCACACACTTCTATCTAGTACATATAATGCCTGTAATTAGACAGTTCTAAAAGTCGTAACTTTATATGTCACAGCTGTCATATTCCTGGAAACTCTAAGGACGGCTTATATGAGCCAGACGCTCAACTAAATTCACTTTACTTATAATTAATAACATATTACTTAGGTCGCACTTAAGGAACCTTGGTAATTAAGCGCTGTTTCATTATGCAAGCCACAGTATAGACGTTTCCGCATGTACGTCTGTCCAATGTCACTCTGAACACTGAACCAAAACCCCTTCTGCATAGAAGTCCATTTCCCACGCTTATTTCTTTCCGATGTAATTTCATTTTGTGTTTATTTAATTTTATATCACACAAGCCCATTTGATTTAATTCATAATTGAGAGGGCCCACCGGACACTGCGGCCTCTCGAGAGAACCCTTCCTCGGTGTGTTTACAAATGTAAGTCACAAGCCAAAACAAAGGGCTGACAAATTCAAACATTAAAATAAATGTTAATGTGAAACAGGTTTAGTTTAAAAACTTATGTACCGTATTAAGAAGTGTATTTGTTTTAAAAATAAAGAACTCCATTCTCACTTCTAAAATGCCGTAATATATTTTTAACTCATGGTTCAGTCCATCACAATTCAATGTTAATAAGAATCCAACTAGATGCAACAGTATGCTATTTCCCTCCAACGTGGCCTGCAGGCCACGTTGGAGGGAAGTAACTGTACCAGTATTATGACCTGTACCGGAGGTTGCGGTTACAGTTATTAGTACTCCTGATGATGAGTGCTGTGACACCCGAAACATGTAGAGTGACTTTGCAGTGAATAAATATCTGCATACTGTTGCACCTGCTTGGATTTTTATTAACATTGACACCGTAATATGTTGGCTTTCACCAAGACAGGGTAAAGAATACGTGTCGTGTCTTCTCGCGTATCACACTCCGTTCACATTAAGGACAATTGCGGGCCTCCCTCTTAATAAATAAACTTGGTCGTACAAGAATAAAAATCAGTCTTAACGGAATTCAAGTTGTTCATCTATACTTGTTCTCAGCATTAATTTTTATGTAACTTGCTACCGTCTTTCTTGTCTGCTTCGGTTTCCAATTCTTTCGGCGTTTTGCCAACATTGCTTTCCCTAGAAACTCTATCTTCAATAATACAGACACAGAAGTGCAAGGCGCAACGTAAGATATTGGCTTCATAATCATTTTGTATTCTAATAATGAAAACTGGGTCTATAATACAGGACACCGGAGCATGAATAATGTTATTCATTTTCATCCTGCTTGCCGTCTTTAAAGAAGTGAAACAGAAGGAATACGCTGCATACTGAAGACTTCAGCGATAACTGAGAGCGTATTAAATCAGCATTTGAAATATAAATTTTGTTTTGAAACAAAGTAATTTTACCTTCTTGGCAGCGCCTTTTATTAAAATGATAGACATACGCCAAGGCAGGCATGATGAACATGTGTGACAAAATTTAGTTGGAAAGCTTGAAGAGCAGAGACGCTTGGGAATCTAGATACATGTGGAAAATAAAAATAAATGGGTCTTAAATAGATAATGTGTAACAGTGTGGAATGGATTCATCAGGCTGAGGATATGGTTCAGCTGAACGCTCTTCTGAGCATATTAATAAAATTTCGGGTTTCGTATAAAAGCAGGAAATTTCTCTTCCAGGTTTGTGACCGCTTATTTCTCAAGAAAGTACTCTACTCTAAGCAGCCGGTTACTTCGGAGATTAGTTGGTCAATTAGTTTGCTATTTACATAGGGAGAATAAAGGAACACTAAAACCAGCAAATTTGTGTTATACACATTTGTGTGGAGAAAATAAAAGAGCTATCTGGTAAAACTGATAGTGGTAAAATGCAACAGCGACAAGCGCTTCGACTGGACTTCCAAGCCAGAGGGATCTGGAAGAAAACAGCATGCAGAAAAAGAAAAGATCCTGTAGTCTGAGTATACAATTGACGTAACATGGCTGAGAAAAAGAATTGAGACTATGGTAGTAAAATTGACACTGTTGAAGAAATATACAATTTAAAACCCGTCCCTGCGAAAATAGTCCCCGTTGGCTCTAGTACATTTCTACGTTGTCTTCTTCCAACCTTCCTAACATTCTTGGAACTCCTTTTCGTCAATGTTGTTTCGGTACACTGTCGTACGTTTGTTTAAACGTCCTCCACGATGTCGAATTGAGTTCCTCTCAAGGAACGTTCAGTATTCGAAACAGGTCAGGTGATAATAAGCGACACTTGGTAATTGGGGTGTGTGTTTCATCAATGTGATTTGATTTCGGGTAAAACATTACTTCATTTATATCGCAGGATGGAAAAGAGCGTAGATGTAATGGAGAAACCACGTTCAGGGCCACAGCTGCGGGTCTTTACGACACATTTATCCCCCTCAACTTTCCAGAAAATAGGATATTTGTAGAAGTGCTGGTTCACAATTTACCCCGCTGGAAGACTTTCGTTGAGCGCGACATCCTTAATACTGAAAAACACAATTCACTTCTTCTTCACTTTGGAGCGCAATATTCTTGCCTTCTTTAGTCAAACATAGAAGTCCTTTATCCAGCAAAGTTTAGTTTTTTTTTTAGTTTGGGGATCTTACTGGAATGCACATGATCCGTCGTCAGTGATAAAATGGTTCACAAAATCCGGATTTTTCTATTTCCTTTAAAACGTTCAGTGCAGATGTCGATCCTTCATTTCGTAGTCACGTATTGGAACTTCGGGCACTAACTTTGTCATGTCAATATCGTCCATAAAAATCTTCCAGACTGGATTCATATTCACGTTCGGCATGTCAGAAAATCATTCTATTTGTTAAGGAGTGACAAACACGGAAAATCTGGAATTTTTGGGTGTGTTCAACGGTTTCTAATTTTTTGGACGAATGTATTTAAGATCAATTTGCACGTCATTTCATTAGTCCAAAACACGGTATGACATTCAGACACCCGAACAGGAGACGCTCACCGTATTGTCAACCCTATGTACTTGACTGCTCCAAAGTCATATCACACATTTTCAGCAAATTCGGTAGAACACAACTTGAAAACAGCAGTGCAAAACAATGCTATTTGCCTGACTAGAACATGAAAGCACTTCTTATAATAGGAAAATACCACGCTAAGCGAATGTATAATTTGATTTTGGACGGGAATATTGTGTACACTGTACGTCCAATTGCCTTTCATTTTTGCATGACCAGTTTCTAACGAATAGTAATTTTTTTATTTCAAAGTACCGTCTATACACAACTATCAAATATCAGTTGTAGTTTTTCAACTGGTTAATCAGGTTACATGTTACTACCGTTTTATCCGGCTATCATCAGGCCTACAGAATAATATTGTCAATTAAGGTACATTCGTTAATTCTACCAATCGGATCCCATTGTTTACACTGGACTTTTAAGTGCATTTAAAAGCTTATGTTAGCGGTTAAAATTCTTACGAATAGGTTAGGTAAGCACTTGTTTCTAAAACCATTGTAGTATGCTTCTAGAAGAACAGCTAACCAAATAAGTAACAGCGAAACAGATAACGGCAAATAGGGAGTTGTAGACCACAAGGTGAAGTCGATAATACGTGGTACTATGTGCAAGACGAGAGATCCCTCTGGGAGGAGAAACGGTGCCGTTTACGACCATAAACAAAAACCTTGTGATGTGATACTTCTCTATCACGATATGAAGTAGCGACATCTAGGTTAGATGCAGATCTGCTACCGTCTCGCTTCTCAACCTCGAGGTGTAAAATGAATCTGGTAAATAAATTTTGTTTTGACTTCGAACGGGGTTTAAGGCCAGTTTCTTTGAGAAAAGAACCACCCGAAGATATTGCCAGACCGTAAGTTAGTACGGTTTAACTTTCAAACAAGACAGCGCGGCTCCAAAACGCTCGACGTCCGTCTCCTATTGTATGAGTTAAACAGGGCACAAACTTTAAAATATATTTTAGGAGTTCTATTCGCGTATGTGAACGTATAGTGTATTATATGCACACCACGTATCCTGTGCAACTCACTGACGTTTGTCGTAGTGGTAAACTTGTAGCCTCGTAATCGGGAGACACATGGCTTCAGAGTCAGCCGGGTTACTGCCTTTTCTGCCTGGTTGTCGTGGTACTTTCAAATCTCGAGACGAACACCGCAATAGTAATAAGAAAAAAGCCCATACCGTCTCGTTCCGAAATATTACCACCTCATGATTCACGAGATAGTCTTCATCCCACTTGGGACCCTGTGTGGTCTAAATCCTACATACTACACCCACTATATATCCTGTACCTTCTGAAGCGTTACAAATCATGAGTAGCTCTTTCCACCATATGATATATAATCTAAAACTCTGTCTTTCACCTCCCAACTTATCTCTGTGCCTCTTCTAATTCCCACACTACACAGTGCTTGTTATCTTCGGCGTCATAAGCCGGTCGGTCCACTACGTAATAAGCATGTTCTATGTCCTCCGTCAGATACTTCTATTTCTATACATGATTTACACGAAATTCGGTCTTCTGAAGCGAGAAAAGTGACAATAGGTCGGGTTTTTCTCCGAGTACTTCCGTTTTCCTCTGTCAGTATCATTCCATCAATGTTCCATACTCAACCTAGTCGTAACAGTAAGTTCTCATACTATAAGGAAAAGCGATGGAGGCCTGAGAACCTTCAAATGAAGAAATGTTCTTTCCAAAACAGGATACGTTTTGAAGGCAGCAGTTTTTATATTGTTCTTATTTTGGGCCTTCATACTTGTCTGTCTGTCACGGCTTGTAACTTCTGAAATTATATTGTATTTGGGTACAATTCGCTTTGAAACACTTCAAAGGACATGGGCCTCACTTTTACTGACAAAATAACCGTTGACGTAGCGAAATATGGTGAAGGGTGCATATTAAAAAATCTCCTCAACATTTCGTGCAGAATATCGTTCAAACCTTTAATGAAGCAAGGGGTTAAACTTAATGAAATGGCAAAGACCTGTATAAAGTTTCACCGCGAAAATTCATATAACACTTTGATATACTGTGCTGCGTGCCTGCGTTACACAAACACAGGCCACAATTTTGCTGTCGTAGAAATACGGGAAATTATACTGGCAATATTAGTACAGTCATACCGAGAAATTACTTCGTAGGTTGTACTAAACCTGGTGACAAAAGTCGAAACCAGATTTCCCACAAATGCGATGTTTAAATGCAGTGGTTGTTTCTAGACAATTTATTTTGACCAAGATATATATATATATATAATTGCAAAAGATATTAAATCTGATAAACAAATGACAATTTCAGGAGGAGATACTTCTTCTTGAACTATCGGCTAGTCATTTGGATCATCATCTCTAATGATGCTCTTGTGAAGGAAAAACTAGCAGCAAAAAGATGCAGATGCACTAATAAGCACTTCCCAGAAACAGTTCTTGCCTTTCACATTAAAAAGGCACGACAATTAAAAGAAATTAATCACAAGTATACTTTGTTAAAAAATGATTACAGATTACGTCGAATTCCCTCTTAACATTTAAGTGACCATATGCTGGTTCCTCAAACGTAAGGGCGAAAGGCCTAGCATGCTATGTGCTGTCTCCTTGTGTTTGTTCATGTTATGCCACAAAATCACAGGCCGTCAGGAGATGCAGTTGACATCAGTAGTGATTGCTTTTCCATGTAATAACATCAACTGGCCTCACTTCATTTTTCAGTGCTTCTATCTATGACTGTTGCTCGCTTCAGAAGCATGTGTCAGTCTGCACGTTGACCTTAGCGACCAAAACAGTCGCTGTCCTTCCGTCCACACTGCTCACCGTCAACACTTGGTACGCTCTCCGTTTAACCTTTATACTCATTCGAAAATCTGCTTCTTGCTCACAAATTTCTGCTTTACTGAACTGCAAATCTTCTGTCAAAATCGTCAGAGTTTACATTCACTGGCTTCAGCAGTCAAATGATAGGTCACGTCCTTCTTTTACGTGTCCTGTCAAAGAAGCAGCCATGTTATTCGCGCCACAATGGTGCTACTGTTCAGGAGATAGTGAAAATCAATTGCTAATAAGAGCAAATTAATATATCACCCGGTACAACCATCTTCCTTTTAAACGGCGAAAAGCATTTTGATGTGAACTTATTTACATATAATTAGAATAATTTCTTTCCTTGAAATGGAAAATAGTGGTCTTATTGACAGCAACACGTTGCCTCTGTGTGTGTGGGTGCGTGTGTGCGCGCGTGCGTGTGAGTGAGTTTATGTGTGTGTGTGTGTGTGAGTGTGCGCGCGTGCGTGTGCGTGCGTGCGTGTGTGTGTGTGTGTGTGTGTGAGAGAGAGAGAGAGAGTGGGTGGGCTGTCTCCCACGTTTCGCTGGTAACAGATTTTCACTAGACTTTTTATAAACTTTATGCCATCTAAGGTCACCAAATCACCGTTCTTCACCTCCCCAAGATCACTGATATCATGGCAAAATCGCAAAGTTTTCACGCTGGAACGACACTGGCAAAGGCGTGACTTGAGCGAGGGGGGGTAGGGGGCAGGGGGGGAGAATGCCTCAAATATTTTTTTCTATCTAAGAAGAGTTTCCTTTTTGGCTATTGAGTCGAAAAGAGGCAAATAAAACAAAACTGGAGTGAGAGCAGAGGGAAGTGCTGTATGTATATTTGGGGCTGTTTCAAAAAAATGTTCCTTCTCTTCCTAACTTGAATGCATTAATTAATTAATGTCCCTAACACCCATCGTCGCTTTTGCCTCCTTCCCATCCCCCAGGGTTATTGGCCAAGTTAGGCTTATGTAGAACAGTGCCACTTCTGTTAGGATCCTGAATGTACAACAAGGGAGCTTGCAAGATAATGCAGCTTCTCTTTAGGTGATATTTTTCTAAAATATATAATAAAGCGTAGGCCGTGAGATTCTTTTAAATATTTGCTTTTAGGCGATAACACACGACTAGGGTTAGGCACGAAGAATCTCCTACCGAGATATATTATAAACATATCTCCTATAGGCTATGATCAAAACTTTGCAATTAGGTCAACAATTACAACACGGAGACCATGTGAAACTTTGACGTTGTGGCCAACAGACATTACGTACACTGAATATGCACTTCACACAAGCAAAACAACATAGCAGTAGCACAATATTTCTGCTTTAAGCAATATAAGCAAAAAGGGAAAAAGCTTTATGTGTTCAGCTCGGAAATCATTGCCCTTTTTTTTACCTTACTACGTACCCGTATGGGGTTACATTTAGGAATATGAATTTAAATCAAGGATTACCTCAAAAAAGAAGAAAATATATAATTGTATTTTCGTCGCACAAAAGCTTTCGACGCATATCTCTACCTTTCATAAGAACCATGTTAATTCCAGTAAGGAGTGCGAAGATTTGTGAATATTTTGCAGCAGCCTTCATAAACTTCACCCTAAAGAAGAATTATTCCATTCTGTAAACACAGCGGCTTGAAATTTCCTTATTAACAAAATTCAGAGACAGTTACTATCCTTTTCTGGAGGTCACACACGAAAGAGTGACATAATATTAAATCTTCAATAGAGATAACTGAAGATTAAAAACCCAACTAGATGCCACTTATTATTTCATTGTACTTCTTATAGGCTCAACATGTTTCGGGCATTACTATGCCCATCATCAGGAGCTCGTGACTATGATGTTGATTACCATATTGGTCGTTTCGTTCTTGGTTTGCAAACCAAGAACGA
>Ga0136643_10010731_pt1 | contig 13540 bp, 18 predicted proteins | sample TergutLab28metaG_FD_96883 | JGI IMG/M metagenome (GOLD analysis project Ga0136643, IMG submission 96883) | Labiotermes labralis P1 segment gut microbial communities from Petit-Saut dam, French Guiana - Lab288 P1 (version 3) (version 3) | ecosystem: Host-associated > Arthropoda: Insects >...
ACCCCTCTATCCGCAAAAGTTGGCATTAGCTTCGCCAACCGGCGGCGGCCGCTCTGCCGGTATAGTTCGCGTGCGGCCTAAGGCCACGGAGTTTTTTTTAATCTTGCCATCGGCACTATGGCCTGGAAGTCAACTCAGCCTCTAATAGAAATGAATACCAGGAATATTTCCTGGGTGTTAAAGGCTACCGGTGCCTTACCACCTTTATGTGCCCTTTATCTGGAAATCTGGGAGCCTCAGCTTACTAGAACCCTCAGGGCATGTTCAGGCCTGTACAGGGATTGCTTTAAAAATTATCGGCACTTAAAATTATTAGTATTTTATTAATATTTGGGGTCAATTTTGGCTGCTGTTATTGTGTGTTACTTATGTTACATTTTATTGTTGATTTATATTTTGTTCCTTCATTTTTAACAAGATAATTAAACACTTTATAATTCAACTAATGCACAATATATAATATTTAGATACAATTAAAATTATAAAATATTTAAAAGTGCCCTAACATGTTTAAGATCACAGAGGATCCATCATCAGGGAGCCTTGTACAGTGCTTGGCTGTAAATTACAAGAATGATTCTATTGTGCCTGTTGACATGGACAAGGTCAGTGTTATGGCAGCATATTCTGACTGTAATCAGATAAAACAAGGGCGGTCTGTTTTAGAAACAAAATCAGACTGCCTTTGTTTTATCTAATTACAGTCGGAATATGCTGCCATAACACCGACCTTGTCCATGTCAACGGACATGATAGAATCATTCTTGTAATTTCTAGCCAAACACTTTACAGGGCTCCCTGATGATGGATCCTCTGTGGTCTGAAACATGTTGGAGCACTTTTAAGTATTTTATAATTTTAATTGTGTCTACTTATTATATATTGTACATTAGTTGGATAATAAAGTGTTTAATTATCATTGATGCACAGTGCAAACATGGAAGATTTAACAAGATAAGTTCTGAAGTTGAATTGCATCCATCTATGTCTTCATTTACATTTTTAGTGAAGACTGAAGTATATTGTTTTTTATTTACAACTCAACAGTATTTTCTTTTCACTCTATTTGTTAGATGCAAGCAGAGATGCTGTAAACAGAGCAGTAGTTTGAAACATAAAGTACATATGAAAAACACCAAAAAATTTAGTTTGACTTAGTGCTGTCTGGGGAAATAACATCCTTATTTTTGTGATCGTATGAAACATGTGAATACTTTTCACTGGCAAACTGTATTGTTTAAGCTTTAAACGTAGGTGATACATATAATAACCACTGTGTTTTAAATGGTTAATAAATCATTTTCAGGACAGTCATACTGTGAGCAGCACACTAAAGAATGAATTTTAACATTACAAACAGTGTTACCATTTGTAAAGTGAAATTTATGTTGACAGGTGCTTCTAAATGTGGCGTGCAGCAACTATTGGACTATGAATGGCAGAATTATAATCCAGATACTGACTTTGTGCAGTGAAGCACATGAGAATGGCAACCAGGCTGTTCGTACAGCTGCCCAGGCAGCCACCAGTCAGACGTTGCGGTCTTTCTGCAATTTTCTTGGTGAGTACCAACGTGCGTTTGTGTGGACTGAAAACAAAAGTAACTGAGGTTTGATTGTTTTTCGGTCATGAATCTGGGGTGTGCTGCCATGTGTTTTGGGGAGATACAGACTAGGTTTGAACTATGTGGCTTCACATCCTAGAAGGTACTAATATTTACATATTATTTGTTCTTGTGTCTGTGCAGAAGAAGAATCTCAGGAGCTGGATAAGAGTTTGAAGCGCACTGGTGCCAACTGTGAAGGCGGTTCAGGGGTGTCATGTTTCAATGAGGTGATTCCAATCCTACAGTTCATCTGTAGTAAAATGGATGAAGCACAAGTGTGAGTAGTAGCCTTTGTCTGAGATTTTATTTTTGTATTTTTGTAATGTATTTTATTCTAGTTAGGCAAAGGATGTGGTTTGTGTAGAGGAGAAGAGAAATGTATACAGAATGTTGGTGGGACAACATGATGTAAGAGTAAAGGAGGGTAATGTCAAAATGGATCTTAAAAAAGCAGGGTGCGAGGACATGCACTGGTTTCTTCTGGCCAAGTGTAGGGACAGGTGGTGGGCTCTTGTCAGCACAGTCATGAACCATCAGGTACCATAAAATACAGGGCATTTATTACCTAGCTGAGGAACTGTTATCTTTCAGAAGGATTCTGCTCCATGTAGTTAGGTAAAAGATAAAAAGGCAAAGTTGTGCCTGTCCATGCCATGAAGTTGTACAGGGAATAGAGGTATATTTCCACTCATTCTTAACTTTGGCATTAGATGGAGCTTTGTGGTCAGCTTCATGCCCTGCTGCATTATCCTTGGGAATGAGCACTTTTCCCCATTGATTAGGATGCCATGTCTGGACATTTTGGAGAAGAAAAAAATCTTGCTGCCGTCTGGATTTGAACCTTGGACTCTCCAGTCTGTACCCTAGTCATTGTACTGGCTATGCTGCCCTGACTCTATGTTTGTGTGGAATTATATTTTAGTCGGAGTCTTGAAAAACTGATCTGGTCACTGATGTTGTCGGCGTATATGGAACTGGAAAGAAACGCGTGGGATATGACTTGGTGTGCTAGAGAGGTTGTTTTATATGGTCTTTCTGTGGTGGTGAATTGTAGTGTTGGGCAAAAAATGTTTTTGTAAATGCTTCTTTTAACTTGTGTTCATGCATGATAAAAATAATTGTGTGGGTACACAAAAAATTTCTTGTGAAACTGAAGAAAACCACCAGCAGATCTTCAATTTGTTTTGTGATGCATATGGAGAAGGTGGCTGAGTTACATAAAGCACTCTTACAAAGTGACTTCAGGGGATGCTTTGATGTCTGGAAGAATCATATGGAAAAGTATATAACTGGTGATAGAAATTACTGTGAAGGGAATAACATGTAGGTACAATAATTGCAATATTAAAGTAATTTTTTAAACTTGTCTCTTTATTTAGTAGCCACAACTTGTATTTGCAGTGGGAGTTAAGTATGGGGATGTGGTGCATGGTGCTTTGGAGGAAAATTGTAGAGACTAGACTTTGTATTTTGTATTTGTGCTCATGATTGAAGTAGAGGAGGTGTTTTTCTGTTTCAATGGTACCTGAGCTGATATGTGGATGGTAAGTGTCAACATTTATTGGGACAAATGTTTTGTCAGGTTGCATCCTCCTGCCTCCTTCATCCAGAAGATGGTGACTGCATTGTATGTTGACATGCTGTAATGCATTAAGCACAGAACGTGACTACTAAACCCTGAAGACCAAAAGTACACCTTAGATTCAGACTGTGGAAATCTATGTGTGTGATTAAATTATAAGTTTCTAAAAACAGAATATTTACAAAAATAGGGTGAAGAGTAGTACACGGTCATGTGATAATGGGTATAATGATGCCTGAAACATGTTGAGATTGAAGTTGGATAATAAACAAAAGATTGGTTGCATCTTGTTGGTTTTTCTCTCTCTTCACCCTATGTTCATGATGCACGGTCACAAGAGCCTAAAATTTACAAAAACGTTTTGAATGGAGAGGAAAGAAGTAATTGGGGGAGGGGGTGGTGTGTAGAGGATATTCATGTGAGTTTGTGATGTGCGTAGGTCACCCAGCATTGTTGATACAGTTTGTGATGGTCTGGTCACAATGCTTCAATGGGGCAGATGAGATGTGCATATAGGGAACTTCTAGGAAAGCATCTTCTTGAAGCACAGAGTAAGAGGTGGTGGGAGGTTAGTACTAAGATGGAATACAGGGAAGTAGGCTGTGAGGGGGAGCATGGGTGTAATTGGCTGAGGACTGTGACCTACGGCAGGTTTTAATGTTAGTGAGTTTTAACCATTAGGTTCTCTTACTACAGAATGCTTATTGTCTTCCTCAACATGGTAGCTTTATCATGTAGAAAGCCTATTTCCAGTAGGACATTACGTGACAGCTGCTGTTCTGATGGACGTGCTAAAAGGGACGTAATGTAGAAAGTCAGTTTATTAGTAGCACTTGTGACTGGAGTAATGTATTTGTACTTTTCATGGTTTATTATATTGCAGTGTGGGAAGATGTGGCAACAGCGTCGTGTTTCTACTGGAGTGTTTGCACACGCTGGTGGCCAGCCTACCCCAGCAAATTCACAACAATCACCATTTCACGGCTTTTCTGTGGCAGAAATTCTGTCCTGCGCTTATAGCATTCCTTGGTTCTCCACGTGTGGATAAACACATTGTATCGCGAGGTCAGGCTGCAACTGGGGAGGGAGTGGAAGTTCAAGGTCGTGGATCTGGCTGTCTTGCTACTGCTCCCAGCTTTAACAGCTCAGAGGCAAAGACAGTTTATAGGTTTGTGTCATGTAGTTTTGTTTTCATTAGTCAGGATGTAGATTGCACGTTGTGTAACTTTAACACCTGTAGCCTTCCCAGGGTGAGATGAATCTTTAAATCTGCATCATATCTGCATTTAGTACAGTCTGCCTCAAAACACTGTTGGCTGTCACTAGTATGTTTGCTGTGTGCATTGTCAGTTGTGCATTCTGTTTGAAAGTTCTGTTCCACTACCATGATACTCCTGACCATACTCCAGTTCCTTGAATTTATGACCACACACATACTGCATTCTAATTCCTTAATGAAGATTTGACAAGTGTGTTACATTCTTGCTCTGAATGTGGGTGTGCTTTATCACATGGAGGTAGGTCTAGGGTTTGTTGTATCCCAGTCATGCTGTAGACTGGCTCGGCATGTTTGAGCTTCTTGCTGTCAAGACTCATGCCACATGCTGGCCCTAATAATGCGATTTACACTGTTGGCCAGAATGGTGGCCATGACTCAACAGGCAGTTTGATTAGAGCCAAGATCAAATAAGATGCATTTCTCCATAGATCTTGAACTCTCAAAGATGAAGGCAGTGCATTCATCCACAACATCAGGAACCATGTAACCAGCAACAGTGACACATGCAAGAAGACCAGAATCGTTGCATATTATCTCTTTTAATAAACGTAAAATGATGGTGAGAGAACAGACGTATTGAATTTTGGTGCGTTTGATGAGTCTAGGATACTTGAGAGTGTGGTTTGTTGTTCCAGTATTGGCACTCAGTTGGTACGTCTTGTTGGGTGTGTTGGGTCTCTGAGGCCTGTGCTAGAGTCTGTGTTCCACCGCATGTTGTTATATCCACCACCCCAGCATCGCCTGGAGGCTCTGAAATCTCTACGCGAGGTAAGCACCATTGTGATAACAAAGAATGTAGTACAGAATGCTTTGTAATAAATGAACCCATGATCACTCTCTTTCTGTAAATGAATTACATATTTTAAATAGATGGGAAAAAACTAGGGTAGAGCTGTCAGAAGAGCTGTTCTGGGTCAATGTGATAATGGGGTGTGTTAAATGTGGACAGAAAATGTTCTTAAAATAATTTATTGTTTTTTTTTTCTGGTATGGTTTTGATAGCGTGTGTGAGACTTGTAACAAGAGCGTACAGAATTTTAGTCAAAATCCGGAAGGAAAAGGGTCACTTGATAGACCTAAGCATATACAGGAGGATAATATGAATTTTAAGTAAATAAGGCATGTTGATGTTTGGACTAAATTCATGTGGCTGAGTACAGGGTCTGTGGTGAGCTGTTATGTACTTGGTAATGAATCTTATCAGTTCCATAAAGGGTGGGGATTTTTTGACTCACTTAGTGACCATTGACTTATCCTCAAGAAGGTCTGTTTTTTTGTGGAGTTCTTATTTCCTTTTGTATAAAGTACTTGTTAAAGTAAAAGGTTTTACTGCAATTTTTACCTGGCTTCTCTATTTAGGAGGTATGGGTGTCTTGGAGAGATGGATGCTGGTTGTTATAGATGTGGGTGTACTTCATGTGGCCTGTGAAAGTGGGAATTCTGACATACTTGTGTGATTTTATAGTTGCTGCGAAGCCCCAGTCGCATTGTGGATTTTGCTGGTCCAATACTAGTTGAGGATGACAAGGGATCCCAGCAGCAAAGTGATATGGCACTTATGAGGCTGTAAGTTGTATGGAAATTAACTTATAATTTTCGTCACCACCTGCATGCAATTACTGGGGCGATGTTCTAAAGTAAGCGATGATTACTTGTGCTTATGTCGCATTGGAGTCATCCATCAGAAGCCAGTGAGTGTTGTCTGTGGGAACACTGTAGGTATATTCTTGTACTGTACCTGGTTGATATTTGATTGGTTTTCTGTGACTGAGGTGTTTGGTGGCTTTTGTCTTCGCAGGCAGATTCCATGTTATTGCCTTTAAGTAAAATGTTACATAATTTCAAATCCTTACTTGCTGACCTTGTATGATCATCTTATCATCATATTTGATACAACTAAGAGAGTCTTCTGTTATTCAGAATGTCCAGACTTGCTTCAGGGTACACACATCCACCCAGCTGCTATTCAGTGGGTGCCAGGGATTCTTATCTCAGAGGTAAATTGACCAGGGCGTGAAGCTGACTATTCTCCTCCATCTGGTCCTGAAGTTAATATTTTTTGGAGCTCTACTTTCCCTCTTGTGTTTGCCTTAATGGTAAAGGTAAAGCAATCCCATGACAGGCCTGGACAGGCCCTGAGGGTTCCAGGAGTTTGAGGCTCCCAGATTTTAAGACATTTGGCACATGAAGGTGGTAAGGTTGTCAGCCCTATGCACCGGCCACCTTTACTACCCAGGGAAATATTCCTGGTACTCATTTCTGTTAAAGGCTGAGTCAACCCCAGGGCCATAGTGCAGCCAGAAGGATTATGTCGAATGAAAAATTCCAATGACACCATCGGGAATCAAACCTGTGAACTTCCGGCTTGTACTGGGCTCAACCAACTGCGCCACCGCGTGCCCCCTTGCCTTAATGGTGTGTTGCTTAATTATGCACACAAAAAATTTTATGTTTGCTTCTGCAACGTACATATCTATATATGTAGATATGAAGGTATGTGTGTGTCATAATGTTGGAATAGCTGGAAAATGTGCTGTGACATGGCTAGAACATGAAAGTAGAAGATGCATGTCAAATACAGGTCATGAAAACCTAAGTTCAAGATGGTCATAAATGTTTTTCAAGAGTTTTACCAATTCATCACTGGAAATTATTCTTTCAGTTTTAATTCACTTTTGCTCCGTAGTTTTTTTTTGTTTGTGTCTTTTTAGGCTTTTGTATAAGTGATATTTTACTGTATTAGATTTTAAAGTTCCATGGCGAATAATTACACTAATAGCTACCTACATGATAGCGATGTCAGAACTGAGCCAATCATCGCTTCAGAAATAATTTCCAATTTCATAATCACGCTCAAATCCCACTGAACTAATGCTGTTCAGTTCATCTCTTCAGCAGTGAGCATTTGCTGTTCTTTGCAGAGTAATGGATTCTATAGAGGAGTGCAGTAAATGTGCAGATACAGCTGTGTGCAGTGCCAGTGTGGCGTGCATTGTCGCTATGTTGGGCTCACTGGAGGAGTTGTGTACTGGGAAAGGCATCACTCACACTTACATGGACCGTATCAATGCCATGTACACACAACTGGACCAGTGTGACTATCAAGGTAAGGTGCTGGTCACTGTTAAGGTTTGGAACTTGAACATGAAACATGACATTCATGTGACTTCAAGCTGTTGCAACCGGCATGTGGAGTATTGCATACAGTGTCTTAAGCAAAAGTTATTTTGATGTGTATTTACCCAAAAGTTTGAGAGGTGTGAAAAATGTTGCTTTATTTATTAAAATGATGACCATTAAAATATGGCACTTACAAAAACATTTAACTGACATCAGACATGTCTCAGTCATAAGTGTTATTATCAAGGACAGGCAGCAAGACACGCTGTAACATGGGCTGCTGGATGTTTATGCCATAAATTATAATTATTTTCATGTAACACATTAAAATTGTATTTATTAGACAACTTTTTAAACTTCTTTCAGATTCTGTAATTGATCTCTGGTTGCTTGTCATATTTTTGTTTAGTCTTTGTTTTTCATAATTCTTTATACAAGGTTGTAAGAGAATGACATTAACCATACATGAATACAGACAGGAAATAGGAAGTGTACATTACAACACTGCTGAACAGACTGGTTACAAAGAGTGTATGGATTTGAAGAATCGGGTCATTACATGTGATTTGAACTTATAAAGCGATAATAGAAGATTATGAGCCATTGAGGTTACACATGGTTTGAAGCACAAAATTAACAACAAAAATATTTTGCAGTACATCTTCATACCGTGTACTAATGCTCGATTTGACAAAATCTTATTTATACCTTCAGAGTACACAATTTTATGTTGTATTACATTGTATATTTGAATGAGCTTTTGGTATTGTTTGTGTTATGAAATGTGTATTATAATTATTCCTGTCACACTTGGTATTGGTTTTCTTGATAACTGCCTGTGTTGTATCATCACTAGAATTCTGTATTTGGATAGATTGCGGATATACCCATATGCTTCTCTTCATTTATAGTAGAAAAAGAGGCACTATAAATAAAAAGTATGTAATAAATGCAAAGTATAATAACAATGGTTGTATACTGTGCTAGTATAAATTGCTTTGTCAGGTATAATAAAGAACCTCCTTTATCAGTTGCGTCTTCAAACATATTTACAGAAATTATATTTGCAATACATTTTAAACCCTGCAGGTTAATTTTGAAGTATGTTGTAACAATTTTACATATATGGTAACATGGGCAATGTAATGCATATGATGCAGGTCCTTTGACTTACCAGTCCTTGCTGCGACTTCCAAAACCATATCGAGACTGTATTGAGCGCGAATTGATGGCTTCTCGGGGTGGTGTCAGAGGTGGAAGAGGAGGAGGAGGAGGAGAAGGAGGTGATGAAAGTGACAGCAGCAGTGGAATTGAACAGGGGGATGAGCCCCCACATGTGCACCGACCTCCATCACAATGCAGTGAAGGCAGCAATGCAAGTAGTGGGTCGGGAGACACAGAAGGACCTGAGGAAGGATTTAGCAGTGATCATGCACAGGTGATATTACATAGTAATTGTGTTGGGCATTGTCTGTTGAGGTATGTTTTATTGGTGTCATATTTCATGAGAGCTTGATTGTCATTCTGCACATGATTAGTTATCATTGTTCTTAGAGGTTTGGCAGAAAGAAAAGGGCAAACATGTGTTGTTAAATGTATGAGATTAACCATTTAATGATGAACGTTATAGATATGTAATGCGAAGTGTGTTACTCGGAATGCCAAAAGTTGACTACTGCCAGTGGTAAGTTATGGTCGCTGTTATCTAGCCCTTTAAGTTCTGGGCTTAGCAGTCTTCTGCAGATTATGCCAAACATTTAATTTAAGTGCCAAAGAGTGGATAGATTAATAGTAATGTTCACATTAATTCTTTACAGTTTTAGGCTAAAATTTGTGACAGAATATACAGTATTTCATTTGTGGAATAATCACAGAACATTTAATGTCATGGTTTTTGTAAGGTGGTGTTGAGACTTGGAACATCTTGTAGAATACAATGGAGGAAAGTACAACCATTGAAAGGAAAGAAATTAACTCATAGACAGTAAGTCCTCTTTTTTTTTTTTTTTGTATGTATTTCATAAATTAGTGATGTTGCTTCTATATGGTGCAGTTTTATGAAATGATTGTCATGCTGTGTGTTCATGACACAGTTATGACTGAATGTTGTGGTCAACTGGTTAGTGTTTCTGCTTTTTATTCAGAAGGTCTGTGGTTCGAACTTTGGTACATACACTGATGATGCTGAGTATTTGTGGAGTTTATTCCATCACATCCACTGAAATGCTGGTAGTATATGATATAGTCTGTTTCCTGTACAATCCACAAATTCGGCACAGAACTAGGTCTGCAGTGGAGTGAGGACTGCTGAATTTGACTTTGCTGTCCTGTTACCCAGTGTGCTAATGAAGAAGAGGATGTGAGTGTTGTGTGTGTGCATGCATACACTATATAGCTGACTCTTGCGGTTACTTGCGGGCCTCTTTCTGTAGAGGCCTAGTTCATTTAGTCCTGGGCTGGTCCATGTGGGTTTTGTGGTGGATGAAATGGTACTGGGTTGGGTTTTCACCTATCACTATCATTTCGCTACTGCTCCATACTTGTGCTTTATTCATGTGCCTCTTGACATTCTAGAAGCTTAGCAGTTGATGGTGTGAAAGACTTCACATCTACATAGTCAATGCAGTTGCAAAGTGTTGTGACAGGAAACAAGACAGTTGATAGCTTTGAACTTTTATCGGTATAGTATAAAGACAAGAACATTAAAATAGGAGATGTTTTACTGAAATATGAGTGACTGTAAATTTAATTCCCTTGTCATGTAGATGGATGAGATGCTGGAGCAGGCAGAGCGGCAGCGAGAACAACAAGAGGCACTGAGGTTAGAGAAATTGCCTCGCACACTGCATCGTACTGATGACATGGCTCTTCATCAGGTTTGATATTACTTATTCTTCTAAACAGTAGAGCTAGCAAATTTTTCGTATAGCACCTGTGGTATTTCCTGAACCAAAATATTGACCTTACAGTACTTCATACTGAACAGCATGATAACACAGTTAAAAATGTGTCATTCATGTTGGTGAAAAGGTTGCTCATTCTTCTCTTCACCATCACATCAAATCAGCTGTGAGGTCCAGCTATACCCCTGTCTGGTGGACCAGTGGATGTAGGGTTAGGTAGGCATATTATGGAAGTGACTACATCCATTAGCTCCACCAGTGGCAAGGTGCATGGAGCTTTGCCTCCTCCTCACCCTCCCCTATCAAATATGTCTTTACGGTATAATGCTTATACATCTTTTGTGTTTGTAACTGCATAGTGTGATCAAGTCAAGGAAGATGAGATGGGCAGGACATGTAACACACATGGGAGGGAAGGTAAATGTATGTAAAGTTTTGAAAGAGCTGAAGGAAGGAGACCACTTGGAAGATCTAGGTGTAGATGGAGGGTTAGTTTTAAAATGGATTTTAAAGAAATAGGCTGAGAGGGTGTGGATTGTATTTATTTAGTTTAGAATAGGGATGAGTTGGGGGATGTTATGAACATGATAATGAACTTTTGGGTTCTTTAACTTAAGATTCTTGAGAGGATGCTTTGTGGATTTTAGTTAATTAGTTGGTTTGTTGGTTGGTTGGCTGGTTGGTTAGTTAGTATGTTACTTTGTTAATTAGGTATTGTAGTAGTGCCCATCTGATGAATGTAAAGAAGAGGAAGACAAGGTGGATCATGAAGGTATTGTGGTATGAAATATTTTCATTGCAACATTTTGTGTTTAAGGTTGGTGAAGAGTATATTGATGTGGAAAGGCAAAATGCAAGACGATTTACTCAAACACTCCAAAATTTTGTACCCTTGTTGCTGACACTTCGCAGCTCTATTGAAGTTGATGAGGCTCTGCAGGAGTTTTCAGCAAAGTACTGCCAAGGTCTGTGTAAAATTCCTTCACTCATACAAGGAAGCATCTCTTGATGGAGTACATTGAAATTACCATGTTTTTGGGGTGTGATGCCATGCAGGTTGTTAGACAGGCAGTTTCAAAGGAACTTGTTGCCTCCATCTACTTTCCTGAAAATCTAGACAGCAGGTTCCTTTGAAATATTTATCTACCTAACTACATGGCAACACACCCAGAACATAATAATCTCTGAAGATTTCATGTGTACTGCATTGGAACCAAGAAAACAGTGAGTTTACAGACATTAACAGTAGAACTGTTGATTGGAGACATGTTCATAGGAACAAAACATTCATGACTTTTATTGTATTGACACTACAGGAATGATTTTTATTTGTCTACATTCTTTGCAAAAGGCACATCAAATGAAATTATAGTGGGGAGGTAGAAATGTTGATATATTGCAGTGTAAACAAAATGTTAAATGGGTGCTTTACATATGACTGTTGTGTTGACCTCATTTCAGGTCTGTTTGCACAGCAGCAGATAAAACCAGACAATAGAAGCAGCACACATAACCTCACTCTTATAACTATTGTCAATGCTGATGGAATTTACTTGGCCACATATTCAGCATTACTTCTGAACTTGAAGCTGATTAAACAGGGCTATTACCAAGAGCAACATACAAAACCAGTTCCAATGACAGAGGTTAGTGTAAATTGGATAACCTCATTTTTTGTAGACTGTTGCCACTGATTGGAGTAGAGTAGATTATATGAAAACTAATAACTGGTTAACGTAATCCATTCAGTCTTACAGTATTGCTGATCTGTTGTCTATATTATGTTAGTATGTTTTATTAGCAGGCTTGGGTTGTAATCTTAAATGGTGAATGGCACACTCCAGCATCATATTTATGTCACGGGTTCAACTGTCTGCCATCCTGACTGGATTTTTTTGTGGTTATTCTCTCTGCCTTTGGCAGATACTGGAGTGGTACCTCAAATTAAATCATGACTACATCCTTCCACATTCTCGCCAGTTCCTCTTCTTACTATCGGACACATTGTTTGAGATCCTGACAGAACCATTAAACGAACCATTAATAAATAAATAAATAAATAAATAAATAGATGAAATGTTATTGAATATTATTTCAAGTTGGAGAGATCATTCAAGAGGAATGTACAAAATTGTGGTTCTGCCTGTTTTATATGTGTATGTGAAACTTGTTTTTCACTCCTGGAGGTAGGAAGGACATTAAATGACGTGTTTAAAAAACATATTTACAAATCAAAAAGCCCTAGAGATTCATCTAACATTTAATTGTGGCTGGTTGATTACTAGGAGCAGTTTGTAGAGGGTGTTCATGGGAGCGGTGTGTTGGTCTACCTCTCTGACACTTGGCTCTCAGAACTCTATCAACACATCCTTGCCTCAAGTCTTCTTGAGAAATGTGGCTACAATCCTAACTCCAACAATAACTTTGCTCTCATTAATCTTCTCACAGGTAGCACTAACTTCTTTAATCGTACTAAGTGTGTGTGTGTGTGCTGTCCGTTTGGGACTGTGGTAACAGTTCATTTTTTAACTCAGTTTTATACCAGTTGTATGAAGTACTGTATTACTTTGAATTTGAGATGCTTCTTTTTTCATATATTTCCAAACTGAAAATTGGGGCGTGTCATAAATTTGAGGTATTTTTCACGATGTGGAAGTCTCAAAAACATGTTTTGCTTGAAGAACAAGTGGCCTTGCTGAAATGAGTAGTAAATTCTGTGGACAGTGAAGTGTATTTGCTTCCAAAAACTTTTTTCCTGAAAATTGCATATTAAAAGTGGCGTGCATCTTAAATTAGAGGGTGTCTTAAATTTGAAGTGATATGGTATATTTAATATACATTGGAACTTTTACATTCATTGTTGTGTGCATCATTATAATTGTTTCAAAAAATAACCAACACGATGACACTTGTGGACTATCCTTTATTTTCAGGGGTAGTCGTCATTCATTCTCTACGTGTTTCGAGCTTTCGGGAAGCTCATCATCAGGAGTTCATTTTTCCTGTACAGTCAGCCTCTGGCATAGTGTGTAATCTTTTGCTGTAACCCT
>Ga0136643_10010734_pt1 | contig 13539 bp, 8 predicted proteins | sample TergutLab28metaG_FD_96883 | JGI IMG/M metagenome (GOLD analysis project Ga0136643, IMG submission 96883) | Labiotermes labralis P1 segment gut microbial communities from Petit-Saut dam, French Guiana - Lab288 P1 (version 3) (version 3) | ecosystem: Host-associated > Arthropoda: Insects >...
GAAAATCTCGCCCCCCCCCACCGGGATTCGATTCCCGGACCGTCCAGCCCGTAGCCAATCGCTATTCCAACTGAGCTACCCGGCCGACATTAAAATTGATGAGATGAACATAAAATTTTGTGCATAAATATTCAATATACCATTAGTGACAAAGAAATTATTGTAAAAAATTCTGTATAGAATATTTCAGTGTACAGTCGTTAATAATACAATTGTTAATAAAAATTCTGTGCAGCAAAATTCAGTGTACAGTTATTTATTATCAAATTGTTAGTGACCAAATTGTGGCCTTTGGCCTACGCTCTTGACGATAGACCGTAACCTGGAAGTCGTTAGATTCCGGATGAATGATAATTGCATGACAGTAGTGTGTTTGTATGTGGGAGGTTGTGTTGATTGCCCGGACCGAAGTCTGTGTGCGTTCGCTTGGTATTTTTTGTGGGAACTGTTGCTTCAGAATTGTCTTAAGATAATAGTTGCATCGAAGCGTGTTCGAAAATTACGGCAAGTTATTTCGGAATGTTAACGAGACTGCTGGCAAGGCACTGCGGATGAATTCGAGATAGGAAGTTTCCTGTGGCTTTTGTTACCAGGAGCATCAGATCAGCCGTGGCTGCTGCAGCAGCGGGGCAGCTCGTGCGTGCGTGTGTGTGTATGTGCCTGTATCGGGTATGCGTACAGTATTGCGTGTGTGCGCGTGTCTGCGCACAACAATGACGCTATCGCCTTGCAGGATTCGAATGTGTGCACTACAAGGCCTTCCAAAATGTCGATTATTCGTCTTCCAGTATCTTGCATTCAGTGTGGCCTATCAGTCGGTGATTTGGCCAGTTGCGGAATGGATTTGAGTTTTGATATATTTGGGGTTACTTGTGATCTCTCTGTCGGAGATCTAGATGTAGATGGAACTTAACAGATTTAGGTTGTAAATGTGTGGAGTCGATTGGAGTGGTCACTAAAGAATGCCATGGAACATAATTTTTTCTTTGGAAGCTGGTGGTTGCTCAAGTAATCAAAACGTTCCATGGTTTTTATGGAATCTGCAGGATCATTCCCTTATTTACAAGCGCCTGCCATTGGTCCGTATCATGAGGCAGCTGAATGCTGCACACATTTTACAACCACATTCCTGTTTGTCTGGTTCATGTTGTTTAGGTCGTTCAGAGGAACCTCTGTTGACACCGGGAAGGGTCGTGTACGTTGCTAAACGCATAATTGCTTGCAAATCTACACGGGGCAACGTCCCGAACCGCTGGGACAGAAGCTCAAATCCGGAACCCCCCAAATCACTGAACCACTGAATTTTGAGCTGGCTCATGTGTTTTCGAAACAGTTTTGGACCACTGCATTAGTCATCCTGCCATTGGACGCTACTTACTGCGTGAAATTGTCTCCGTCGTTCAATAGGCTACACCATGAATACGTCAGACGTGTCGAAGATAATGTTTGTCCGTTTGACTTTGAAGGCGAAATGTGGTCGTTTCGAATGTTGACTTTTGAGTCACCCGGTATAATGTATGTTCGTGTGGCGAGCTGGTTATCTCGCGTGTGTGTGTGTGTGTGTGTGTGTGTGTGTTGCAACTATCCAAGCAGGGAACACAGAATATATGAGGATAATTAGAAGTTCGGACGTGTCGATTGCCTCTGCGCTATACTAAAGATTTATAACTACGATGAAAATGAATGGGCGTGGCATAGGGTGTGAGGGAAGTGAGAAGAGGGCGCATGTGTGCGTGCGTGCGTGCGTGTGTGTGTCAGAGAGAGAAAGGGAAATCGGCGTTACGTAGTCCATATGTATTTGTTAAAATTCAGTATTGCAGTGCAACGTGCTGTGTGATACGATCTTGCGGTGGTCATTAAGTAAGCAATGTAAACGTTTTTCTTCGGTGTGTGGGAGCGGGGCGGGCGGGCGGCTGACAGCGACGAAAATATGAAGTGTGAAAAATTGCTTTTGTTGTGGACTTCGATGTGTATTCTGTATTTGACGATATTGGAATGTTCTGGTCAATTTTGTCTGTTAATATAATTCGGAAACTTATCAGTGCCTACACGATAAAAGAAAAAAAAAATATATATATATTTATAGGATGGGCCAAAAGTAGGTATACAGTATATAGTTAAGTACTCTATACCTACTTTTGGCCCACCTGTGTATTCCTGTAAAGGAAAAGGTATAGTTCACCCTCTAACAGATCCCGAAGTGCCCAGAGTTGAAGTAGACGTATAGCTCTACTCCTTCTTTAGCCTCGGCCCTAGATGGGGTGGATGGTCATGCCACACCCCAGCCCGCTTTACCCCCGGGAAGTATAGGGGGCGGGGTGGGTTCCAGGTCCGGTCTGGATGGTAGCGGAAAATCTCGCCCCTCGCCTGGCTTCAATCCCCGGAGCTTCCAGTCCGTAGTGAGTCGCTATACCGACTGCGCTATCCCGGCCCATATATATATATATATATATATATACCTGTAGTTTATATAATTTCCTTTTATAATTCGTAGTCGAAATCTGTAGCGCCATATATAATCGCTGCATTGACGGGCCACATTTATTCTTTAATTGTGTATTCTGGAAGCACAATGGTGATAGCATACCTTAAAATTATCAGTGTTTACGCCGGACAGAAGGGTGTGACACACGTATAAAGTGTGTTTGTGTGTGTGTGTGTGTGTGTGTGAGCGCACACACATAGCTAGATACGTAGGGATGACGTGAGATGGATGTAGTTATCTTCCGAGTGGAAATTATTTTGTGCCCGAAGCAGCTGTTCGTATGGGGGGATAAATCGGCTGGGATACGAAGCTGTCTATCCAACTACATGTAGTGCCGAGGTTACGTATGCGTGGAGCAATACCTCCACCCCTATGTATGCCTTGCACGAGGACAGCTTCTCCATGTCTCTGCGCATATAATAGGAATATTTAAGTTCTTTGGCCTCAGACGATGGCATAGAAGGCTTCATAGTTAGCCAGCCAGTTTGTGATTTATGTTCTTTTTTCTAGCGTCGATATTGGCCTTACCGCGTTATATGTACAGAGTTAGGTAATCGTGGCAATTTCCCGCACAGAACAGAGGACCAAGACGATGGGAGTTGAAGCAGTTACAGAAAATTGCCCATTAAAGTTGGCAAGACTGCACCAGTGTGTATTAAAGTAATTGATTCCAGCGTGGGCTGTGGGCTTCCTTTATCAGTAGAACTTTTTTCTTTGAACTCCTGATAATTTTGCTTATGTCTATCTTTGTGGCTTATTAACGAAAATAGACGATCTTTGTAATTAGGTAGGGTCCATATCTAAATGCTCAAATTAACTTTCTGCATAATTAAATACCGGTAATACGTTTCTAAGACATAATTTTTTGAGACGCCTCTTGTGTAACGATCCCCTTAAAGCGGCCATTACTTGTTGAGCCACAGTATAAATTGCTTTTAGCGGCAGATTAGATTGGATACGGTTGACTTACTGTAGTTTTTATATAATTGTTTTCTTGCCTCTCCTCCAAGAGTTAGTCGGCTGTGAGCATTAAACTGGTTTTGTGTTAATTAGAGGATGTGGCTGAAGCTGGAAAAGTGGGGGGGTATTGAGAAGAACAGCTTTTTTATTTTGTTTTTTTGTGAAGGTTTCTTATGTGTGCACGTGCATTTTGCTTTGTATAGTCTGGTATTGGAGGTCGGAGTCAAAGGTCCAAATGAAATGCCGCAGAAAATATCTTAACGCTGACGAAATGCGATGGAAGGACGAATCCTGCGGGAAGGCTGGACATGTGCGTGTTTTATAACTTTCGAATTCTGACTGCAGTGTTGGACTTCTCCTCCTTATCTGATTCAGCATGGTGGTTAAGTTGCGAGCGGAGAATCGGGCTTTGATTCCCGGTAGAGGCAGACATATTTCTATTCTCACTGCTTCCAAGTCCCGTCTGGGCCACATCCTGGCTCTTTCCTCGGGGATAAAGTGCCTGGGAAGCAAAGCTGAACTCTAATTGCCACCTAGAATCGAGGCAGAAAATGCGTGGAGTTACACCTCCACTCCACCATGTGCCAGGATGGTGTACTGCTTAATTGTATGGAGGGAGAATAAATAGTGCGTATACACAGTTAACACGACATTTATTATTATTATTATTAAGTAATTTCTCGTTAGAAACAAATATTAGTAAATGCAAAATTGCAACCTGGAAAGAGAGGTCAAAAACAGAACCGACTGAGAGAAGTTCATTAGGGAGGCGAAGGCACGCACTGGGTTGTAGTGCCATGTAGGAGGAAAGAGAAGAAGAAGAACTTGTCACATTACCTGTAGGAACGTTTCGACTTCAGTCACCTTCAGCCAAATCTGGTAGAGTATAAAAACGTAAAATTTCGAAATTGTATAAATTAATGAAATGTCATGTGACACTTTTGGTTTAAGATCTCATTTCGTTACGAAAGTAATACCGGATTACCCTGAAGATGACTATAATTGAAGTGAAAACACGCAGCTGGAGTTAATGTGACAAGTTACGTGATGATGATGATGATGATGATAATAATAATAATTAATGTGTTGGCGGTGTATGCAATTCCGGACATACAAATTGTGCACAGTAGAGTTTTCCCTTGTCTGGGATGTTTGAATGAATTAATTGACTGGGCTGCAGCCTGGAGAACCGAGGAGTCGTGTTTCAATTCCCGGCATGGACCAGAGTGCTTATTGTGCAGGAATTAACGTGGCTTAATGAATGAGTAAGAACAGGAGGAGGAATTGAAGGTCCTGCTGCGTTTTGATGTGAAGAACTCACCCTTCAGTTTCAATATTCTCCTGGTATATGAGATTCATACTTGATATTTATTTGCGGGTTGTTAAGCTTCCGCATGGGAATAGTTCAGGCCTTCACTTTTTTGGGTCGACGCTTTAAAACACCCAACATTAGCGAAAGTATGGCATATTTCTTTATTTTATGTACCCCCTAAAGACGATTTCAGTTCCTCACCTAATATTGCCTCGACTGTCAGGGTCGGTTTCTCATTTCTCGTTAACCACCTCTTCTGACTGGTATTTTAATTATAAAAGCTGGTATTCAGTCGAGTCTGCTAATGAATATACCCACCTCCTGATATCCCCTAAGCCTCTGTGTTTTGTCACATGGCTGAGGAATGGAGCGCAGTCATATTAGAATGACTAGCATCGCACATGCGACGGGAAATTTCAGTGGTAACCAGAGGCACAGTGAGTTACTGTCTGTCTGTCACGGACATTTCACCAAACATGTCGCCATTTCACATGACACTCTAGCTATGGCAATATATATATGGTTTTTTGTTAGGTTGGTAGTTGCTGTAGCTAGGGAAGCAAAGTGTTTAGAGGGTGTTTGTACAGGGACAGGAGGATGGGGTGGTTTGGAATGTAGCAGCCAAGGAGTAACGATCCTTCTGGTATTGTCTGTTGTCTATTCACCACTGCATACCACATGTAGAAGTGGTGGGATTTTGGACATGTTTTGTGCGGGTCGGTCTAAAGAAGTGTTTTTTCCCCCTCTTTCTGTCCACAGATTTAAAGTGTGGGGGGTTCTAGAGGTGGTGCCCAGTACCAAATTGGGCGCCGTGCCGCGAAGGCAAAGGTATTAAATATAGCCCCAGTTTTGGATGAAGTTCAGGACTACCGAAGAAATTGGACACAACGTGTTAACAGAATGCCTCGTAACGGATTGACGAGGGTAATAAAACATTACGGACCAAAAGGCGGAAGGAACCAGGGAAGACCATTGAGGAGATTTCTGGATATGTGAGACCGGAGCGGGTCAACAGGTGGCCGGCCCAACTGCATACCTTGATGATGATGATGATGATGATGATGATGACGACGACGACGATGCCACGAAGGCGTGTTGGGGAGTGCAGTTTGAGCTCCACGTATGCTTAATGTCGGCGGTAGATGGAGGTGTGTGTGTGTGTGTGTGTATGTGTGGTCACCTGCCCGGCCTCTCCTGCCTTCACTACCGGGGGATAAGCCCGATACTTACTGGATAGGAGGCCGAATGGGCCCCACAACCGATCTTGACGTTTAGGAAAAGAGAGCAGTTGGCTGGTTATTAAGCCCCGGTTTCTTGACTTTTGAGCCTCTAGCCTAGTCACTACATCAACTGAGCTGTCGCGGCTGTACAGTTGAAGTTTAGTGTAGACTGTATCACCGTACAGTTTGGTACGTGAGGGTAATTGTAATCTAGAGCTGACGGAGGTGACTGTGGAGGATAATAGTGTCTTCCGGGATGTGATGCCGTGCAGTCAGGTGCAAATTTACCGACATTCAGTAGTAACGTACCATTTGCTTGCATCATCTGGGTAGGGGATGGAGTAGAAAGTTCTTCCCGAAAATTTTGATGAATTTCTACCAGACTGCACGGAGTCACATTCCAGAAGACTTTTAAAATATTATTCAGAAATCCAAATGACTTAGATTGATTTCTGAATTTATAGTTTACATCAGGTGCACACCCAGAAATTTTTATTTGGGGGGGGGGGTGACCCAGAGGCTGTGTAATTTGTTTGATTTTAAAAAATGTGTCGTAAGATCATGTCGTTATTATAACCGTAATATAACGCTGTCTGCAACTGTATTTGTGTACAGAACAAATATAAGTACATTTTCCGTGACTGATTCACCTAATTTAAGTCACAGAGTATATATATTTTTTTTATTTCATCTAAGACATCCCTAGATTTTGAAGTTTATTGTTCAGAACTCCATTCTGCTATTCATTAGCTGATTGTAGCGACTGCATTCGGCTGAAGGGTAAATCACAACTTGATGCACAATTACGTTATACAATACGTTTATTGTTGTAATCCTCTACATGTTTCGAGCAACTCTGTGCTCATCATCAGGAGGTCGAATTGTATTAATACAAGCATCTGGTGTGTGCAGGTTGAGAAGGAGTTCCTTCTCAACCTGCACATCGGACGGTCACTTACAGACGGTAATATACCAGATGCTGTATTAATACAATCTGACCTCCTGATGATGAGCACAGAGTTACTCGAAACATGTAGAGGATTATAATAATGAACGTATTATATAACGTAATTGTGCATCAAGTTGGTCATTTACCCAGAGTCATACAAGGCTGCACGGTCAGCAAAACATAAAATTCGATAAATCACAGTGTTACAAAATATGCGTTTCTTTAAAGTTTCGATTTTTGGGAAGGGTGGGGGGGAGTTGCAGCCTGGCAGACCACCCCTCTCTTGGGTGCGCCCCAGACTTACTTTTCTAAGTAAGAAGGTGATTGATTGATTGATTGATTGTATTTTGTTACAGGTAAGATCCCAGAGTTTCACCTTCATTTGACTGGATGATGGTGCAGCTACCGGCCAGGTAGGTGCTGTAATGTGGCTGTATTCTGGAATGTGACGCGTAGGTCGATAGACCGCTGCCGACGTTTCGGAGTATCGTGCTCTCTGTGACGTGTATACAGGATTGACGCGGGTGGTTCCCCCAAGTCGGTGCCCGTCTGTTTAACTATGCGGTTTTGCAGTGTCGAACTTGAAACAAAAGGACGGTGGTAGGACTAAGGGCCCAATTTCCTGCAAGGGCAGAAATATTTCTCTTTTTTCCCAGTATCCATATCGGCTGTTGTGCCGACCTCGATTGCTTATCGAAGACGTACTGCAATAAAGTGGCCTTTAGGCGTGGTTGTGCCAGTGGATACGATACAGATGTCTTACGCCTTTGATAAACGGCGCGGAGCTGTGTGTCAAGGCAAGTGCGCCGTTGGGATTTGTTTTGTTCCCGCTCTGCAGATGCTGTTGCACTTTTGAGTATAATTAGAAGCGGGCGTGCTGACAGCGACTCTATTGTTCCATCTTCAAAGTCGTCTTACGCTCTGTTTTTCTTGTACGCAAGTACCGCTCAGTGCTGAGTGGGTAACACGTTTCCTGCTGACAGATTTGTGCGAAGTGGCAAGAATTCGAATGACATGCTATACTCTGATTACTCTGTGTTGACGGTTTAGACATATCAGACCTACTTGATAAGGGAACTGAATTTTTAGGGAGTTACGCTGCAGTGGTTTCCTTCTCTCAAATGTTTTTGTTCTTTGTCTTGGTACGTAGAGTACCTCGTAAAGATTAATTAAATTGTTTTGTGCTTAAGGATCCAGTTCGTACCGCGCAGTAAACACATTCCGCCTCGGTTACAGAAATAGACCATTTCATGCTGTGTTTGGAAATAATCACTTTGTTGTATGCTTTCTTCTGGGTAGTTCCCCGGCGTCTTATGCCGACGTTTCGGAACACTGTTCCATCTTCATAGGCAGGTAGGTATGAAGTATGACTGGATTTGAGAAAAGCTGGAATATTTATACGGGAAATGGTTTGGCTCAGGCTATTTTCGAGCCAAACCTTTTCCCTTATAAATACTCTAACTTTTCTCAAATCCAGTCATACTTCATACCTACCTGCCTATGCAGATGGAGCACACAGAGTGTTCCGAAACCACGGCATAAAAATTCAGATGCCGGGGAATTACGCAGAAGAAATCATACAACATTCTGAACACGGCGAAAGTTTGAAATCAAGAATAATCACTTTGTCTATCAGATCCGTACAAAACGTATAAATGCATTGTGTGGGCGGAACGTATTGCGTGAAGTAACCACTGGGCTTTAAAGCGTTAGAAGTTCAGCTGTTTTTGTCATTTCTCGAGACGGTGAACAATCGCCATGTTTGAATTGTTAAAGTACGAAAGTTTTCGTGCGATATTTATTTTGGAGTTTTCGTTCTGTGGTTTATTAGACATGGTCATGAATGGGAAAACTACCTGCAGATTTTCCATATCCTCCATGTTGTTCATTTACAGCCCACAAAATTGTTAGTATATTATAAATTTGTATCCTGCACTAAGTTAGCATGACTCTGGAACTCACGGTCTGACACTGGTGCCATCTTTATGTCACTGGCGGTGACTGACGCCTCGAAATTAAGTATGTAATGGATGACATCTTCTCTAAACTGGTGACGTTCTCACAAAGTTCCATGAAAACTGGTTAGTTTGGTTCAGAACTTGTGAGCCTCTGAAACTCAAAACAAAAAACATTCATTTGATATGAAATACCGATACTTTTCCTTTCCTTAATGTACTTCAGCTTTCAGTGTAGTATTGTGGTGGAAATTACTGCTAAAAGTCTGTAAACCGTAAACTGTATGCCTAAAGACTTTCTTAAATGAGTATAGGTGGCGTGGAAATAAGACTTTCGCGTTTCAGGCGTGGACACGATTTGGAAGTAGGTGAAAATTCGCAGGGAAGGGCTTGCTGTGGTTGGGAAGTGGTTCTTGGGTTACTTAGAAAAAATTTGCAGCAGAAGAGGTAGGATCATATGAAACGGGATGTGAATGTGCCTACTAATTGTATGTTAGAATTTCGATGGAGGTGGTCAACGTTTCTTTTAACCTGCTATACCAGACACGCCCATTGAGAGAGTGGATAATCAGGCTGTGTGTTAGGCAGGTAACCTAGTCGAGGCTGTCTGTAAAATACGAGGTTAAACGCTTTAAACAAATCTGGCGTTTGTGTCACAAGAGCGTAGCGTGTCTTCAGGTTTTGGCCAGCTGATAAGGGGTGGTATTCCAACTTGTGATTTGGGTAGGGTCTGGCAGTTCCTCATTGTGACAAAACGATATTTTGACCTGGGTTTTGGATTTGGTTGACCTGTGAATACAGCAGTGAGCTTGTGGCTTCCATAAAATGCTGAGAATTCTTGGACTAGTGGATCTGCCACTATTTTCCAAAGAGGTCCTGATCCTTGGAGTGAGACGGAGGTTACGCAATAGGGTAGCTCGCTGCAAAACAGCATTATGCAATCAGAATTGCGTTTTTGCAACACCACTTACCAATTCCGGCCCCCACCCTTTGACACAGTTTAAAGAACAATGTTTTTCATCTTTCCATCAGAGTCTTGAGTTCTACGAACTGCCGTAGACGAGTTACTTATCTAAAAATTGTTCCAGCAATACGCACAACGTAATGATTTTAAGTGTGACATATAAATACAGATACAAATGCCGACTGATTTTATAAGAACTTTTAGAAGTCATTTTACACTGCGAATTGTTGGATCAGTTTTTAAATAAATTATTTGATAGCGATGCACGTTGTAAACAGCAGTGTGAAATTTCCCCTATACAACTTACATTAACCGCATACAAACTACTGTGGTGCAACACATCCTGTTTGTATACTGAAACTGTAGCCCAGGAATGCGGTTTCACTGTGTAGTTATAGAATGGATACGTGCCGGCAAATATCACTTGATGGCATTGGTGTTGCTTCGTGGAAAACCGAGTGATGATCCGGTGAAGTGAGTGCTTGATCTTACAGGATATACTGCTTTGAAATTTGTACATTCCGCACAGTGTGATGCGTTTTTGGTTATAAAACCAACAACTTGAACGTACAAACAATAGGTGTAGGTATCAGTCAATAACACAATGATATTTAAAAAAGATGTTTAATAAAGGATGATAGTAACTACATGTTTCGGTCCATTGCGGCCATCATCAGGTTTTCATCCGGAAGTATGGTGGTAGTGCTTTATAGGGTTGGTATGGGTATGTGACGATGGTGAGATCTCAGCGTCTGTGATGTTTGTTGTTATATGGTATTGTTAAGGGGCTCAGGGTGGGGGGGTATTTAAATAACCCCCACCCTGCGCCCTTTAACACTAGCATATAACAAACATCACAGATGCTGAGATCTCACCATCGTGACATACCCATACCAACCCTATAAAGCACTACAAACATACTTTCGGATGAAAACCTGATGATGGCCACAATGGGCCGAAACATGTAGTTACTATCATCCTTTATTAAACATCTTTTTAAATATTGTTGTGTTATTGACTGATACCTACACCTATTGTTTGTATACACACAACGGGGTTGGCTCATTTTAGAATTAAACGTACAAGGTGAAAAAAAAACTGTAACATACTGTATACTTAGTATGGGCATACTGTTGGTTCTGTAGTTATTGGAACTGTAATATAATAATTTATTCCAGTCAATAACACAACAATATAAATAGTGACCAATGTTAAAAATAATGCGACTTGTTTCGGTTCAAATGAACCGTCATCAGGCCACATATGAAAACACAATCCCGGTACTTTCAGACAGTGCACACACTATGGGATTTGGCCTGATAAATGGTTCCTTTGAACCGAAACACGTCGCATTATTTTTAATATTGGTCACTATATATATATTGTTGTGTTATTGACTGGAAGAAATTATTATATTGTTGCAATACACAGCGGGTTGGCTCGTATAAAAAACTGGAACTGTTGTCATTTTTAAGCACGTTCGCATTATAGCGAAAAGCTACTATTAGCTTCGTCATGTCTGTCTGTCTGTCTGTCCGCATGGAACAACTCGGCTCCCACTGGGCGGATTTTCATGGACTTTGATATTTGATTATTTTGTCGAAAAATCTTTCGAGAAAATTCAAGTTTTATTAAAATCTGACAAGAATAACGGGTACTTTATATGAAGATCCGTGTGCATTTATGATAATATCTCGCTCAGTCCTTCTGAATATGAGAAATGTTTAGACAAAAGTTGTAGAGAAAATCAGTACAGGCATTTTATATTCAGTGACTTTAATTTTTCTTCGAAAATCGTGCCGTTTATTAGATAATATGGAAAAATATTTTAGAGCCGGAATCTTCGTCACGTGAATGGTTTTGGTTCTTTGGGATTAAGCTGTTTGCCCTGTAGTTGGCCCAGACTGTGGAGCTGTGTGAGAGGGTGCGTTGTAACGGGATCAGAATTTGGACGACATCAGTCAAACTGTACGCAAAGTTAAGCGCGAACTTCGTTCATTATTTAAAAAATGGCTATTTCTGTGGATCATCAACATTATACAAGACTGGAGGTTTCTGACGACGTGAATTTCAATTGTGGGGCGCCAACTATGACACCGTGTACCCTGGTAGATAGTTACCGGCATTTCTGAGGAACGTGTCTGTTTCCGCACATTTCTGCCATGAAGGTGTAGGCAGCATAGTCCTCCGAAGCGTTGCATATCTACCTACCAGACACCACGGTGACGTGGTGAAGATCACAAAGTTTCGTCATCCTGGTTTCCTCCGGTAAGAAGCAGTAACATTGTTTCTGTTACTGTACTGCTCTTTCCCTTAGTTTAATATTGATAGAAACCAGCTGCATTACAGTACAGTATAGGTTCCTTATTTTATGTGAAAAATCTTGTTGTGTCACTTGCCGCCGCGTGTGCAGTGCGGTCGCCTGACTAGGCAGCGCTACAAAGTGTAGGTGTATTTGTCTGGTAAAATAATGATCCTGTATGAAACACGTTATGTGCGACTGCTAAATAAGTCATTATTCGTCTTCATCAGGTGCTACAACTTCACTGTTTGTCCGTTTGGCCTTCTGACATATTTCCTTCCATTTAACCCTACCGTGGATGCATTTTGTCCAATTATTTATTTTAATAATTGAATCTTCGTTTATATCATTTTCCCGTATAATGTTTAGTCTTCCTGCCAATCTTGTAGGTATCGGTTTCCACTCTTACAATTTTTTGACCATCCTATCATTTGTCATTCGATGTACGTTGGCCATTTGGGACTTACATTAGTTAATTATATTCTTATATCTATCTAGGTTATTTAATTCATCAGTTGTTTTAACTCTCCATGTACCATCTCTGCCCTATATAGATCCGAATATTCTTCTTAACATCTTTCTTTAAGTTATAAATAATTTTCTTTTCATAGATTCCTTTAGTGCCCATGTTTCGCTAGCATGTGTTATCGCAGGTCTTAGCATAGTCCAATATAACGTTAATTTGACTTTAATCATCATCATCATCATCATCATGTTCCTGAAGGGTTAGGCGTGTTTCTTGTTCCTTCATCCTCAAGATGAAGTTGGACCCTCCATCTCTTCCTCGGTCGTCCTATGTTCCTTCGTCCTTTTGGTTTATATTGTACTGCTTGTTTGGTAGTCTATTTGTGTCCTCCTCTGTACATGTTGTAGCCACTCATTCTGGTACTGTTTTATTTCCATTACTATATTCTATGCTCCCGTTTTTTGCCTAATACATTGATTCTTTTCTTTATCTAGTTTTGTTATTCCAAGTAATTGTCTCAAAAATTTCATCTGTGCTGCTTCTAAACGTTGTTCCTCTCTTTTCTTCAGTACCCAAGCTTCGCTTCCAAATTTCAATGCTGCTTTAGCTGTAATGTGATTTCTTAACTTTGTTTCTCTGTTCATTTGTTTTCCAAAATGTCTTCGTGTAGCTCCGTTTATTTTGTTATATGTTTGCAATTTGTCTTCTAAATAACTTCCGTATTCTGATATGCGATACCCCAAGTATTTAAAATCTGTTACTTGTACAGTAATATTGTCGTTTATCACAATTTTTTACCCTCAGTATGTGGTTCCCCCACATTGCCATTGATTTTGTTTTTGTACTAGATATGGTCATTTTATATTTTCTTGCTATAAGGTTCAAGTGGTGTGCCATTGTTTGTAAATCATCTTCTGATGTAGCCA
>Ga0136643_10010738_pt1 | contig 13536 bp, 11 predicted proteins | sample TergutLab28metaG_FD_96883 | JGI IMG/M metagenome (GOLD analysis project Ga0136643, IMG submission 96883) | Labiotermes labralis P1 segment gut microbial communities from Petit-Saut dam, French Guiana - Lab288 P1 (version 3) (version 3) | ecosystem: Host-associated > Arthropoda: Insects >...
CTGTGGGGACCCGTTGCGCTGACCACGTGACACCCCTCTATCCGCAAAAGTTGGCACTAACTTCGCCGACCGGCGGCGGCCGCTCTGTCGGTATAGTTCGCATGCGGACTGAGGCCACGGAGTTTAGTTTTATCGATGATGATGATGATATTGCACTTATCTTTCTCATGCATTGAGTCCTGACTTTCCTGGTATTTCAGTTGAAAATAAATAAGTAAGTAATAGAGTGTCACTTAATAAGACCTAAATGTTGGTTGTGGATTCCTGAACACAAAAGCGACAATCCAATTGAGTGTTCGAACCAAATTCTATGGTGACAGCAAAAACCACGTCGGAGGAGTAGGTTCTTTTCTGAGCGTCGAGCCCTGACCCCTGTCCAAGCACCTGGCAGGTCACGTAAATTGTGCACATCATTCTTAGAACTCTCGGAGCGGAACAAAGCGAAGGAACTGGAAGTCTCGGCTGACAGATCGCAGACAATACCTGCTTCCTGTGCGTGCATCGGCGGGACAGCCTAAATGCTTGTTCGACTAATGCGACTGCTGGTTACCTTGATTATATGCTAGTCAAAAATAATTGAAGAAATTCTCCAGGGTACAGAAGACACAATTCCATCCCGAGAGATGAAGTAGTGTTTTATGAACTGGCGACGCCTCACTTACCGGTTCTTTTAGACAAGGAGGTGGGGTACACATTGCAAGACCTCACAGACTTTCCTCTCTATGACTGTCCGACTAGAAGAATAAATATACCAAGTTGGTCTTCATTACAGTCGTACAAATGAAATACATTTTAATTTCTAATTAGAAGCGGAGACCTGCCAGTCAAATTCCGGGTAATTAAAATCTGCATAGGCGTCACTCTTCGTCCATACTCTGTTTGCAGTGAAAACCTCTTTATGGATAATATGAAATAGGTTTGGATATTTATATCCTGACAACAGATTATTAATTGCATCCAAAGACGTATATCACGGAAAGCACTGACCGAAAACAGTAACTACAGAACCTCACATAATCTCACTCCATCCCTGCTGACTGTTTAGCAGCTAAGTCTTCTGATGCATTGCCGTCCCGTACTGAAATTCCACAATCTGTTCTCTCGTATTAGTTACGAACGTTCAGCGAGGAGTACTCATATTTCAAAGTGGCGAAGGGTGTACTGAACCGAGATACCTCAATTTTATTGTGACAAGGCACGGCATGGAAGGTCCGGGTTTCTAATCCCGGCATTGGCAGAAGGTTTATTTATTATCTGCAACGTCCATACCGGCTTTGGGGCCGATCAAGCCACCTACTGAATGGGTACCGTGTTCTTTCTCGGGGATAAAGCAGCCGGAGCGTGAGGTTGACCGTTACCCCATCTAGCGCAGAGGTTGGGAATGAGTGGAGCTGTATCTGCTCTACCTTTGCGTTCCCATGGTGATGACAGGGGCAAATTTAACTTCGCCTTCACCAAGGGGTGTAGGAGAGTGTACGGCGTGTTGAACCCACAAGAGAGAAAAGTTTATATAGAAGATCGGAGTGTTTGTTGAGTAAATGGAAGAGTGGGTAACTATAAACTAACAAAAATGTTTAACCGATTTCTACAGAATGAACAAGGAGATACTCCAGAAGGTTCTGCTCTTCGCTACAAATCAAGGATCTGGAAAACAATTTTAAAGATGAGCACGAGGTCAACATGCTTTAGCCTTATCCATAAATGGAAAGATATTTTTATTGTTATTGCACCACTTGATTGGTGTATCTGCGTTATGAATTGCTGCGTTTTGTGTCCCAGCAGACGTATCGATTGGGATAAACCGGTTGCTAGGAGACGCGCAGTGCCAGAGAGCAGTGATCTGGCGTTGCAAAACAACCACGTCAGTTGTGACACAACACTACCGTTTCCGGAATCCTAGTGAAAGAGGCGTACAAAGGCGTACGATTCGACACTTAAATTCACATTTGTAATTAAATACTGAAATGAAAAGAAGTTTAATCTACTGTGCTATAGGACGTTTGTGCGCGCATTATCGACTTTATTCACAGCAGAAACAAATCCTATTGACAGCAGTTACGCGTATTTCATCTGTTAGGTGGGACTGCAGTAGGTTTTATAAGCATGACAATATGTGTTTATAAACGTTACTGGCTTTCAGGAAGTGCAACTTCGTCAACAGTAGGTCTAATCAACCCGTCGCTCGCGGGCAACATGTTGCTCGCGACAGTGTTATGTTTCCCGCGGAGACGTGAAATGAGAAAACATACTTTGACCGTTACTTTGGTAAAGCTGAGATAGAATGCCGAAGCGGTTTTTAAAACTGATGGTGACATACGTTGCACTACTAATTAACTTGACGTTCAGGTGACCGTGCATCGTGGTAAGTTCTTAAAACTCTACATATTTCGGACAGAGGAACTGTCCGAAACATGTAGAGTTTTATTCTAAAAATAAATTTGAGAAATTCGTGCATCTAGTTGGTTTCATTATAAGAACTACTAATTAATTTTGTAAAAAATGTGCCACAACTAGGAACACCATAGCGCATGTTGTGAATTTCATTTTCTAAAGTCCTTTTCATTCTTACCAGTGTATTTTTATTGCACATGATGTATAGGTAAATACACAAGTAAAGTTATACATTAATTGTGACGTATACTTATTCATTCTTTGCTTGTGTATTGAATTTTAAGTTGCCCGCATGCAGAAAAAAATTGGCCATAGTTGCCTGCACCATGTAAAGAGGTGAGAAGGCCTGCTACACACCTCGAAACAAGTGGCGATTGCTGGTGGTAGGTTCCTTTGTTCCAGTCATACAGAACCCGAGGCCCATGTAAAACTGTAATTGAACACTGCGTCCTTTAACGCACATTGGTGACTGACTGAAGTATTAAGAAAATGCGTGTCTTATATGATTCTGAAAATAACCATCCATTATTGTAATCTAAGAAGGACAAAGTTTGTATGCCGGAATATTTGTGTTTCTCCGTTCTCTGAAACCAAATAAAATTTTCGCTTGCCACCAGATGGTGGCGATACACGGCGACAAAATGAATCCTTTGCTTTGCGTTATGTTGACTGTTGCCATAAAGTGCTTTTATGTGTATCTCATATAAACACACACAATGCAGTGTACCAAGTGGTCTGTAACGTGTTTTAGGGAGGCCATTTATTGTGCGTTCAGAAGATAAATTAAGGCAAACCCAGTTCAAACCGAAAAGAACAGAACAATACTTTGCGTTTGTTCCCAGAAAATATACCAAGAAGGCTATTATTATTATTATTATTATTACGTTTAAATAGAACAATTTGTTTCCAGAAACTTTTAGTTTCGCAGAATGCATGATGCCAAAGTGTCCCTCAAGTGCTGTAATGTGTACATGTGGATCAGTGGGAGGAAGTGTCAAATTCTTCCGTGTGACTGTACACGGATATTCTGTTGTTTTCTGTAAACACACTTCTCTGCATAATGGAGAATCAGCGTTTTATGTTAAGTACGAACTTCACACTCGTATTTAAATGTCTTTAGATGAATGTCAGTATTTGAAGGCTCTGTAACAGTCCTTGGTACGTCCTTTCAAAATTCGCCCTAACGGTACATAGGCATGCTCCCTATTCTGCAGGTGTTGGACAATTCAAGACAGTCGGATGTGATGAAGCGCGCTGCATTGTGAACTGACGTTCCTCCGTACGTATTGGCATGTTTGCCAGTGACTGGATTCACGATGAGACTTCGTGGTGCGAAGTGATGAGTGTCACAGCTATAATGAGACCACGGAAAGAAGCCACATGGATGGTGAGAAGTAGAACGCTAGCGGCTAGTGATTTATAGGCGCATAGGAGCGGCTGTTAACTGCATCAGTCAGTCAGTCAGTCAGACAGAGTCAGTCAATCAATAAGACAGTCAGTCAGTCAATCAATCAGTCAGTCAGACAGTCAGACAGACAGTTAGTCAGTCAATCAATAAGACAGCCAATCAGTCAGACAGACAGTCAGTCAGTCAATCAGTCAGACAGACAGACAGTCAGTTAGTCAATCAATAAGACAGTCAGTCAGTCAGACAGTCAATAAGACAGCCAGTCAGTCAATAAGATAGTCATTCAATAAGACAGTCAGTCAGTCAGACAGTCAGTCAGTCAATAAGACAGTCAGTCAGTCAGTCCGTCCGCATGCAACAACTCGGCTCCCACTGGACGGATTTTCATTAAATTTGATATTTGGGCACTGTAGGAAAATCTGTCGAGAAAGTTCAAGTTTCATTCAGATCTGACAAGAATAACGGGCACTTTACATGAAGACGTGCGCACATTTATGATAGTACTTCACTGAATTCTTCTTAGAATGATAAATTTTTTCCGAGAAAATTTGTAGAGAAAGTTAAACGCACATTTTGTGTTCAGTAACTTCTTCTTCTTTTTTTTTTTCCGAAAATCATTTCATTCATGAGATGATGTGGAAAAATGTTGTGGAGCCAGACCGGCCACAGATGACAATATAGTATGGCGCATACGTTTTGCATGCCGGATACCTAAGGCAATCATGCATACACACACTCGGAATATTTAATACTTATTGCTTATCCACGGCAACAGTAGTTACGCGAACGCGCTCCACTGCTACGTACCTTTCCTATCCTGTTGCCTATTGCTAGTGTTCCCCAACGGTAAGCTTTGACCTTTCTCAAATAGCCCAAAGTGCTTGTCGATAGCGAAGATTATCACGCGTTTATCGCTAGCAAAATTCTTGTGAACATACTGGCTAGAATACTGAAGACAATATAAATAGGCGCGTAGCTGAAGGGAATGTGGAGGTTGTTGACCCATGAGACCTCTTTCTGTTTTAGCCATATAACAGCAGAAAGCCTGAGTATGTGCAACACCTTCGGATACAGAGAAGGAGATATTTTGACCCTGAAGCCTCAGTTTTGGGCATTATTTACACACGTGTATACAAAAGAGATCATGTCAGTGACGGTGCACCCGCTGTATAAACCATCCGCATAGCTATTCGTCCGTGTGACACTTCATTCGTTTTGCTGTCTGAAAACCCACCAGAACGTGAGTTTGTCTACTGCTTCTTGCGACCCTGACCCCTTTTATGGACTTTCATGAACAATACATCATGGTTATGTTTAGTTTTAACGTCATCGATCATCATGGAATGAAACTATTTCGAGTTTACGTATGCGCGCGGTAAGAATTTGTCAGAGCTCAGGCGATTATTTGCTGACATTTCACAAGTCCGTGTTTGGTACTCGGACGATCCACTTTGGACTCAATGTCAGCGGGACAGTTTTCTTTTCCCCAGTATGTTGTTTTACCGGTCCCAGCGGCCGCGCCGTGTAATGTGTAGGTCTGGGGCCGGGCGCTTGCTGGAATTGTGGGTTCGAATCCCGCCGCGGGCTTGAATGACTGCCTTTTTTTAAATGTTGTCTCCTGTCAGGTAGATGTCCTGTGCGACGGGCCGATCCTTCTTCCAGAGAAGTGCTACCGAGTGTGTGTGTATGCGTGCGCGCGTGCGTGCGCATGTTGTGCGTGCGTGTGTGTGCGCGCGCGCGTGTGTGCGTGTGTGCGCGCGCGCGTGTGTGCGCATGTCATTGATTGTGATCAGGTGCAACTATAACTCTCTGCACCTACGGTGAGTAGACAGAAAAGTTCAGACCAAGGAAGAAAGATATTTATGGCCCCCCCTGTCAATTAAATTTTCATTTTACCCTATTTCATATACATTTATATATCATTCGGGGTGGGTACAATAGGTGTGCTAGCGGTTGCTGTAACAGTAAATTACCAAGGGACCAGACTGATCCCAGTCCACGGATAAAAAAAATACAGTTAATAGAAATTTGACAGCGTTACAGATATTGTATAAAATATTTTATAGATGGCGTGTTTAACTACGCTGACAGTTGCGAAGATTATATCGTGTCGATGGAGCCGGGATAACTAAGTTGGTATAATGACTAGGCTATACTGTCGGATTGGCGGAAGAAACCTGCTTAGAATCCGGGCATGGAAAAGAGATTTTTACGCGCACCGAAGCAACCAGATGGGCCTTGGAACTCACCCAGTCTCGTATTTTGTGGTTACCAGAGGCTTTTTCCCCGGGGATAAAGTGGCCGTGACGTGAAGCTGACGTCTTACCTCCATCTAGTTTCGAGGCGAGAATGAGTGGAACTGTGACTGCATTGCCTTAAAGCGTCACGGGGACAGCTGTATAGAGTGCTGGTGCAGTGACACTGTTAGGGGAGGCCGAAGTGCTGGTGCAGTGACACTGTCAGGGGAGGCCGAAGTGCTGGTGCAATGACACTGTTAGGGGAGGCCGAAGTGCTGGTGCAGTGACACTGTCAGGGGAGGCCGAAGTGCTGGTGCAATGACACTGTCAGGGGAGGCCGAAGTGCTGGTGCAGTGACACTGTTGGGGAGGCCGAAGTTCTGGTGCAGTGACACTGTCAGGGGAGACCGAAGTACTGGAAACCAAACTTGTCCCATTGCTACGTATATACCTTGTATGAGTAATTAACATGATGAGTCGTTATTGAAGGCAAAATGGTGAGGTAGCAAATATCCATCTTCTGTCTACAAGAAGATATTATCACATATATGTAGACAACAGTCTACTGAGGCTACAGTTCCGGAAGTTATTATGTACCTTGGTTTAGAATAGTCGTCCATCCGTAATTCCGAATTCGCTGTTTGCGGTCTAGTGCCCAGCAATTCACCATCAGCAGTTTCCTTCGGAAATTGCGTAGCGTCTTAAGGTCTAATACACGTGTGCTGCTTAAGGTCTAATACACATGTGCTGCTTAAGGTCTAATACACGTGTGCTGCTTCACGGCCCGACTGGGTACGTACCTCTTAGTTACAGCGACAACGTCAGTCGAAATTAAGCACAGGTATATTCCATCGTATTTGCTGCACAGTCGAGTGTCTGAGAAGATATCTGAACAGTTTGAGTAACGTAAGCGGGCGTGCAAATTTACTGGAAATAAATTACAAACTAGGTTATAACGTCGTCGAAGGGACTGAATAAATTGTGTCGCTGTTAGCGAGGCGAATGGTGCAAGTGAAGGGAACACATTTCAAGACAAAGGACAGGCCTATAGGCTTATTACTCTAATTTTTACTATATCTTTCTGAAATTCTGCGGACGAATCTTTACGTTCAAAGTGAATTACAGCTACTGTTGTCACTTTCCAGACCTGGAATTTATATACTTGCCTGAGAGAGTAATGGCTTGCGTTCTTGAGGACGAGAAGATGGCTGATATCTGAAAATAGCCTGCTTCTTGGAAAACTGCATTGGAACCGATGGCTGGCAATGCCATTATATCCGAGGTAGATGGTCTTACACATGTCGCACTAAGCCTTAAGGGGAATTATTTTGTAGCACTGAATGTATGACGTTATAGCCGAGGTGTCGCACCAACCGAGGTCGTTATAACCGAGTTAAAATGTAACAGTCATACGCGAATTACTCTTTTCACGATCCTCGCATGAAGAACATGCTCCTGATGAGCATAGGGTACATAGTTTACTCATTTCATTATCTTAAGCGTTTGTTTCACCAAATTAAATTCAAAGTGCAGAAGCAGATGAACTTCACGTAATGGACAATATTAGTAAGGATGAGCCAGTCATAACCATCTCTGTAAGTTAGTATGACTCTCCCCACCCCTAAAATCTAAATGGGACACGACATCCTTAAACACGAGACCGAAGCGGTATAGAGTCCGGGGATGGTGAGCTCCAAGTGACTGAAACACCTGCTAATGGGTGTCTCGGTGTTAATTACAAACAATTAGATATGCAGCCCGTTACACACTGTCCCATAGTGCCTTAACATTTTGAGTTCATGGGGGCGTTTTACGTAAATGTGGGCGTCAGATGTAACTAACTTCTCATATACCCACTCATCCGTCGGCTTTGTAATTACATAAAGTGTTTGACGAGTCTTAACATCAGCGGATGTCCTCTGTAGTCAAGTTGGGTGTGGGTGTGGGTGTGGGTGTGGGTGTGAGCATACTTACTTGCCCTCGGTTTCTGTCGAGCCCCGCGTTTATGGTACGAACGTTCGGACAAAATGTTTAGAATGGCGTGATTATATAATATAAACTAAAGAAATACACTTTTTCTAAATTAATATTTTAATTTTAAATTTTGATGTCTTCTACATATTTCGATCCCCAGGGTTCATCTTCAGGACGACGATTGTATATAAAGTTATGTACTGAAACTACAATAAAAGGCTTTTGTAAGATATCTAAGTATAAAATCTTGAACTTTTTAAATATATCAATATGAACATAAACACAGTAGTTAAATGTGTGATATATAAAAATCGATATATTTAAGAGGTTCAAGATTTTATACTTGGATACTCTATAAAAGCCTTCTATCGTAATTTGAGCATGTAAAACCTACCGCACCATAACTGCGTATACAACTGTCTTTCTGAAGATGGACCCTCGGGTTCGAAACATGTAGAAGACATCAAAATTTAAAATTAAAATTTTAATTTGAGAAAATGTGCATTTCGTTGGTATATATTTTATAATTACATTACAATTCAGGGTGCAAAAAAAATGTATGACGTTGCTGCTCTTTTCACCATATGTAGGCCGCAGTGGTTCAGTAATATTTGACAGTGTGCCTAGTGCGCCGAATGTGTGATAAGCTCACTCTTGCTTAAGATGCTTGGCTTCATCGTTGGTTTATTCCATTATGTATAATTAAGTGTACTAAATATTTTAATTATGCAAGTTGAGTGATTTTAAGCCGGTTACAGTGGTCAAACAATCTGCACACCGTCACTGACAGCTGGCAGTACCGAAATCATGGGTCTGAATTGTGCAGCGCGCATAGATATGTTCGGCCGTTTGCGTTTTGTGTCGATATGCTCCGTACGATACCGCTTTCTGCCGTCCTTCTTGAAGGAATTTCTACAGAATGTCTAAGAAGAACTACAAAAAAAAAGAGAAGCTGCGGTAAAACCTTCATAAATAATGCTGTGATAATTTCATATCTCTTAACAATATTATTAATTAATTCAGTATTCCTTAAAATTTTAACAACTGTGGAAATATCCGTGTAATGGAAACCAACTTGATGCACTATTTATCTTCAGTTTATTTCGTCAATCAACCTCTATACGTTTCGGGCATATCTTTAGTCCATCTTCAGGCGGTATACCATATATATACAACAACTGGTACGTGTTGTGCTTTCTAGTTGACTCTCTGTTGTCGTCGCCAACAGACTGTCAAATAGAACGCAAAAGTACCAATTGTATACATACAGTATACCTCTTGATGATGGGCTACAAATATGCCCGAAACATGTAGAGGTTGACTGACGAAATAAACTGAGGATAAATAGTGCATCAAGTTGGTTTTCATTACAAGTATTATCGAGATGCACGGTCAACAGAACAGAAAACTGTGGAAACTTTGTGACTACAGCTGAATTTTCGCGGACTGCCTGTGGAGGAAAAACGTGTAACATGAAATAAAACTTCTGAAAGCAAAGCGTTATTATAACACTAAATTGTGTAAACACATTTATGAGGAAAAACAAGTTTTCTTATTTCTGATTTACACCGAAAGTAAACCCAGCGCCGATTGTGGACAAAGATGCGGAGGAAAATAAAAAGTTGGTTTACGGTTTACCAAAGTGGTATTTACCAATTTCATTATGTAGGAAATGTGGAACATCTGAAAGTCGCCGGCGGAACGCAGCGTTTTTACGGAGCAGTTTGAATACCACCGATTTAATTGACCTGTGGGATTATATAAATTACGTTATTGTATTAAATTATATATATTGTAAATTTATGTGTAGAAATTTCGGCTTTATGAGTTATGATCGGAAATTGACTTGCAATATGGCCAACTGGTAGCAACTGTTAGAAATGCCACTTGGTCACTCTGTTCCAGGACTAAGATGTGTGCTCACACGCAAACTTACTTATGAACCTTCTCACACACATATTACCCGCATGACGCCACGCCCTGAAATTGAAGGCTGTCTACATCAATAATGACACATGTTTGTTTGTACTTGTAAATACTTGTTTGAATATTAAATCAGTGGCGATAAAATTTTCGACACAGAGCGAAAAGGACACGCTTTTACCTGGCGGACTACCAGAATACTGAGCTACATCAGGAGTTTAAGCAGAGAGTTTCGTAAGTTCTTCCAGTCCATCACAAATACTAAGACAAGCTGTCATGTCGGACAGCGGTAATGGTTCCTTGCCTTAGTACGACTAAGAGGAATATTTGACATTCAGAAGAGCGTGCATCGTGATATATTCCTATAATAAAAGCCAATGTGATGCAATATTTCTCAAATTTATTTTGGTAAAGAACTCTAGATGTTTCGGACAGACTTACTGTCCATCATCAGGAGTCTTGATACTGTATACACAGCAATTGGTATTTGTCATACTGAAATTTTAAAGATGGGTAAAATTACTGGTGTACACACATGCATATTGTCGTTAAATTGTAAAGCATGTTGCATTTTCTGGAATATTTTCACTATTTTAAGCTTTTTATATAACATAGAATTTTACCTACATGTTTTACATTTAATGACAATATACATGTATATACAGTAGTAGTTTTAACCATCTTCAACATTTCAGCATGACAAATACCTATTGCTGTGAATACAGTATTGAGACTCCTGATGATGGACGGTAGATCTGTCCGAAATAGGGAGAGTTCTTTACCGAAATAAAGTTAAGAAATTGTGTATCTTGTTGGCTTTTATTACAGGAAAAAGAGGAAAATAAACGTAATTTTTTTTTCGGGGTTTTCTCTTACTGTCATCACTAAGTTCGATTTTCTCAAACCGTTTGTTGTAGTAAATACTGTGTTTTGAAATAGACCTGCTTTCCTTTATTTCTGTCTCTGCATCACAACCTTGCGAACAACATACAGTAGTATAATTTTATGTGGGCTTTATCTTAAGAGCAGTGTCCTGGTGTCCCAGGATCTGCGCGGTTCTATGCTGTTGTGTGTGCATGCCTGCAATCTATGCATAGGCCCACTCCAAGTGCAACCACAGCTACACTACAGAGCACTATCTCATAGCTAATTATACAGAATGCAGTATTTATGAAAGCATATTTGGCCCGGAGGCTCAATTGCTGAAGCCCCTAGTCTTCAAAGCTATTTCGTTTTTCACAGTACTTTGACGTACTGCTTGTTTACTGTGCAGCGCCACTGCGGCCAATGTGGGAGTTGCCCAAATGCCCAATTTCAGTATTAACTGGGGCAACACCGACTACCCTGACAGAGTTTTTGTGGTTTTCCTCAGTCCCTTCATGCAGAGATATATTAATAATTTTCCAACGAGATGCAACACAAAGCAGTCTATTTATTATTCTGCAAGTTCACTCTACATGTTTCGGGAGTCAACCACACCCATCATCAGGAGTACACAAAACTCCAACGTGGCCAGGCTTGGCCACGTTGGAGGGAGGTAGTTGAACAAAAAATATGACCAGTACCGGAGGCTGTAGTTAAAGTTTTGTGTACTCCTGATAATGGGTGTGGTTGACACCCGAAACACGTGGAGTAAACTTGCAGAATAATAAATAGACTGCTTTGTGTTGCATCTCGTTGGACAATTATTAATATTGATCAGCGATGCACGGAACCATAATCATAAAATTCATGCAGAGAGTACCTCTATCACTTCAAAATCCTTTACATTTCATCTGTTGACAGTCATACTATCATTCGACGCTATATAATCTGAGATACACACGGTGTCGCACAATAAATCACTAAACAAACCAGACAATACGTGCATGTAACAGGTTTCAGAACGTGAATTTCATGGATCGCACAAACCACTCAGATTTCTTGTTCTGCACTAAGATGCATGTGCCAGTTAACAGGTAGTAAGAAGAAGAAGAAGAAGAAGAAGAAGAAGAAGAAGAAGAAAAAGCTTTATGCAGTAGAAAATCAGCTTACCGCAAGCCTTGAAGTGTGGGAGGTGCCACGACATGGTAATTAAACCACATAGGCTGTCTTCTATAAACAACAATACACAGTCGAACCCTGTTATAAAGGGCGCAACGGACCTACAGAGTTACGCTCGATATATCCGTTGTCCTTAGTAACAATGACAGTAAGAACCCGTATATTTTATATAAGGTCAAATGTAATGTCATACATTAGAATGCCGGTAGTAGAGATTGTTGTTAAATATGTGTATGAAAAAACATAAAAATATACACAGAGTAAAAACTTCATAAGTAAATGTGTAAAGAAATTTTTAAATTTCGTGGCCATAACTGGTGTCACTCTATTTATTTTGACAAGTATGGGAGGTCATCAAATGCCTTATAATTAGGCAGCATGTTGAACGGTAAGCTTCTGTACCTTTTGTTTTTGAAGCAAATGGCTTGTATGATTTTCCACTAAAGAAGCTGCCGGTTACAGTCGTGTTCACGGACTCTAAAACCGCTAAACGCTTCGTAGGTGTTATTATTGCGACAGCTTGTTTTTCACCTTTGAATTGCAACGTTCCATCTTTGTCACGCTACAAAACACCACCCCAGTTTCTCTGCACTGTACGTGTCTTCTTCGCTGTAATATTTTTTTTATTCTTCTACAACGCTTTTCAGCCATTGACTTGCCGATTTTGAAACTGCTGATATAGCCTTTATACTCACTGTCGCATAAACATTGTTATGCTAATTTTTAAACTATCCGACCATCCATTGTTAAGTGCGTAATTCTCCTGCGCTGTTTCTTTCCCACATTTTTCTGCCTGTGCCATTAAAATGTGGGCGTTTTTATAGAATTAGCATTCCTTTTCGGCTTAAGCCATTCCAATAATGCTCGTTAAGCAGTGCGCAAGTCGCATTTCCTCCATCTCTGGTTCATACTGAGGTTTTTCTCTGCTGCAGATAACGTCGCTTCTTGAGTTTCGCAATAAAGTGGAAAGTGTAGATGCAAAATTTTTTTGCACACTTTAATTTCTTCGCCACTTTCTAACTCTCGAATTATATCAACACTTTTGCAAAATGACATTTCTTTTCTTTGCGTAAATGCTGTGCACTGAAGGGAATAATATGTTCTGAATATGTTCTGAATATGTTCTGAATATGTTCTGAATATGTTCTGAATTTTCTGACGAACGCTACGAAGTTTATTTTAAAATAATGGGCTTATGAGTTCCAGGAAGAGATACTGTGGAGAGGAGTTAAATCACAGGTTCCAGCCTATTATGTGGGACTGCCGTTGTCGGTTCAGGGAAGGCGACGGGCGCCAATGCCATATCCCCCCCGCCCCCCGCCCCCCACCCCCAGACCACTTCTGCTTAAAACTATCAGCTCTCTATAACAGTGATTGCAGCGGGTCACAAACACATTCCTGCGTGTGGGCGTGGGAATTCCTGGTTTAGAAGAAAGAGATTTTTATGTTTATTGGACCGTGCATCATCTTGATAGTTGAATAAAGATAGACCAACTTGATGTCACTTGCTTTATTATTTCATTATTTAATGCTCAACATGTTTCGGGTGTTAATACATCCA
>Ga0136643_10010742_pt1 | contig 13535 bp, 12 predicted proteins | sample TergutLab28metaG_FD_96883 | JGI IMG/M metagenome (GOLD analysis project Ga0136643, IMG submission 96883) | Labiotermes labralis P1 segment gut microbial communities from Petit-Saut dam, French Guiana - Lab288 P1 (version 3) (version 3) | ecosystem: Host-associated > Arthropoda: Insects >...
CATAAGGAACAATATTTTTTCCAAAGAGGATTTACAACAGAAAACACTGTTTATAAACTAATAAATGAAGTATTAAATGCCTTACACAATAAACAAATAGTGGGAGGTATCTTTTGTGACCTCACAAAGGCATTTGACTGTGTAGAGCATGACATATTAATATCAAAAATTGAAAAGTATGGAATTATTGGTAAGGGCAAGGAACTTTTTCAATCATACATCAAAGGTAAATACCAGTGAGTCCTAATAGATAATAAAAAAAAAATTGCAATAATGCTGTTTCAAATTGGGCAACAATTAAACATGGAGTACCACAAGGCTCTGTACTGGGTCCTACACTGTTTCTCTTATACGTAAATGATTTACCTGTAATCATAAACAAGAAGGCAATACCAGTTTTGTTTGCTGATAATACAAGCATACTTTTCACTCCGTAATTTTATGGAATTTCATGTGAATATTGAAACAGTTCTCGGAAAGTTAATACGTGGTTCAAAAAGAAACTGCCTTTCATTAGACACTGAAAAAAAACTTACTATATATACTTCAAGACAAAGAACAGGCAACCCATTCACATAAGTATGTGTTTAGATAATAACAGAATTTCTAACAACCTATACACTAAATTTCTCGGCCTATAGTTGATAATACACTCTCCTGGAAACCACGCATAGACCACTTAATAAATAAACTGAGTACCACTTGCTATGTAATTAGATCTGTTAAGCCTTATGTAAATACAAATGCTATTATTATGATTTACCATTCCCGTTTCCACGCTGTAGACTTACGGAATAATATTTTGGGGAAATCCCTCCCGTTGTATACATGTATTTAGAATGCAGAAAAAGGCAATTAGGATTATTATGGGGCATGGTAACAAAGAATCTTGTGGAAACTTGTTCAAAGAATTAAACATTTTACCACTGATGTCACAATATATACTTTCCTTACTTACATTTGTGTCAAATAACAGGGAACAGTATTTTGCAAATTCTGAAATACACAACATAAACACCAGGCACACTTCTACACCTACCTAGGGCACATTTGAACATTTACCAAAAAGGAGTTTATTATTCAGGTAATAAGATTTTCAATAGTCTTCCATGGGACATCAAAACATACATTGATAATCCAAGGACATTTAAAAAGGCAGTAAAAAAATGTTATACACACACTCCTTCTATTCATTAAATGAATATTATAACAGTAACAACAGGATTAACTTCTAAATATCTCTCATCACACAATATAGAATTAATATTCAAGAATTCTGCACTTATATAGTTTTTACCGTACATATATTATTTTAAATATTAGTTTAGAAAGCATAGCTAATATAACTCCGCATCTACATTACAATCAGAATGTTACTTATTTAGATACATCTTGAAATCAATTGTATTGTATCTTACATCATGTATAATATTTATAACCTTGTTTCTGTATTGCAAAATTCCATTTCCGACGGGTCACAATCCCTATTGATCACATGAATGCAAAGTAAATTTAAATTAAGAGCAACGCATGGCGAAATGAACTTGTCTCAATATCACGGATGACTTTTGTACTCGATAGAAATGCAATGCGTAATCCATAGTTGACTTGTTTATACTCAGACCAAAAAATTCGCGAAACGTGTAATTTGCGGTATTCGTACTGTGGATTTATCGACTCACGGATCATACATCAAGGAATGCTCGAAGGTACTAAAAGTGAATGTTGTATATGCATTTATGGTATGTTTTAAATGTATCGTTACAAGCTGAACACTTTACTTCGTCGAAATGACGTACCAGAGTCAACATACCACACATCATCTGGTATACTGCTTTCGGCCAGTGGGGAGTGAATTGTGAGATGATATGTTTGGGTGATGTCGGCCAGCGGTTGTTCCGGCCACGGGATTGATGGTTGGGGTAATGGATTGGAGCTGTGCAGTAAATTAACGCCTAACTCGTCAAACTGTCACAGTAACAGTGACTGGCCATCTTGCTTAAAAGGCCGAGAAGTGGAGACCATCAGCGCCACGCTTTGCAGACAGCAACAACTTTGCCCCTTATGTCTATAGTAGATCCTGCTCGAACTGTGTTGTAATCGGTGATTCATGTAGGTCCTGAGAGCATGGATTAGAAAAGTTGTTTAAAATTGACTATCAAAGTATATCGTGCTTACGTACGCATGCGGGTAGTAGATGGCTAGTTCGAGAATGTGACGTATGTAATGTTACCACGTATTTGTAAATGTTGCGGGTGTAATTCTGCACAATGATGACGTCTTTTACTGTTTTTCTGTCACATTCGCGAAGTCTTTAACTGGGGTGCGCGTTACATACGGTATATGATTCTTCAAGGCATGCAGGATTTTCAAAGTCGCTACTTGGTAGTCAGTGGAAATGCATTCGTAAGGTTAATTGAATGGAGGAGAATCCAGTAACTCAGTCAACGCGTAGTCAACACGGTAGTTCCTTGTCTTTTCGCAAAGAGCCCGCAAAGCGTCGCATTTTTTTTTTATTTGCCTTTTAGCGTATTAGGAGGCAGGGTCGGACAACTGGAGTCTGAGCCGTCCGTATGTTGTGATATGTAATTGATCGAACACAGGTGTTTCATACAGTAATGCGTGTAACTAGAAACAGTGACGGGGACATGATGTTCTTTGGTGCCTGTCCATGTTGTGTTATGTGTGCGCCAGCATATGTGAACAAATTAATGTGGCAACCTGTAAACTGTCTTCTCTACTGCTGAATGTGGTAAGGTTAGGCTTAGAGCGTGTATGTAACTAATAAACCTAGGTCACATTTGTGAACGCATATATCGGTTAAACTTCAGTTTTTCGTTTCAGTTACAGAAATGCGTTTGGCATGTACCATCATGCATAAAGACTCGGTTTTGATCGACGGAGTTCACACACCAACAAATGCACCATTTATTAACTTGGTTAAAAGTTTTTAATTTTACATTAAAATACACAATAATATCGCTCCTACATGTTTCGGTCTTTAATGACCATCATCAGGGAGCTTTATCTGTACCTAACTCAATTTATGTTTATGTAAAAACACTCGGTAAAACTACGTCGTTATATACATTAAGTGATGTGGCAGCATGTTGTAGAGCAGCATGTGTGTCGTGTGCAGTGCAGATTGAGACTAAAGGCTATTGTGGTCAGAGTCTCAATCTGCACTGCACACAACACACATACCACTCTACATGCTGCCACATCACCTAATATATATAACGACGTAGTTTTACTGAGTGTTTTAACATAAACATAACATAGGTGCAGATAAAGCTCCCTGATGATGGTCATTAAAGACCGAAACACGTAGGAGCGATATTATTGTGTATTTTAATGTAAATTTAAAAACTTTTAACCAAGTTAATAAATGGTGCATTTGTTGGTGTGTTAACTACGTAGATTTCAAAATGCATGGTGGAAGGATAAAAATTGTAAACTAGGTTTTGATGTTTAATTTTAGCGAAAAAAATATGTTGTGACTGCCAGTAAAGATACAAAAATAAGTCATTTACTAAGGATAGGCATTCAGTTTTATAATTAATGATTATAAGGCCTTAAAGCTAATTGAAGACACAGATTTGATAGTTGTGATACCTTCCATGAGAAACTTGACCTGCACACCATATCATTCATGTCATATAATATCTACAAATTTAATGTACATATTTTATTTTATTTGTTGTAGGAGTGTATGTAATTCAGAGAACCATGTCTGAGGAAGGGAAGATACCTGCATTAGAGGAGTACATTTCTCGTAAAGGTTTCCTACATTATGAAGATATACCAGAGTACATTCTTTGCAAACCAAGATTGATGCCACTGAAATCTGTTACACTTGAAAAATTAGAAAATATGCAGAAAGAAGCTGAGGAAAAGATGAAAAGACAACAAATGAATCTCCAGAAAAGTTGAAATATTCCCATTGCTTGAAATATATGTGTTCTCATATATGGATAAAGGAACTAGCCGAAATATAGAATAAAAGATAATCATGACACTAGGTCCACTTTTAACTGAAGTGGTGGTTACATTTTGCTTGGCTGCTGGTTTACTGTACAAATATGGAAATTGGCTAAGACACCATATAATTGTCACAGTTGCAGTTCTCGTGGCTTGGTACTTCTCATTTCTTATTATCTTTATTCTGCCACTGGATGTTTCTTCGGTGAGTGCAAGAGTTAATGAATTGCTATGCATGACAGGAGAACAGTGAAGTCACATACTGATACTCTGTTTCATGTCTTGGCCCATTGTGATTTATAGGGCATATTGTTTTGCCCACGCATCATTATACATTGCATTGCCTCGGCATAGTATTTGCAGATTCCAGTCACGGAAGTGATCAGTGAACTGTTAAAACATTTCTCATTACACCTCACTGAATGTTGGCCATCAGTAGCTGTAAAATATTTGTCATACATTTTGTTCAGGTCTTTATCAGGCAGTTTTTCGAGTTTATGGAAACAGAGTGTATAATCACACTCTCTTCTTTATGTGTTGTTCTACAAAGTGATTTTTCTCTCATCTTACTATTTAAAATTGATGTTAACTTCATTTTTATTGAGTGTAGTAGCATGAAACTTCCACATATCATCTAGTTGCATGTACATACCTCTCATATTGTGAGGTGGTTAAAGCATATGTATTTCATATGCAGAGGGTATCAGGGATTCTTTTCCAGGGGTAAAATGGATGGAGCACCAGGTTGACAACTCATTGTCATCAAATGCTGAGGTTAAACCACTGTCAACCAACAACCTGTCTAGGACTTTGTCAGCAGCTCTGCCCAAACAGCCATACATTGCCTCTGAGACATTTTGAAGTTTGTCCTTAGGTTGTGCTAATACATCATCTTATCACTTGATGGTAGCCATTACCTGTTCTATGATCTTCCTTTGACCACAGGATGCCTTTTATTTATCAGAGTATCCTAAGTAAGATCTGAAACTGGGGTATCACTACTGCACTTCAATTTAAATGTAAATGCAAGGACTGGTAGTTTATTGATGAAAGGTGTGCAATTATGCTGAGAATGCATGGAACTTTATCTCCACTGTTGCATACATTCTGTTAACGTTCTTTATCTGTATGTCCTCCTGTGACATAATATATTTATATTGAAAGGGCCATCCTTGTTTGTATGTAAAAATTGTAGTGAAATTTCATTTTACCTATGAATATTTGAAAAGGAAGTGGGTTTGAGTTTAATTACAAGTATAAATTTGCTTGTGTGAGGTGATATTATGTCACTGTGTTTTAAGGGAATAGATGTAATAGCAGTCCCACTGAAGGTGTCTCTGCTTTGACGTAATGGTGGGGCTTGGGAGGTCATATGAGCCAGAGACCTATGCTGGCGGTAGCTTAGTTACTGGTAGGGTCTCCCATGCCAGACACGTCAAAGGTGATGGACCAGACATAAAGGGACACCCTGGTCCTCAAGATTGGAGGTTGGTAACGGGTAGGAACTCTCAAGCGAGACAGTCCTACCCCAGGGAGTAGCGACCCTGCCGAAGTGAGCTACAGGTCTTCCTGGCCCGGGAAGTAGCACCTGGTAAGGGTCCCATCCCTAGGGTTACAGGGGGGCTAGATAGAAGTCCAAAGCCATGGTGAAGGCAAACTATCTAGGGGGGCAAACCTGATACAAACCCTGACCCTCCAGGTTTGGGGTTTTGTATGAGGCCAGCCACCTCCAAGAAAAAAAATTATGCTAAAACATCTCAACAGAGGATTGCCCAACTGATTAATGGATGTAGACAAAGGCGAGTAAAATGGAACAACGAGAATAAAATAATCATCGGAACCTGGAATGTAAGGACTTTGTTACACTCAGGTAAAATGCATGAGTTAGGAGAACAGATAAGTAAAACACAACTAGAGATACTAGCAGTACAAGAAATAAGATGGAATGGATCCGGTTGAGTCAAAAAACAGAACTACTCATTATATTACAGTGGACATAGCAGCAAAACAGGACAAGCCGGCACTGGATTTATAGTCCTGAAGAAAATGCAAAATTATGCCACAGGGTTTGAACCATATAATGAATGACTATGTAAACTAAGATTAAAAGGTAAATATAATAATATTACATTAATTAATGTATATGGTCCAACAGAGGACCATACAGAAGAAATTAAAAGACAGTTCGATGATAATCTACAATATCTGTTAGACAAAACACCTAAAAATGATATAAAATTTTAGGTGATGTAAATGCTCAACTAGGAAAAGAGAGATTATGCAATGAAGTAACTGGCCAACACACCTTACATGAAGAAACAAACAGAAATGGTGAATTGTTATGTGAGTTTTCATGTGCAAATAATATGGTAGTTATGAGTACTAATTTCCAACGTAAAAGGATACATAAAATAACATGGCTGTCACCAGATCAAAACACAGCTTGTCATATTGATCACATAATAAAAATTTAAGTAAAAAAGTGGTAATAGAAGGTGTAAAAATAATGAGAGGCCACAATATAGATTCAAACCATTTCTTAGTCAAAGCAGTAATTAAACAAAAATTAAGTGTAATATATAAAAAAAAAATCAAAACCAGCTTTGAAATGGATTAAGATAAACTTACCAAACCCATCAAAACTTAAAGAATACAGATCATTATTACATACCAAGTTAAACCTACTACCTAAACAAGAAATAAATTATGAATGGGAACACATAAAGACCGCAATAGTCAACACAGCAAGAGATGTAATACAAACAAGGTACACCCCCAAGGAATGAATGGTGGGATGAAGAATGCAAGAAAATCATCCAAGAAAAAAACAAAGCAAGGAAAAAAGGTTACAACTAAAAACAAGAGTAAGTTGGAAGACATACATTAATAAAAGAAATCAAGCAAATAAAATTTGCATACAACAGGGGGAAAAAAAAGGCTCAGCAATAAAATAACCTAATAGAAGAATACCACAGGAGGAACAAAACTAGAAAATTCTTTGAGGGAATGCGGAACTATAAACAACAAGTAGCACTTCCAATAATAATGAAAGATGCATAATATAATGTTATATGCCAACCAGACCTAATTCTAGAAAGATGGAAAGACTATTTCTATAAGATTCTTAATATATCAGAAGCTGTAGATATACAAACCATTATAAATGAACGTACAAATAATCAACCACATATTCCACTACCATCATACATCGAAATATGTTTTATAATCAATAATTTAAAACGGAACAAGGCAGCTGGTTCTGATGATATACCTCCAGAATTGCTTAAACATGGAGGTAGAACACTAAAACAAAAACTATATAAATTAATCCTCATGATATGGAATAACGAACAGTTACCACAACAAAGGAATTATCTGTCCTGTTTATAAGAAAGGTGATAGACTTAACTGTAACAACTACAGACCAATTACATTATTAAATATAGCATACAAAATATTTGCTATATTACTGAATAAGTAATTAATAGAGAATAAACTGGAAGATAAATGGGGTTCCACCCAAGTAGATCTTCTGTAGATAATAACATTCTTGTAAGACACATTTTTGAGAAAAGTCATGAGCATAATCTTGATCTGCATAACATTTGTGGATTATACACATGCTTTTGAGTCTGTTCATAGAAATAAGGTAATAGAATGTTTAAAGAAATTTGGTGTTCCAGATAAACTAATTAGATTAATAGCCTTAAACTTAATACACACAAGAGCAAGAGTTAAGGTAAACAGAGACTTTACAAAGGAATTTATAGTAAAATGCAGAGTCAAATAAGGAGATCCTATATCAGCAACCTTGTTTAGCATAGTTATTGATACAATAAAAACAGATGGAACTAATGGAAAATGTTACTAAACGTCTGAAACAATGTACTGCATATGCAAATGACATCCTACTAACAACAAGAACTAAACATTTCTTATTAGATGCATTCCAGAACCTAAAAGAATATTGGCACAATATGGGCTAGTTGTAAATGGTCAGAAAACAAAATACCTAAGATGCACGAAGAAAAATTATGGACCAGAGGAATTACAAATTGACTGGATGTACCTAGAACAAGTCCAGTCCTACAGATATCTGGGATCATCTGTAAGTAGTGATAGCTCAATAGAAGAAGAGATCCAGTATAGAATAACACTTGGAAGTAAAGCATATTATGCAAACCAATTTCTCTGTAAAAGTGGATTGGTCTCCAAGAAATCAAAATTGAAACTGTACTGGAGTATAATAAGACCAATAGTAGCATATGCCTGTGAAGTATGGGTCTTGAAAGAAACTATAAAAAGCAAGTTAATGGTATTTGAAAGGAAAGGGTTAAAAAGCTCTTTGGCCCTACAAAAGTAAGAGATGGTACATGGAGAATCAAAACAAACGATGAATTAATAAGACATACGAATATAATAAATCACATAAAAGCTCAATGATTAAGCTGGTTTGGCCATTTACGTCGAATGCTGGAATAGAAAATGGTAAAAAGTATATAAGTGGAAACCGATGTTAATACAACCACAAGGGAGACCAAAGAATAGATGGGAAGTTGATATAAGGACTGACATGAAGAATTTTAAAATAAAGAATTGGATTAGCTGCATCCAGGATTATAATATGTGGAAATTGTATGTTGAGAAGGCCAAAACATTCAAAGATTGAAGTTATATTTATAAAGAAGAAGAAGATGTAATTGTAGTGAAAGAGAAAAGAAATAGATTGTGGCAGCATCATGATGCTGTTTTATACAGAACATCAAAACATTTCACTTCAGAATGTGTTGAGGCAGGTAGGCTCTATTCTACTGTGTCAGTTTTATCAGGCCAGCCCTAGAAATTGGGACACCATGAATTCTGATAAGTATATTTCTTCAGTCTATACCATATTTTGATGGTAGGTCTTTATTAGATGATTTATAATCTCTTGTGTCTGCTTCTTGTAGACAGTGTATCGTCAGTGCATGCAAGAAAACCAACCAGAATATTCTCCAAATGGGCGGCATCTTTTGCGTGTAGATTCAACAAGTATACTGTTTGATCCGGAAAATGCTTCTGTGGGTAATGAAAATACGAGCACCATCACACCTGTTCACTGTGAGGAACCATGGAGCAATGTGCCAGAGAATGTATTTCCAAATTTATGGAGGGTTGTTTATTGGACATCGCAGTGTCTCACATGGTAGTTATGCTTTCTACTAGAGTTACTGAAAAGAAATATGTAGTTTAAAATTTTTTAGCTTATGAAAGTATGCTTAAGAAGCTCAAGTGCTTCTTCATTGCCAGGTGATAGCTGGCACATGGATTTTATGTGCATTTTCTCAAATTCATGAATATCTACAACATACATGATGATGCCGTTAGTTTTATGGGCAGTATACAAATGATTTATTATTTATTTCTTTTACTGGGTGTTCTGTTTTTGTTCGGTTCTTCTGTCACATTCCATAACTGTTGATCCTTCTAGTCTTCTTTTTTCAAACTTTTCCTGTCCTTTGTTTCTGTTCTTGGTTTCTTCCATTTTCATCTCCATATCTTTCTTGTTTACCACTGGTATCCAATGGGTTAGTTCTTCTCTCCTCTACATCGTACCTTCTTTCTGCAGGCTCATACCACCCAAACATTTTGATTTCTCTATGCACGGTACTTTGTTTTACACCCATCCAGTCTTCTGTTTCATTTTACTTTTGATGCCACTTACTTTTGCTTCAGATCTCATACTTGGAGATCACTTTAAAACATCTCCAAATATGAGATACGGGGTTCTTATAGCAGTCACTCTGAATATTGTGGTTTTCTGGGATGTCATATAGTTTGGTAGATGATTTCATTATCTTGCAGGAATGTAATGCCACTTTCAGGTTATGAGATAGAAGAAGCATGTTTGTCCAGAATATTAGTATGTAGCTGCTACATGGCATCACAATCTAAAAAACATTAATCCTCAATTTCCCCAAAGATTCATTTTTGATTATGTGATTTTTGCTGTTTGTCATTATTCATCAAGTCCAAGGGACATTCAGAAATGATTTGGACTCGCCTCATTTGCAGCAGTTTTATTATGTGTTGGCTTGATATGGCCAACTGCTAGCTTAACCCTTTAATGCGGAACGACTTGTAAAGACATCACGCAGGAAGCCCTTTAAATAGCCGAACGACTTATAAAGATGTTGCAAACAGTGTGTCGAAGTTTGGAGGAATTTTGTTCACTCCTGTTCGGTTAACTGCTGTGGCTTGCTATACTTCAGGACGCTTGAAGGTCAGGCTTTCATTCAGGAGCTGGAATGCACCCCCTCCACCTCCTAAACTCCTCCACAAACATGGATATATACGTAGACACTTAGTAACTGCACATTTTCCCAGCTAATACGGTTCTGACACTTCTTGCTTTGATTATCGCTTGCTCTGGAGTTCAGTGTGGGTTGAAATATCAACACTGGCCTATGAAGCGAAAACTCTTTCTTGACCAGAAAGATTGTCAGCCATGGCCGGGAAATAATAAAACTTGAGGATGAAGCCATCAGTGAAATTCTGGTTGCTGACACTGGCTCGGACTTAGGTGCGGAGGCTAGCGATGTTGTTGAAGACTAGTTTGAGGAGGAGGAGGAATAACAACAACAAGCCTCAGCAGAATTTGGCATAACAAACACTGGTCAGCGAACCCGACTGCGCTGCCTTCTGTGTTCTTCTCACGGCCAAAGGAAGGACACACAGTGCGCCAGATGTGATGTGTGCATGTGCGTGGTGCCTTGTTTCATGGAGTATCGCACAAAAGTAAATTTGTAATACATCACCCTCTTTATGAATACTGTGTGTCGTGATAAAACAGTGATCCAAGGTGCCACAGACATTATGCAGCAGCCAGAATTATGCGAGTATGAACTATTTACACCACATTTTATATTATACATGCGATTCACAGGCCTAAATTTGTTATAAAAATAGGTGAACATTTTTTCGCGGATTAACCAATTCATAAGCAGAGTGAAAAATTTAATTTCATTAAATTTGAAGGAAAAGTCTATGAGATATGCTTTTTTTTTTCTAAGAGTAGGCATTAATATTTAAAATCCCCAGTAAACAAATTCCGGCAGGCAGCGTTGCTCGGAGGGATTTAATTCCGGCATCAAAGGGTTAACATATTCTCCTCCTAAGTTACATATTGCACTCATCTCCTTGGGAGCTTCCAGATGGCTTCATGGAACCACTGTTAGGGGTGCTGTGATAACACTCATGTGCAGATGCCTGTGCAGTTTTCTTGTCACTGTTGAAGCTCTGTACCCAGTTGAATACTGCTGCATGCAGTTGCATTCTGTGCCCAAATTATGGATAACCAACAAAGAGTGTCTGATGGTTTAACACCTTTCTGAATGAACCATGTTGTCTTTCTCTGCCCAGGAAAATCATCTACATTTTGCAACTCCTTTCCACTTGAACCACTAGACTTTGTAATGTCACAGTAGTTTTTAACAGGCATGCATGCATAGGACCATTTCATGGTGGAATGCTGTACTAAGACTATGCTATCTGATGATAATTTGCATGATCTGCAGCTTGTTATTTGCCAAATGAGCATACTCTGTCCAAGTAATTTCTGAACGCCCATTGTAGTAGAAGTGTCACGTGTCAAAGAATTCCAGTATTTATGGGATATAAATATGTAGCTATTTCTTTGTCATTTTTGTTATGAAAAGAAGAGTCTATTTAGTGCTGTTGATGTTTTACATTCAGAATTAGTTCTGGTTTTTTACAGGCTTGTGTTACCGCTGATGCAATCCTACATAAAGGCTGGGGATTTCACTGTGCGTGGAAAGCTGAAATCTGCTCTGATTGACAATGCTATCTATTATGGATCTTATCTCTTCATTTGTGGAGTCCTGCTTATTTATATTGCGTTGAAACCAGGTCTTGACCTTGATGGGTGAGAAATGTTTCCAGTTTAAACATTTATGATCCATTATTAACTGCATAGGGGATTGCCCACAGGTTTCAGAAATTTGATTCACGTAAACTAAAATACAGTGGGGACAAAAAAATTAATTTGTGACCAGAGATTCTAGTATTAATATAGAATGTGTTGGAAGCTTTTACATGGCATTTGTTTCTTTCTCCTTGTATTCTTTCTTTCTTCTCCCTTATGTTCATATATTTTATCTTTAAAGAGATATTGAATGAAAAGTTGTTTGGATTTCAGGCAGAAGCTGAAGGCTATTGCATCATCAGCTAGTAACACATGGGGCCTGTTTCTTCTTGTGCTGCTCTTAGGCTATGCTCTAGTAGAAGTTCCACGCTCTCTGTGGAATTCTAGCAAACGTGGCTATGTACTGAACTACAGCTACTTCAAGGCAGCCAAACTGAGCTCTGAAAAGTGTGAGGCAGAAGAGACTGTTGATGATATTCTAGAGGTGACTTGCAACTCCTAATTTAAATTGTCTTCCCGCCTGATTATCCTTTGGGGTATGGCCACCATGCAGGCATGTTACTTGCAGGTAGCGTGATGTGTAGAGGGTCATAGGAAGCAGGTGACTCCCAGACATATTGCTGGTAGTGTGCTACTTGCATTGCATGTGACAGGAAGGGATGTCTCAGGTTTAATACAGCAGCTTTTACTTTTGTGGAAAACATCTTTAAAGCCTCATGATTTTTGATCTCATTTGTGTTACGTGAATGAATTCAATCAATGTAGGGATTCATTTGTATATAATAAGAGAAATAAATTGCTGTCATGTGCTAGTTGTGTTAATAGCAATTTATTTCTCTTATTATCATGCCTAACACAATGAGATGACAAGCCTAAAAATTTATTTGTAGAACTGTCACCTGTGTAGAAAAGCCCAAAATATGTGGGAAACAATTTTTAATTACTCCAGCAGTGTGGGATCTGTACTCCTGCAAAATGTGCATGCTTTCCCTGAGAATATTTTACACCACTATTTACCTTTGCTTGACAGACATGTGGCTTCATTGGTGTAATATTAACTAGCATGTTTGTTCTGCCAGTGGGGAGACTAGAGGCCAGCTTAGAAGTTGGTGGGTCAGCTCACTAATCTGGGTAAGCTTCCTCTTGTTGGTGAAGGTCATGTTCCCACCAAGTAACCCACTACCCACTCTCCTCCAAGCAACACACTTGCAGTGTAGCCATACCCTAGGACTTCAACTGCAAATGTGGAGGTAGGCATATCCCCCCAGAATTCTGGTAAACAGTTATCAGCCTACATGGTATCATACTCCAGAAGATCACAATCTGATCTTGACTCTGACATTACCTCAGCTCTCAAATAAGTTCACATTAAGTTTTAATGTAAATGTAAATACTCTGTTCTTTTACAGTTTCTTTACATTAGGATAAATGTGGAACAGGCATGTAAAGTGTTACTTGAGCAAAGTGCACTTGCTAAACATGTGTCTGAGATTGCCTTATTTGTACCTGCCGATATACATGGTGTTTCACGACTTTAGGGCATAACTGCAGGAGGTGATTTCCTAGGTCTTTGTGATAAAAAAAGTTCATATAAACATGTGTCCGATTTTGGACGGTTACGGAGTTATGA
>Ga0136643_10010744_pt1 | contig 13535 bp, 4 predicted proteins | sample TergutLab28metaG_FD_96883 | JGI IMG/M metagenome (GOLD analysis project Ga0136643, IMG submission 96883) | Labiotermes labralis P1 segment gut microbial communities from Petit-Saut dam, French Guiana - Lab288 P1 (version 3) (version 3) | ecosystem: Host-associated > Arthropoda: Insects >...
GGGGGGGGGGGGGGGTCATTTCCTGTCCAGTTATTGGATTCTGTGAACGATTTAATTTGTCTTAGAAAAAGTGATGCTCTGGCTGAACACAGCTCACAGCTGCCACAGAATGTGATGACAGTAATAACAACAACAAAATATTATTGCTTTTCTTTACCCTGTTATATTTACTGGTTTTCCTTTGAATTGAATTGAACTGAATTGAATTGAAGTGAATTTATTTTTACGTTCAGTAATTTCAAAAAGTTACAAAACCACTGCATATAAAACATGTCAACCAAGAATAAATATTCTTATAAAATGTAAATATACAAGAAACAGTAGAAGACTACAGATGAGCATAAATGATAAAGACAGCTATGAAGAGAGACAGATGAATATATCTATGTGTCATATGACACATATCGCAATATGACCTCTATATATAATAATTCACAATTTAATAAAGTTTGCTGATAGTTAATAGACTTAAATAAATATTCAATACATCATTCAATAAATACAAACCTTGAATGACTACCAAATAAACAGAATAAATAGAGCATATATAGAAGACTTAAAAGCGGAATTTACAAAATCTAGGAACCCCAATACCTACTTATTACTATTGTTATTATAATATTTATTTAATAAATAAAAAGAGTTCATGTATATGAAATTTTTAAAGCACTTTTAAGTGTCCTCTGATTAGTGGGAAATTTTTTAAGGTTAAAAGGAAGGCTATCAAAATCATAATACCTGAGTAGTAAACACCCTTTATGTAAGTTAGTGTGTACGTAGCCCAAACGTTGATGTGTCATGGAAAAAGAATTAGGAAGCTTGCAAGTGTTAAAGTGGCCCACCTTGGCATTTGCATGGAGGGAATGATACAAACCTCATATTCCAAATCTGCAGTTAAGGCAATCAAATTATCTAAACTGTGTTCCTTATCCACTTCATCACAGCAGGTTACATTGGCTTTCTGTTTATAGAGCTCACCTCAGAAGCACATGAAACTCAGCCCACGAATAGGAACTCAGGCACATCACCAGTCCAGCAGCAGTCAGCTCCTGTCAATGTCAGCACCCAACAAATTGCCCGGTAGTCCAACTAGGAAACTACGAGGTGAAACTAAGAAGTGTCGCAAGGTATATGGAATGGAGCATCGAGAACTGTGGTGCACCCAGTGTAAATGGAAGAAGGCATGCACAAGATTTGGGGATTAGAGTGAGTGCGTCTTGTCATTGTCAGATTGTGGCAACAGGGCCTTAAATAATGGGCATTGTCCAACAGCAGTCATGAACATTGGTAACATTGCTTCCAGAGAGTTTACCAAAGTTCGAAGAAGCACTTAAACATAGAACCAAATTGTTGACTATGGTCTGCACTGGACAAACAAGTATGTATCTTTTGTGTTAGTTACAGTACATGTAAGCATTACATCAATACAAACAGTACAAGGTTTGGTGCCCAGCTTTTGGTCATACTGACTGTGGCTGAAAGGTTGATGTAGTAAGTCCCCAAAATGGTGGACATCCTGCTCTCTGTCTACCTCTCACTTTAACTGGTTATATCTGCCTAGATCAGTATTTTTCAAAGTATGCAGCTTGCAATTTTGATGTAGTTCCCTGTTCATTTTGTAGGTGGAGTCCAGAGACTGAATGCAGAATTATTTTACATTTCTGCGAATTAGATAAGAAGTCCCCAAATTATAGACCTAAATGCCTGTTGTGGAACTTTTGTTCAAGTTCACACCTTTGTCACTACAGCCAGCATACAAGTAGGGAATATGATCTCTCCCTACCAACTGATTACCTCTTTCAATGGCACTGATATGTTTTAAAAACTTTGGTGATAATACCCTTGTTCTTTGTGGGTGCAGCCTCATACCTGGTGCCCTGTCGTGTTCTACATGATACTGCCATGTTGTAGTCAAACATTTGAAGAGCATTTATTGTGAATATCAGTATTTCTTGTTGGTTCTGACAGTGAATTTATATTGCTAATCTAAATTGTTTACTTTATTAGGAATTGTGGAAATACAGTTGCTGTCAAATTCAGTGGTTCTTTAACTGTGTGGTCAGGTTTATGTTAGTTTAATAGGTTCATATCACAGTTTTCAACTAAGATTCAGGTAGCATGCTGTGTTGGTACCAAGACAGCTTGCAGTGTTCTGAGTACTTGTCTTTACTTCAACAGATGAAATCCATTTTCAGTAGATATTCACAGATAATTATATAAGCTTAGCAAATCAAATGAAGTATCCATTTCACACACATTTATTTTATAGAATGGTTTGTTTTGCCAGTGTGTAATGCATGCAGGGTCTCTCTCTCTCTCTCTCTTTCTTGTGTCATGGCTGTTTGGACCAGGGGTCAAGACTGGCTGGCAATGAATGACAGGCAAGGATGTAATTTAAAAATTTGCAGTGCCTTCCAACTTCGAAGAGAAACTGTCTGTGGTAATGTAGAGAGAAAATATCAACTTAGTCTTTACAATGGCAAATGGGTGTGGACTCCTGTAGGCTCAGAGGAAAGTTCTGCAATGCATTAGCTACCGGCATATAAAATGTCACCACAGTGCAAACTGGAGGTGAGCATCACCAATGAAATTTTTCAGATGAAATGTCATGTTGTACGGAGAGTATTTATGGTTTTTATTTTAATTGTAGTTTATGGAGCACTGTTCCTTCATATTTTTCTTTTATCAGTTGCGCAAAAATGTCCTCACTGTTAGCAGCAGCAACAGCAGGCCTGTAGCCCTGGGTAGGCTTTGCCTTCTGCCATAGTTTTCCTCCATTTTCCATGGTCTTTGGCCTTCCTACTTAGTTCCTAACACCATTATTTGCCAGGTCATCTGTCACACAATCCAATAATCATAGTTTTGGTCACACTTCTGCTCTGTGATCCTAGAATGCAGCAAATAGGAATCGTGTAGGTGCAGCTGCTTCATCCATCCTTATGACATGCCCAAATCATTTCATTCTTGCACCCTTGATCATGACAGCTATATCTGATTTTAAAATGAAAGTATAATTCATATTTATATCTCATCCACCAGATTCCTTCCTCCTATACCAGATCATAGCCCCAGAAAATGTATTAAATTAAATTACGGAATAAATCTGTAATTTGGGTTGCAATATTGACTAATCAACATGCATATGCTTGTCCATTTTTTGCATTTATATAGAGCTGGCCTCATGTCCAAGCACCATGTTACCAAGGTATATATGTATATGTAGGTCTGAGGTAAATTTTGCACTAGATGCACTAGATGGAGGGTGGATCAGCTGCTCTCTTAAGCTGAATCTCCCCCAAAGAAATACACCTGATTGACGACCTGACAAGCCATACAGCTTTTCCAACATATTCACTTAAAAGGATGAAATATTAACATTTATTTGAAAAAAATTGCTTGTTTTTTAATGGTCCTCAGATCGTTCTTACTATGAAGTAAGACAATACATTGGAACTGCACAAAAACAGAAACAAAAAAAAAGTAGTTTGACCTAATTTGAATGATTCAAAAGGGTAGTGAGCTAATAATATAAGGAGGGAATATCAGAATGTATATATTTCTCCCATTATTGCTGAAATAGTTAATTCAAGGCGATTATGACAAGTTGGGCATGCAGGAACCCAACATAGTAAGAGCTGTGATACAGAAGTTCTTGGACAGCACAAACTTCAAAGTCTGACTGAGACATAAGCGGAATTTTAATATTGAACCAAATGTTTGAACAAATAATATTAAGCAGTGGATTCAGTTTTACTGATTTGTTCTGTGCTGCTGCTGTGAATTGTTTTGGCAGGTAATAGCTGAGAAATCAAAGGAATACACATGAACTTTGACCATTTACCTAATTTGGAATGGCTAGTAATGTGTTTTAACAATTTAAATTTTATCATTTCATTTTCATTTAATTCTTTTGGAATCATGTGCTGTCATTTTGATTCCCTGTAAACAATGGAGAGTTTTAAGACACTGACTGTCACACATTATATTGGTGTCATGTATGAGGCAGTATAAAAATTAAGTGTACTGAAATTGTAAATTTTCAGTGGTACATGTGCTGGTTAATCATACATCAGAATGACAAAAAGCATCTTATACAGTCTGTCCTAAAATTCAATTTAATAAAATTTCCAGCATCCTACACATTTCAGTATTATTTACTTGCAGCCATCAGTGTTTCCATTTTAGTGAGTAACTAGCATCTTTACATGTTACATGTCAACATAATATACAGTTGATATGTATGCATATTATTGTTATTGTCAATAATTTTGCTACAGTGACCCTTTCTTAAGTGTCATATCTCTTAATTATTAATGTGTGATTGGCGCTTCTGCATGTCAGGCTTCTTCCAGATATGTAGATAGAATCTGGTATGCATTCATCTGCTTGTGTGATCTGAGAATTTCACAGTGGTGTGGCTGGAGATCAAAGTCTTGTGGGATGTTGACCAGTCAAGCAGTCCAAGAACACTTCTTTTGGACTGCTAGACCTTGAAATAGAAGGCACTGTGATCCTTCAATACATTTGTAACTATTTATCAACTGACATGGTGTAACATGAGATGATTTGAAACTTAGTGAAATGGAATCTCTGAATATGTGGAGCAAACAGTGTCAAAATATGTAGGATGCAGTAGTTTTCAATTAAATCAAACATGAAGAAATGTTGTAACTAGATGGTTGAATTGTTCTGATGTCATACAAGGAGAACTTGAAAAAGACTGCACTAGTGTGATCGTACTAGCTTCATCAATAATTTTGGGACTCTGACGACATTAAATCAATGTTCACTTTTGTTACTTTAATTACGAAATGACTGTCTTGGAGAACTTCTGACATGATAAGGCAGTAAAACTCACTTCTCATTTGTGATTTCCGGCTTGTAAAGGTGATATATTGTGCTAAGGATGAGGTTTGTAGCAGGTGTAAACATGAATGGACACAAGGACTCTGTCTCCAAAATCTGAAAGCAGTCAGGACAGGACAAGATATAACCATGTTTGCTGGAACAGGCTTAGAATGTGACTGGAAACATGTGAGGTCATGAGAGGGGGAATGTCTACCATTCAAGTGTTATCAAAAGCACATCTTCAAGCAATATTATGTGTGAATAGAAATTCCAGTGAATACTGCCTTGCAAAGCTCATAAGCTGTTAAATGCCATTATAAAACGCACATGCTCTTTTTGTGGTATTTGTTCACTGTAGTTCTGGATTAGAAAACTTGTGATTTTTTTTTTTATTAAAACTGTTCTTTTTGAAGCAAATAGCATGCCATTGCATCTTAGTATACTGTTTGGAAAACTGCAGATAAATTTAATAACACAGAAACTATGGGAAGACAACTGAGACAAGAGCATGTATAGTATAACCCTTCAGAAACACATGGCGAGGGATGTTTTAAATTTTTTGTGGTCATATAATATGGGGGAGGGGGGGAAAATAATAATAATTTTCCTTCCCACTACTATGAATTATTTTATATTTCTTATGATAGTACATGAGTGTTAGGAGGCTTTATTAGAACTCATTTGTGGACCAAACCATACAAAAATGCCTCTCAGATTATAAAATTTATTGGTCTTGAAACTGTAATTTGAAGCTGGTCTTCAGCAGTCCAAGTGCTACTTTCCCATAATTTTAAGTCAGGATTGCTTATGAAGGGTTCTTGCTTCTTTGTGCTTGACTCATTCTGCCACATCCTCATTCTCCTACTGCTTTACTCAACCATTCTTTGGCCTTATGACTTCCATTGCCTTTCTATACCATGGTGGTCAATTCTGTATGATGCAATTTAAATTTTACATTTTTAAAACTGCAAGTAATATCAAGTAAATTTATAATGTGGATATCATTCTAAATTCAGTCACACTGAGTAGCAACATACTTAATACACAGGTATTGCCTGAATTTTAACAGTTGACATTGAATTGGATTCTGTGAGTTAAAGTGAAAAATTTCTCTTCCTTAGGTTAAACACTTCCAAAGAAATGTCAACTGATATGATATATATAAAAAGAGAAGTGGTAATTACACATAATGTAGGGTTAGGAACAGTTTGTGTTTAGGTTTTATAAACACTGTATTCCATATCATGTCCTGAAGAAGACTACTGTAGAAGTTTCTGCCACAGATTAAACTCGAGTTTGCTGCACCTTAAAAGATCACAGCCTGCAAAACTTTCCAGTGGGCCTGCATAGATATCAGAGATATTGTATATATACATTATCACTGAAACAACAGATTTGAGTGAGCAATATGCAAAATGCTACAGGGATGTGTTGGAGTAAAATCTTCCAAATGTGGAAGAAAATGGCATGTTTATAGTTGTTCGGTGTTGTAAGTTGGATATTTTTTTTTGGGCAATGAAAACACTGTTGGTATCCAGTGATTGTAATGTAACAGTCTTGTGAAGTAAGAATGATTTGTAGATATTATAAAGGTTGCCGGTTGTTAAAACTATATTCACACTAGTCAAGATACTTGTATTCTGCTAGCTTGAGGTTTATAGTACTTTTATTTTAAATGAACTGTATGTTGGTAAAAGAGAGCTATTTCTGCTTGTATCACCTTCTAAATAAGTGAAGGAGCAGCTACATAATGGGAAAAAGATAAAAAAGAGATCTGCTTGGGAAGGAAGTTTTTTTAAGCCTATCTGCTGACTGTATCACTAGAAATGGTCGATGGATATGAATATAGAACATTGATGGAGTAACACCTGGAAGTGGAAAAGTAATATTAGCCTTCTGTGGCCTTACAGCAGTTGTGTTGTGTAAGAAGCTGTCATCTTGTTTTGCATCACACTAATTTTGGTTTGTACAAATCATTACTTCCTCCACCACTTTACCTTGGCTTCATAATTTTGTTCAGTTGATGCTGTAGCCTTTTATAATTACTTGAATATGTTTTTAAAGAACATGCATTTAATTGCTGTGTTCCTCAAGTAATTTTTCATACTTTCATCTTTTTCTTTCCTGTCATGATACTGGTTTCAGTGTTCAGATCATTTTGTTCTTTTTATACATGTCCAAACACTGATGTTGCCTTTGCACTACTTTTTATTTATTTCAAACTTACAGACTTTGTTAATATGCTATGAGCCTCTAACTTTTCAGTCGTCTTCTCAGTAGTACCTGCAAAAGGTGCTGTTTTCATTCATTGAAGTTAGCTGAAGAGTCAAATAGCAGTTCACACTTTTGATATTGTTATTCAAGTTAGAAAAAGTCAGTATATTGTTGATCTGATGTCTGGTTTACTTGAGGCTTCAAGCAGAAGTTCTAACACACTTGAAACAACTTGAAACGTATTTTATGGTGTCTTCCCAATTGTTGTTAAACAATTTGAATTCAGGCAACTTGACTGGTGTGAATAAGGCTGTATTAAAGCTGTCTGTGGTACTCTTTTACATTATTTTTTTTTGGAAATATGGCACTTTAGTGGAATTACAGTGAAGTAAATTTCAGATTACTTTTACACATATGAATGAAAGTTAGAGACTACTTGTTAGAATAAGCACAAGATAATACATGATCCTGCCAGGAAAAATAATGGTGGCACAACATCGCAATATTTTAAAGTGCATGTTTATTTTATGCTCTCTTAGGTCAATTGTGATTCCATTTTTTGTTAATTGACTTGAAGATTGAGTTTAAGTATGGCTAAAAATTAATAATGTAGATAGACATGGTTTTGCAAGATCTCACATATTGAAAAAATTAAGATAAATGTAAAGGAAGTATTTGAGGAATCAACACATGCTAACATTTTAAGGCCCAGTGATGACTTAAATATTTGCTGAATGCAATGGTGAGTGGCTCAATGTTTCATAAAGTTGTCAAAAGTTCAGCAATGGTGGTGGTTCTGGTATTTAACCCTAGGCCACTGATGTGTACTGGCATTTTAAACCTTGGTCCTTAAATGGTTAAATAATCAGACTGTCTGATAAGCTGGAGAGCGAAATTATATTATTAAAGGAGTATTTCTTATTTTGTGTGAATATTAAAATTGTACAATTTGACCAAAAAAACTGGGGTCCAACAAAAAAGCCACATATTGCACAGCTTATATCACAGATATGTTTCATGTTTAATTTTTTTAACAAAAGGAAGTATAAAATAATCAGACAAAAACATGATTTAATATACACATAGCTTTAATTATGAATTACCACATCAAATATACATTGTAATTATAAATTTATTCTTATATAGTATACATAATGATTACAAATATTGTACAGTGTATAAAGTTCTAGGTCAGATTTTTATAGAGAGGGTGACAGCAACACACTTAACAGAGTGTGATGGATCTCAGATCAACCCAAATGTCATTCAGACAGAAGGAAAAGTTCAGTACAATTCTGGCTCAATAAGCACAATATATAATTCGTTATCATTTAACATTTGGTAGTTTAATTTTTTTTTTTTTTTAGGCAGCTGTCAGTGTTTAGCTGCATAAATATGCTCATCACTTGGTGTGTGACAGTTTGTGTTCATTCCAAAGTAGAAACAAATTAACAGTATAAGATGTTACATTTTAATGTACATCTGTTTGGAGTTGGAATTTTGCATACTTTATTTGTTTGAACTGGATACCATTCATTAGTTTATATCTGTGATATAGATATGGTCATGTATCCCTGGTTGATTGCATAAAAGTCGTTTAATAATGCTATAGAATGAAAGTGTTTTATTGGTACATGTTTTTTAAAAAAAGTCATTCATGTTATCGGTATTTTTATTGAGAATTGTTAGATTTTTTAAAATTATACGTTTATAGCTCCCTTGTTACTGACTATGGTTCAATAAAACATATATTTGTGCATTATGATATTGTTTAAACATGTATCTGAGGAAGAAGAATGTTTGAAAATTGATTTTGTATCAGAATTCTGATACACAAGTTTTGTGTTAAAGCACAAAGTTTATAATACTTCACATTGTAAAAGACCTTGCAAGGAAATTCTGCTATTTCATATGGTAAAACTACAGGAAAAGGGGGAAAAAGTAGATGCAAAAATTATTTATGTCAGATTTCATCAAATAACACACAAGTGATGCATATGTACAGCATACTTTTTTTTGTGAAGGAATGTATGATTTGGCTGTTTGAGCACATGATACAATATTAGTGATACACATTGCAGGACGTTGTTGTATGCCTGCTCCAGTGATATTGGCTAAACATTTTATCCCCATCAGCATATTAGCAGTAAAACTATTGTCACAGCTTAACAAGTATGGTGTCTGTGAGTGTGATTGTGTAATTGTGTGTTTGTGTGTGTATGTGTGTGTGTGTGTGTGTGTGTATGTATATGTGTGTGTGTGTGTGTGTGTGTGTGTGTGTGTACATGTGTGCGTGTGCATGCACACACATTCTTTTTCATCAGTGGTGTGGAATGCTTTTCTAAATGTCACCTTATGGTAACTTTAGAGGTCTAAAAGATGCAGTTATATTAAAATAATTCAAATTGCCTTTCCAATACGGAAAACGAAAGTGTGGAGAACAAGAACAGGACAAGGATCTACAAGAACTGTATTTCACACATATACAATTGGTTCATTTACGAGGTCCCGTTTAAATAAACAACTTAAGAAGCAAGTACTATACTAATATTGTAGGTTGTTATCTCAGTAATTATTATAATATAATGACATATGTTATGTTGAAATATCTTCTAGAAACTAGCATAGGTAAAGATGTGTTACTTGTAATGTTGCATCTTTTGAAATAACATTTTAGAAGCAACTTTTTATAGACATTAGTGTATAGCAGTGGAACAGCTAATTTTTCATGGACAGGTGATGATGATAATGCTCATATATTCAGGGAAACGGTTGGCAAAAATGTTTGAATGTAAAACCATGAGCAAGACAAGAAACTGTAAAGAGGAATCAAAATTTGTGTGTTTATTTGAATTAATTTTCACAGGCCTCTTGCATTTCTGGTGCTTGACATGTCACAGTTAAAAAGGAGGGATTAGAACTGACATTCAGAATTTGATTTTCATAAAATGTCTCCCAGATTGGCATACTGAAATTTGATATTTATGTTAACCCTTCAGTGACACTTGGGTTACATTCCAAGTACTGCCCAGGAAGGTTAAGTTTTAAATTTATGTTATCCTTAACTGCATTGAAGGGTTAGTGGCTGAGAACATGGTGATTAGACATCTTTTGGAAAAGAGCAGACACATAGAAAAGAGGCCATGATGGTGGGAATGATACACAGAGCACATATGTTCCTGCACCAGTTTTGAGTTTGCTTCAGCATTCTGACAGCTTCGTTTGTTTGTTCCCATAGTGATCTGTGTGCCTATATCAGTTCAGACTAATGCTAGGAAAGGACTTTACAGCCAGCTGTTGTTCTAATAAAGAAGTCAGGGTAGTACAGCACACGTAAAGTACCTACAGTACCATCAGATAATAATCATTGAGACAAGAAGTTGTATGACAGGTATATTATATATTAAAATGTTTATCTCACTAAACTGTTTGGATTGGACTTTTGATACCATGCAAGTATAGAATCAAATTATTTTAAGAATTAGTTTTGATTCTCCAGGAAAGTGATAATTGTAAATTCTGATCTCACATTTTTATACGGAAATATCAGTTATGTATTTCACCCAAATCTGCATGATAGTTAACAGAGAGAGAAGAACAACTGAAACTAATTGCAATTACAATTACAGAGCTGCTACAAGAATAGGAAGTGAAACCATTTGTGTTGAGTGGGTGTATAGTTTAATAATCTTTACTCTAAAGTATGAATGCTTATTTGGTAATAATTAAGAATTTGGTGTCTTTTAATGTAAGAAACTTATTTTGATTTTGTAGCTTTATTTTTGTGTAATGAGTTTTAGCACTGGCTTTGTACTGGATGCAAAAGCTCTTGTCCTAGGTTCATGTGTATCAGGTCATTGTTTGTGAGAGTTTAGGTGATTGTGGTGATGAGGGTTTAGACTGTGAGCTACTGTGTTATGACACCAACTAATTTTGTGGGTAATTACTGACGTTTTGGAGGAACCTTCTGCCTCCTGTCGAAATAGGACTGACTAGAGCTGGGTTGGGTATGTTTTGGTTATGTAGGGACAGTGGAGGGATCAGGCCAAGTGTAAGGTGAAATGAGAGCCTAGGATTGAGAAGGGGGGGGGGGGGGGCTTTTTTTCTCCGCATTCTTCCATTTCACTCATCATACTGCCATTTGATGCTAATGACTGCATGTTAGAAAATGATTAAATAAATCTACAGAATGCATTATGTCAGCCCTACTTTAACATGATGATATGTACGTTCATAAGTGTCGATAAGTGTCATAAGCAGTATGTCCATACAGTATTCTAAGTGCAGCATGGTGGATATTGAAATGTATTCTATCCAGTGCCATTACATTAGGTACAATATATCTACAGGGTAAGGTATATGACTACTATTTCATGACCCAAGGGTGAGTATTGTAAACCTATGTACAGGTACACAAGGATGCAGTGGTTCATAAGCTAGCTGCAATGTTTTGAACATTCAGTTTGAGATACTGAAAATGTGTTACAATATTCACAATTTTCGAACAGTACCAAGTTGCAAAATGTTATGAATTGGCCTTTCTGTAATTTTTAGAACTATGGAGTATGATATTCGTCAGGAATGCAAAGCTAAGGATCTCAACGCTGGCCAGTTTTCTTCAGTGTGTTCTGTTTTCATTTTTCAGCTTTTTGAAGAATAATGATACCAGAAAAAAGATTCATCATACAAAAATGTCTTTAGTTACTGCAGAGGTTTGCAACCAGCACTGGGAAGGACTGCACACACCCTGTGTCACAAAATTTACAACTTTCACAGTTGAAACATGTCATTTCACTGTACTCCATGAGTTGGTTTATTTTATCAGATTCCTAGTTGGCAGTGACTTGTAAGACCCAAACAAGTTGTACATTAACAGTGTACTGTTAATGTACAACTTGTTTGGGTCTTACAAGTTATGAAGAAAGACCAACAGTTTCTGGGCTCTTGTACAATATTATGAAGAAGATGACTGCAGCATATTGATGTTGTTAATGCAGTGATGGAGCCTTGAATGAGTTAGCACAGAAACTAAGCAGAAAATTTGTTGCTAATTTTAGCAATGCATAATAAGTAGTGTGTTTGCTGTTTACATAAAAAGAAGCAATCACTGTAAAGTCTTTGTTCAACATGTAAGAAAGCATTAGATTTTTTTAGAATTTTTGAGAAGTAAGACAGAAATGACAATTATTTATTAAAGCACCCAATGTGATATTAGAAATTTATTCTGTGTATAAAAAAATATATATATATTATAGCAATATAGTATACATCTTTACATTCAAACATTTCAAAATAACATTTTTATTGTTTTAATATGCCATCTCTTTTGAGACTTATTTTTAGCATATAATATCTACTTTTCTCAGGTATATTGTATATAACAATGAAGTGTCAACTACTTCCCTGTGTATAAACAATTATTTTAAGTATTTGTGATGGCAGACGGAACAGATGGAATAGTTCCAGTTAGAATGTACTGGTAATACTACTGTTTAAATTATTAAAAATGAGAACCCATGGGCCACAAATATATTCCATTTCCAAAGATTATGTATATTCAATACTTATCACAAAATACATAATCACATGAACATTTTTTAAACCATGTAATTTCTGTATGATTTTTACATAACATTGATATGATTATATTGGCCACAATAATTATATATTGTCCTATATAGAAGTGATTTTTAAATGATTGGTTAATTTGAAGGAATGAAATTACTATTGTGATAATAGCTTTTAATTTGGTTAAAATATATACTGTATTATGATTTATCATAAAGTTAGTATTGAATATGTGTTCTTATAATTATTGTTATTAAAGTATTTATAATTTAATTTTGTGAATGACATATTTGTACTGTAAAACTGGAGGCCTATACCAAATTCATTTCTGCATCATTTTGCTTCTAGTTACCTGAGAAGATTTATTTATGTTTTTGTCTCAGCTGTTTGTTTCTTAGTAAGACAACAGATTAACATGCTGGTGAGTAAATGGCTGTTTTCAATAGATGTGGAACATCAACATAGTGCTATGCAGTTTACCAATTAGAGCAATTTTCTTACATAGCTGAAATTAGAAAATGCTAATTTTTTAAAATGATGCATTGTAGAGACAAGTACATTTTTCATATAGATGTCAGTACTTCTTATATTATGTGTGTAGTGTATCATGTAGCAGTTATATGCATACATAGTTGTATATCATGTGTAACCTACAGTACATTATAAACATATATATTATTACATAATGAAGTCAGTCTCTTATTTCATTTTAATCTTACTATTTCTTATGTTCTGTGTCAAGGCCCTGTATGCTATTAATGTTTGGTTAGCAACTGAAGTATACTCGCTATATTACAAATAGAAGTATGCATATTTGTGTTGTAACATTGATGTCAAGGTCACATTATGGTCCTTTTTTTTTCTCCTTCTTCTTCTTCTTCTTCTTCTTCTTCTTCTTCTTCTCA
>Ga0136643_10010745_pt1 | contig 13533 bp, 10 predicted proteins | sample TergutLab28metaG_FD_96883 | JGI IMG/M metagenome (GOLD analysis project Ga0136643, IMG submission 96883) | Labiotermes labralis P1 segment gut microbial communities from Petit-Saut dam, French Guiana - Lab288 P1 (version 3) (version 3) | ecosystem: Host-associated > Arthropoda: Insects >...
CCCCCCCCATTTAGGCCTATGACTATCTACCAAGTTGAACGATCTGTTCTGATTTGTTTGCAAGGCTGCGTTGGATACACCAAGGTGTGAAGTTTGCGGTCCTGATCCTCATACTGAAATTGCTGTGGACAATAAGAAGCTTCTTGTCACTACAGAAGTGACAAATCCAACACTCCCGTTGTGAAACGCAACACGATGTAATTCACATGATGTGAACGCGTCAACAGCTTATCACACTGAATGGCAGCGCGTCAATTCTGACCCCTGGGATCCATGGAATGTTCTTAATACGTGATATTTCCCTCTACAGTATCAGTGTTGTTGCTTTTCTTAAGACGAGAATGGACACTCATTTTGTAATACTCATTGTTGTGAAATAGAAATTTGTGATTCGGTCCGCCAACTGGATTTTATAGCCATTATTAAACATATAATATGGTATTATTGACGGTCATTTGCCAGTTGTGTTGGTGCAGTAGACTCCAGTTGAAATGTGATGGCACACGGTGACGCATGGGAGGGGAAGTGAAGGGAAAACTAGTGAATGGAGTGGGTAGCCAGTATCCTTCACACTACCTCAGAACATGGTGTATCCAGCATTACTACCGCTGATGCGCACACCTCGGCTGCCAGTAGTCGACTGAACTGACACCCCCGCCAATTTAATTGGACTCGTCCGTTTCGCCGAAAGACGAAATCTGGTTTCTGCGCGTGTGCCATCACATTTCAATTGGCTTCTACTTGACAGATGTTTGTGAATACAATCATGCGCAGATATGTGTTAGCGTCTGCATAGAGGGACCTGCGAAGTGCTTACGCCTTCAGCAAACGTTCTGCCCTTCGTGTGACGAACGTAAACAAAAGCGACAATACCAATAATGGGTAATTATCATTTCGGCAAATGAGCTGGGGGGTAACAACCTCGAAAAGTACGAAAATGTTACGTTTTAGGGTCACAGTTCCATTACCGTTACACGATTTATTAAACCGGAATGAAATAATGCTAAAAAAAATTATGTAACTGCAAATAGTGTTGTGTGTGAGTGGACACGAGGGCGATCGGCGACATGTAGTGGTAAAGGCAGATCTGACAAGACGATATTACAGCGTGTGTAAGGCAAGAAAGTTAGTGGTTTTCGCTAAGATCATAGATTTTCTCCCCTCAGTTGTCGGAAGATCGCAGTGACTGCTTTTTTGATCATGACAAAAGGTTTTGTGCAGAATTATTATAAGATATTTAATTAATACATATTACATGATTGTGTATTTATTTTCGTACACATCTTCTTGTACTGGTAGAATGCAACTAAGCTACCTAGTAAATACAAGGTTATTCGAAATGAGTGTCGGGATTTTTAACAACTTGTCATACACAATATACTTGAGATAGGAGTATATGTATTTTTCTATTTAATAGAACAACACTCCAAGTTTTTGTTATATACCTTACAGGTGCGTTTGTGATTCTACAAACATCAGCACTATAATAAGAGTTCGTTCCCAACTGACAAGTTGTTAAAACCCCGACAATCATTTCGAATAACCCTGTACAATAAACACCGGTTACACGGGAATTTGGAACTTCAGTCCATTTTATTATAAAAAGAAGCGAGTATTGTTAATTATCTGGCTTTAATTGCAACATAACGCTGCAGTCAAGAAGAAATAATATTTATTCTCCGAAAGTGCGTCCATTTTTTTTTTGTCAGGAATGACTGGAAGAACTCATTTTGTGTGCTCATAATTGGCGTGAATGGATCTCTCTTAAACATATCGTATTTACCCACTAAATACGTAATTATGTATTACACATTGTTCATATTTTACATACTTCCTTTTAAAATAAAACGTTACTTACTTACTTACTTACTCCATGGTGCAGAGTCCTTCTTGAGAAGCTAACTGGTTCTAGCTAGTCAAGAAATTCCCCGCATTTCACGGAACCCGAAGGTTCATTACCGCACTCACAAGCGTCCGCCAACTGTCCCTATCCTGGGCCAGCCAAATCCAGTTCATATACCCACATCCCACCTCCTGGAGATCCGTCCTAATATTATCCACTCATCTACGCCTAGGTCTCCCCTGAGGTCTCTTTCCCTCCGGTTTCTCCACCAAGAACCTATAAACCCCCCTCTCCTCACCCATACGCGCCACATGCCCAGCCCATCTCATTCTTCTCGATTTTATCACCCGTACAATATTGGGTGAAGAGTACAAATCACCAAATCAAATAATTAAAACTTCACAAATCCTTAATTATAGAATAATGCAAATCGTAATACGTGACAGTACCCACCCTCACCTCACCTCCTCTGCACCCCAATCTCCATTCTCACATAAAACAGATGGTCCCTCAGACTCTTCAGGACTTGTGTGTAAGCTGATGTATGTACATTGTGAACTTAAATTGATGAACTGTAAGCTCTAAACTATGGTTGGTGATGTATACTATTATATCTTTTATGACGTTAACTGTAGGCCATATCGAGAACTACTTCATTACCCCATTCGAAACGCCCTTCACAGCTCTCTGCATGTACTGTTTCCCGTTTTTGGATGTATAACGGGCCTAACATTCAAATTCTCACAACATTCAACGAACTATACAAATCAACAAAATTTTTTGTTGATCAATGTGTAACGTCTATAAACTTCAATTTTACGTCTTGCGGTATTATTCTACACTGTATGTACCAGTAACCTTACACTTATTTATGGCTACGTTTTTTACCCGGGAGTTTCAATACTAATTTTCTGCATCATATTCAGCGTCGTCCATACTAACGTATGGTTACTTGTACATGTGTCTGGCCATTATACAATTCATTCACTCTGTGGCCTGCCTTCCGACAGGTCCATAACCTCTTGCAAAGCGAGTTCTCTACGATCTGTTGCTTCCTCTTTCAATTTCCGGTATCCTCTATTTTCCCTTATACCATACTGCTTAACATTTAACATTCTATCTATAGCACCTTTGCTAAAGGTTGGAGCTAATATTTTACAATCACATCAATACTGTAGCACAAATACATAAAATTAAAATATACAGCGTGATTAAAAAAGATGAGCTCAATTTTGTACTTCTATATTTCCTGAACTATATAAGGTATGTAAATGATTGCAAAAAATTTGCAAGAGAATATCCTAAATTTTCACATACCACCGCTAGGGCTCTCGCGGCGTCAGTTGAGAGCAAAATGGCTACTATGCAGCACAAGATTTTTTGCGTTCGTGAGTTCATTAAAACTGAGTCGGCGACTGCTGTGCAGCGTGCGTCTTCGTTTCAACATTCAACCTCCAACGAGGAAGAGCATTTGTCGTTGGAATCACCAATTTGAACAAATAGGCTGTCTGTGTAAAGGCAAGAGCTCCGGCCGACCACGTGTATCTGAGGAGAACGTGAGACGAATTCAAGACAGTTTTGAGCGTAGACCACGCAAGTCAACCCGTAGAGCGAGCAGAGAACTTGAAATACCACAACCAACTGTCTGGCGTGTGTTGAGGCGCCGTTTACTGTTCAATTGAGTCCATCTTTTTGAAACACCCTGTATATACCCGATTATATATTTACTGCAGCATTAACAGGTAATTTTCTGGCGAACCAAATTACCTTGTCTATAGCTTCTACTGCTGGAGCAATTCGTTCAGTCGCGGACATTTATTTGTGTATTAATTTCTGGTTGTGTTACCCAGAACTACCTTAATTGTACTACAAAGTAATATTCGGTAACAAACTCTGTAGCATAAAAGCTGATTTTTATTTTCAGTATTATATTTAATATTTGAAACGTGAATGTAAAATTGGAATTTCGTATTATTTATACCGTGCATTGTGCTTACAATCATATATGCCAACAAAAGTGTATTAGAGCATTGAAAGCCGTACATAAGTTTGTACCTTCCAAAATGATTCGGCAATAAAAATTCTTTGAATTTTAATTAATAAAGTATCAACATTGTACTGATGGTAGTGTTCACACTGCTGTACTTTATGGTTACATTCTATGATTTAATATTATAATACTGTACCTAAGAGATAAATGTGTTAGTAGCATGTATTCGTTTCTACTTAAATCCCTGAAGATGGTGATGTATATCCGATACATTTAGGAAAGTACAAATTCATGTATGACTTTTAATTCTGTTATGTACAATGGTGTACCGAGAGGAGGTTTGGGGGTTCAAACCCCACCCCCCCCCAGCCCCCAAATTCCGAAGGCCCTCCAAAATCGTGCCAAACTCAACCCGTTTGTGAAAACTGTTAAAAATTGCTGAATTTAGGACGCCAAATCCCCAAGATGTTCGGAAAAAAAAACAGTAAAATTCTAAAATTACCGGCGGTTCGCAATTGTTTTACATTAGCAATGATAAATAAATTGGTTGTCATCATAAATAGTCTTAAAGTAATAAAAATTTAAAAAAAATCACTATATGAAGTGAAATTTCTTGTACCAAATTACAGCTGCCTCCAGAATCCCTGACTAGGGGGCTACAGCCCCCAGATCCCCGTTCTCTCTGTCCTCTGTCCTCAACTGAATTTGTTGAACCCCCCCCGTACAAAATTCCTGGATACGCCACTGGTTTTGTGTATTTGGCAGGCCTGTATGTGATTGACTGTGTGGAACAAAAGTGTATTGCAAACAGTGTACAGGTTAGGCATGATCGGAATTCTTCATGTACGTTGCTCATGATAATGAGAATAGATTTTCTTGTAAACATTTCGCCATACCTGCATTCAATCCCCCTACATTTTACTGTGCGAATTGCTCGCTCGCAGACTGCGTTGGACTCTTGGCTCTGTCTCTTCCTGGCCATGAACTGTCACACGGTACATTCCCTTGAAGGGAATGGCGAATTTGCGACCTGCCTCGCAACACAAAACAAAGCTGATGTCTACCGCTCTGCATACTTCAACTGTTCCCGGTGCATCCCGCCACAAAATAAGTTACGACGTAATGACTGTCTGTTTCATTCGTTAATACAGGTTATTCATAATCACCACGACACCGGCACTTACCACGAACATATAGATAGAATAAAATTCCCTGCCCTCTGGTGGATGTTCACACACATATCAAGGGAGAGTCCAATGTCTCAGCAAATGTGGGGGTGTTCACCTGAAACATTGTTTCTACCACACGGCTGAGATTTAGGACCGATTCACACTATTCGTCAAGTTTCCGTTCCGTCACCGTTCCATATTCTTTCCGTCAGAATGATCTGTTTTCACACGGTCCGTCGTGTTCAGTCACTTCCCAGTACAACAAGTGATAGGAGGCCTGCGATTGTCTCCATCAAATATGCAGTCCCATTCGTTTTCTAAAGGACAATTAGCAGCAACAGCATTGATGTTAGATGTAGAAGAGAAAAATGCTGGTCTGAGTGATAAAAAGAAACGTGTGTGGTTTCAGAAGTGCTTCAGATGCAGAAAATCACTGGGCGAATACTTGACTGTGTACAAAGAATTAACTAGATGATGATGAAATGAAATTTTATCAGTATTATCAGAATTCAATTAACGTTACACAGTATATGTCAGCACAATCTTTTTTATTCCTAAGCAACGCTACGTGTTTCGACTAAAAGTTAGTCATCTTCAAGCCCTTACAATATTTTCCGTTACCAGATGCTTTGCCCACTTTGGGATCCCATAGTGTTTACAATTGTGGAATACATACAGTTAAAAATTTCTAAAAAGATTTTGATTTTGTTTATAAAGTGTGTTATTTTTATAAAGTTTTAACTGGATGTATTCCACAATCGTAAACACTACGGGATCCCAAAGTGGGCAAAGCATCTGGTAACGGAAAATATTGTAAGGGCCTGAAGATGACTAACTTTTAGTCGAAACATGTAGCTTTGCTTAAGAATAAAAAAAAAAGATTGTGCTGACGTATACTGTGTAACGTTAATTGAATTACAAGCACATCGTGATGCCTTCGTTCAGAGCATATCGGAATGTCCAAGCACCAATTCAATTATCTGCTTCAGGAGATTGAAAAAGATCTGAAAAAGAAGAATACGACCCTCCGAGAAGCAATATCACCTGCGGAGAAACTAGCAACTTGTCTACGGTAACTGCCCTTCATGCTAATGTAATCTTACCCAAAAACATGTATAAAAGTTACAAAAAAAACACAGACTACTTCAAGAGAAGTAAATAATAGAAAATTCATTACACATTTAATCGAGAAGGAAACTGTCGATAATATGTCGCCATATTGGACGATGTAGGCGAATTCAGTTGCGCAGATTCTGAAGCCCGGGCTGAAACAGAATTTGCATCACAAACGCAGTTTTGTAGTATCCCAGGTTCATCTGGAAAGCCAGAAGAATATTCCGATGAAAGCGTAGACAACCAAATATTTCATTAGTACCGCGGATGGCACCTCAGGTGTCTTTTGGTGTCCCTCGAAAAATCTTATTTTTGAACTTATATTTTGCACTGGCAGGAGTCTGCTCTTCTTGCTGCGCTGTACCACCATGTTCACTCTCTGCTTGTAACAATTCTTCCTCATCCGTCTCACCTTTTTCGTCAAATTCTAGATTAGTGACAGCGTCCCTTTCACGAAAATACGGGCGCGCGAACGATATCTCATCAGCAAATTTCCACTTAGGAATTTTTATTGCAGCAGACTGACCACTTTTGGTAGTCAGTTTCTTCAAATACTTTCTACACTGGTCCCTCAACGAAGCCCTTCTCTGCTTACACTCTGAACCTATAAATAATCGGAAAAGTTATTCATTTTGCCTCATTTAATTTACTAATCAGTTGCAGTGGTGGATCTGTAATTTAAGCTTAAACATTTCTCGTTATTTACGTATTCGCGTAATTGATATATCTTTTCTCAAAAAATACTTCTTACTTATTATGTTATCAATAACCTTGCAAACAAATCATATCATATTTCTTTCAGGTATCTTGCTACAGGAGTTAGTTTTCGAACTATTTCATTCAGCTTTCGCCTGGGACACTCAACTGTACAGAGTGTTGTTCAAGACGTGTGCAAATCTATTATAAAACACTCAAAATGTGAAGTTATGCCAACCCTTACCCGGACAACTTTGTCGCAAATCGTGAATGACTTTTCGGACCTGTGGAACTTCCGTAATTGGACGGAAAACACGTGAAGTTTCAGGCCCCTCCAAATAGCGGTCCCAAGTTTTCCAATTACAAACACAGCTTTTCTATTGTTCTGGTGGCCTTGGTAGATGCAAGTTATAAATTTACGGTTGCAAATATATGATAGTATGGAAGAAACAGCGATGGAGGGATTTTTGCACATTCAAAATTTGGGAAATAATTAGAAACTCATCTAGGCATTTCGGAAGATAACCAGCTTCCCACAACATTATGTTATTATGGGTGACGAGGCCTTTCTTTTGAAAACTTGCTTAATGAGACCTTACCCAGGATCGCAAAGCAAAAGGAACAATGAGCAGAGCATCTTCAATTATTGGCTTTCCCGAGCCAGGAGAATGGTGGAAAATGCATTTGCAATATTATGCCAGAAATTTCAAACTTATCAGAGGATCCTACAACCATTGTCGGAGAATGCGGACAACATAACTTTTGCGACTTATATTTTGCATAATTATCTGAGAGATCAAGGCGTAGGCCGAAGTGATATTGGGAGTTCTGCAAATGTTCGAAGCAATCTGAAAAAAATACCAAACCAAGGAGGAAATTCCCACCAAAGTGCTTTTGAAGTAAAGGACAAATTTAAACAATTATAGTCCGTCTGGATCTGTGCCTTGGCAGAATGAAAGAGTACAATGTCAGGTTACTCTATAATATTCGACTAAGTTGGTTACTTTCCTGAAAACATGTCTTACAATCTGTGCGAAATACAACAACAGGTAATTTACCATTCGTTCTATTCTGTTCTATTCTATTCAATGCTTGTATTTTATCAGCCATATTCTACCACTGCCACGGAATGCATTTTCCGTTATTTTTTAATTATTAGAACTTCGGTGGTAATAGAATGATGGTAACTTCAAAATCCGTAATAAAAGAACATTGGAACTTGCCTGATTTTTTTCAACTCTTCACCTATTTGTCCCCACAATTTTTCTATCCAGACACTGTCACTATACTTCTTATTTGACATGTCATATAATTCCTCACCTTTGCGCACAAATTCTATTAATTTTTCATCCATTTCTGAAGAGAGCACTCGTTGCAAACACTCGAAGTGTAGTGGAGGAGACGTAAGACTTCACATTATTGGAATCGAGCAGGTACAGACAGGTCCGGACCCGTTCCGTCACGTCAAACATTCTCGCTCAGCAACGGCGACGGAAAGGAACTGAGACGTGACGGAGACATTCCTCTCAGTGTGAACATCCCCGTTAAATTACACATGAGAAACGTTTACTGAACGGTGGCGTTCCACGACGGAACGGAAATGTGACGTAAGGTGTGAATCGGCCCTTATACCTACCTTTACAATGGTATTCATTTAAAATAATCCAGTGAATAAATACCAAAATTTGGCCTTTGTGCCCAGATAGCACCCATTTCAATACCAATTACAAACTAAAAATAACTGATGCATGCATCGAAAAACAAAAGGCAAAACGTACTCAGAGGCAGAAAACATCGCACTCTATCAGACGTTAGAGCAGTAAAATTATTTCCTCTCTTCCACAGTCTCGTGAGTTATTGCCTGCTGAAATAATGCAATCGTAAGAACACTCATATTTACTGAGTCTCGCTTGTGTTCAATTAACGTTACACAGTATACATCAGCACAGTCTTTTTTATTCTTAAGCAAGGCTTAGGTTCTTATATAGGTAGATGTTTTTGGCTTGACTAGCCGCAAATATTCTGAATGAAGGCATCACGATGTGCTTGTAATTCAGTTAACGTTACACAGTATACGTCAGCACAATCTTTTTTATTCTAAAGCAAGGCCTTGCTTAAGAATAAATAAGATTGTGCTGACGTATACTGTGTAACGTTAATTGAATTACAAGCACATCGTGATGCCTTCATTCAGAATACTCACTTGTGTTGGTGGGAGTACCAAAAACAGCAAACATACCTCACAATGGGAAGCAATTCCAATATGTGAACGGATTATACAATTTAATACCTGAAGAAATTCTGAAATTCCCTGACTATTGGTAAAGGGCAGGTGTGTGTCCAACAGGTGTGTGTCCAACAGGTGTGTGTCCAACAAATTTAATGCTAGTGTGACATTAATAAAACAATCAACGAATCTAAAACAACAAATTCTAAAGATGGGCAAACTTCCAAAATACTGAACACTTTCTCGAAAATTAAAAGAGCACAAATGACTTTCCCTATTTTATGAGCCTTCGGATAGCCTAAATATGTAGCAGGATTGTTGACGTAAGTTAATTATTCCATCTTAAACCAGTTTTTTTATTCCACTGAAAATTACAGTAATGTGTACATAATTTTCTTCCAATTGCCTTCTTCGTATCCCAAGTTAAATAATTCACTAACTCCATTCAATTATGTCCTCTAGAAATTAACGGCATACGGACTACTCTAGAAATTCCTCGCCACATTTTGAATTCAAAAGTTAAGCTTTATACCGGGTCACATGAATCCTGTCCACACCCTCCCATCATATTTCCCAATTAACTAATTAAGCAGTAAACTCCATGCAGCAATTCGTTAAGAACTTCAAGTTGCTTGGGTACTCTAGAAAGTATCTGCTTTTATGGAACCCGAATATTCATTACCTTCCTGGTTGCACCGTGCGTTGATAATATCAAATTCTTTATTTTTCCAACTGATGCACACAAATTATATTAAATAATTATTAAAACATTTAAAATTATTTAATATAATTTGTGTGCGTTAGTTGGAAAAATAAAGAATTCATTACCTTGTTTACAAGAGCCAGTCCCTGGTCTCTGATGTGAGTCACAGGAAAGCCGTATTTCTGAAGATGGACTTTAATATTTCTGCTTCGCCACTCATCAGCTACCCTAACGGAGACAGAAGGAACTTCTGCAACGTCTGTTCACTTACATCAGTCTACAGCTTGTCAGGGCACAAAAGACAGCAAACGACTATAGTTTCTTTAAAAATAATTCTCTCGCCAGATCAATTCACGTGTTTCTTATGACACTGATTTGAGGAACGTCAGCCTATATCACATTTTCCCACTTTTTTCCAAGTTTCGTATATATCAGGTCAATATATTAATGTAAGTAGACATTTCAGCTAAGTAGGCCCTGCGATGTGTCGAAAATGCTTTTCACATGTAGTTAAAGAATTTTAGAAAATGGAAGTTTTATTTTGCCAAAATGAACTGATTTATTTACAGGTCGGTTCTTTGTGGAATTCAGTTCATTTTAGCCATGTGACATGAAAAACTGTAATGTAATGGCAGGCAAATGTTCAGGACATGAATTTTTCTCCGACTGTGGCACTTTCTCCTGCCAACCGCAAGATGGGCTGAATGGTAAGCCAGCACAGCCATAGCAAGAGAAACATCAGAGGATACTTGAGACCTTGATGGAGCCAGTACAACCTGTAAAACGCGAAAAAGGGTATCAGTTCTTCAAACTTAACCTCAAATTTTAATCCTAAACTATTTCTGCAAGTACTGTTTGGTGCATATTGATATTACCTGCCTCCATTGTTATGGTGTGTCGTCATTCTTCTCTTTATGGTTTACATTACCACATATCTGAATTATGACACAATTTCAGACGACTTAAAAATTACCTAAAATACACCAAGGACACGAGAAGACATACCTGTTTCTCTTCTTGATGGCTTCAGAAAGTTTATTTGGGTCGTCTTTGAGCAGAAAGTAGCGGACCCCCATAAGACTCTCGCCCAAGAATTGATTCCAGTTCAGGTTACGGATGTCAAAGTTGAAAATTTTTCGATCCTCTTCACTTATCACGTTCCATAGTTGCTGCACATTCTGGTTAGAGAACTTCCACTGCCGTGTGCAGAAAAACGAGATGGCGCCCGTAAATTTGTGTAGCTTCTCATAGGTTTTCATCGCCCTTAACCACAAGTAAAGACACAAATTCTTGTGAAAGAAAACATCGAGAGTTGAGAACATATTCTTAGGGTAATTATTCTAGTACTGGTTAGCAGTCAACTTACCTGGGTTTTTGTCCTAAGCTGAACAATACAGTGTCTACCACGACTGCAGGTAGAATATGAAAGAAGAGGGCATAGATTTTGTATAGAAAGTAAGCATTTGCATTGGTTAAGGTCACCGTCCATACTGACTTTTCGAATGGAAACTGCCAACTGTGTTCAATGTTCGTTTTCATGTATCTGTCCCAGGTAATCGGATTCTCGCACGATGACACGTAGTTGTATACTGGGATACCTTCAATGCCACACCTGCAGGAGTATCAAAGAACTCATGAAATTACACGTCTCTGATAAGAGCTGTGTTAACAAGGGACAAAGAAAGCATGGATTGCATATTACGTACTCTGAATTCCAGTACTGGATTCCATAAGAGTGATTAACCCCATACCGCCCACTGTCTTGACACATAGGGAAGAAACTACCAACATTGTTTGGATAGATTTAGCCACAATCGCGTTTTACACCATAAAGAGCACTATCTGCTCATGGCAGCAGGCTGAATGCGTTAAGATATATGGACATCCCTTGAAAAAAATTTAACAATTTTAAATCCATAGCTATATAGAGTGTTTCACATGTATAAATCATTCGGTAGCTAAACCCGGGAGTTCGAGGGTTCAATTCCCGACGGAATCATTGTCTTTTATCCTTCCGGCCACACTGTGGTTCTGGGGTCGACTCAGCCTCTGAAAGAAACGAGGACCAGAAATATCTTCTGGGGGGTAAAGGCGGTCGGTGCGTAAGGCTGACAACCTTACCACCCTAATATTCAGATTGTCTAGAAATTCTGGGAGCCTCAACCTCCTGAAATCCTAAGGGTCTGTCCAGGCCTGTAATGGGATTGCTTCAAGTTTCCACTATTTATGTACGTTCAGTCTTGCACCTTCGACGTTCCTGGATATGCCAAGCGGCAGCCACGAGCCCGCTGACAGCCATGTCGCAGGGCACCATGTCGCCTACAGTTTTTGTATTGATGTGCAAAGTCCGAATAATTCCAAGGCCCACGCCCACCACAACACCCGTGGCTCCGTAGTGGTTATCAATCCAACCCGGAACAGGGTCGCTCCTCGTACACAGAACTGAAAACGGGAAACTTTATTTAGTCAATAAAAGAAAGAATCCAATATTACGAGAGTCTTGCACATTACTCGAGAAGAATATTAAACTCGTAAGAGATTTCGTTAGTAAGTATAATTATAAACGGAACATTTGACTGCAGAAGAAGATGTGGAAATATAATATTATAGCTAATCTTCAGTAAGTAAGATGATAGACTGTAAGCTGTGTGGAAAAGAGCCAGGAAAAAAAAATCACCTAGTCTTCTGGTCACAGTCACAAGAGAACCGTCACATGCAACACTTCAAATATAGATAAACTGACATGTGGCATATAAACGCTTTCCTCGAAATGTTTCCATCAAGACGTTCCATACGTGGCTTGTTTTCTCCTTTCTTAACAAAAATTCTATATGTCACACTATTCATCAAATAATTTTCCCAAACACTAGATGAACGTTTCAAGTCACGCACTGGAATTTTATAAATTCCATTTCAGGAAACGTAGATCCAAACACTGCAGAAGGGTTAGTATTCCGCAGTGTCCAGTAATTTTAGTCTTCGTTTGCTGATAACCTGATACTTACTGATGGAAGGTCTGAAAACCGCAACAGGGAGATCCCCGGCAAATGTTCTTACTGTGTCTTCTGCTATGGCTTTGGTGTAGGTATATGTGTTCGGCCAACCGCCCAGCAGCCTAAGGAATAAAGGTGTGTTAAAAATATATCTGAAATTTTTAATATGTATATCTGAAAAAACTTTGTTGGCGCCTGTTATAAATTGACTCAGTAAATACAGTTACTTACTTACTTACTTACTTACTCCATGGTGCAGAGCCCTTCTTGAGAAGCTAACTGGTTTTCAACTAGTTAAGAAATTCCCCGCATTTTATGGAACCCCAATGTTCATTTCCGCAGTCACAACTGCCAGCCATCCGTCCCTACCCTTAGCCAGTTCGATCCTGTCCAAAACCCCACATCCCACTTCTTGGAGATCCATCTTAATATTATACTCCCATCTATGTCTGGCTCTTCCAAGTGGCTCTTTCCCTCAGGTCTACCCACCAAAACCCTGCATAAACCTCTCCTCTCCCCCATACGCGCTACATGCCCCGCCCATCTCATTCTTCTCGATTTTATCACCCGAATAATATTGGGAGAGCAGTACAGATCATTAAGCTCCTCATTATGTAGTTTTCTCCACTCCTCTGTTACCTCGCCCCTCTTAGGCCCAAATATTCTCCTCAACACCCTATTCTCAAACACCCTGAACCTACGTTTCTCCCTCAATATGAGCGACCAAGTTTCACACCCATACAAAACAACAGGCAAAATTATAGTTCTGTGTATCTTAATCTTTAAATTTTTGGATAGC
>Ga0136643_10010747_pt1 | contig 13532 bp, 9 predicted proteins | sample TergutLab28metaG_FD_96883 | JGI IMG/M metagenome (GOLD analysis project Ga0136643, IMG submission 96883) | Labiotermes labralis P1 segment gut microbial communities from Petit-Saut dam, French Guiana - Lab288 P1 (version 3) (version 3) | ecosystem: Host-associated > Arthropoda: Insects >...
TATCGAGATTAGGAATGAGAAGTGTATCCGATTGCCCATGTGCCTTCGTGGCTTACGCAGACAGCCTTACTTGTAGCAATTTATACAGGCCATTGTATCCAGTGCTTTGCCTCGGTTATTAAAAAAACATAAATAAGCAGCTTAAATTCTAGTTCCTCATGTAGGCCTACCGCTTACACAAAATTTGTATATAAACAGACGAACCTGTTATCCATTTAAAACCTACTGGTTACATGATGCACCATCAAGTTTAACATTCAACAAATGTACGCTCTGCCCACACACTGTATTTATGTGTTTTGTATTTATCTGAGATCGAACAGCGACTAGTGCCACTTACATCTTAAACCAATTGGTTTTATAACCAAGATGAAAAGTGTTTACGGCGCGGTACGAACTGGGTCTTAAATAAAATAGTCTGCCATTCGTCATTGAATGGTTAAGCTATAAAGATCGATTTAGTGATTATAAGCAAGCAACATATTTAGCAACGGCAGCTGGGAGACCAGAACATATGTGTGCATTATAATGCCATCTGTCTATGAAATCATAATGCTGGGTGAGGGGTCATGGCATGACTTAGGCTGGTAGTCGCCAACCTCTCACTGTTGTGGTCCGGGCTACACCCCATGTCAGTACATGCACAGTTAGTGGTGGACAGAATGGCGAGTGAACTGATTTTCCTCCAAGTAGGGCTACTTCGATTTTCCCTTGGCGGTATAATTCCATCAGTGCTACATACGTAGTCATTCTTATACCACCCACAAATTTAGCAATGGCTGTATTATTATTATTATTATAACTTACTTTCTTATTTTATTTAACGCGCTGATTTAATCGAACAGGTATGTTGTGCAGAGTGAGAGATATGGCCGTAAAATAATCATGCAGGGTAAAGAAGCGAGCGGCAATTGCCAACTTTAAGGTACTTGCCCCTAATTTTCCTTCAGGTACCTGGAAAGACTAGAAATAACCTTATGATAGCCGACGGTCTCGGGGCCGAGTGTTAAACCCAGCACTTCTCCGATGTGAAGTAATGTGCTAACCATGAAATTAAATTCGCATTAGATAAATAGGATATGGGGATTTTGTTGCGCGTACTTGCGTAGTGTAGAAATGAACTATGGATGCACTGCAGTGAACAGTCTGTTATTATAAACTTTAATAACTTCGCACAATATGTGAATAGTCTGAAACATTCATATGAAGGGCCCGGTAACGGTGGATAGTTATCACCCAGCAATGCCCATGTCTTTGGTAAAGCGGCTGGGGCTGAAGTTGACCACTAAGCTGCAACTGGCGCCGAAGTGAAGACTGTGGATCTGTACCTCTGCTCCCCTAATATGCCTTAACGGCGCTGACAGGGACAACGTACCGTTTGCCATTTTCATGCGTTGGACGGAATAAACGTAATAGAAGCCTTCTCTTTACCATAGCCTTTCTCGGTTAGGCCAGTTTCGACTTCGGACGTCTAACAAGAAGTTGAGGCAATGCACCAACCAGTCGCTATTCCTCTTTCGCATAAGCTTCAGCACATCTGCACATAAACATTTCTTTGCTTCCAAGAGAAGTGCCCTAGGATACTTAGGAATAAGTATGAGCGTAGTTGAGGCATTGTCAGAGGATTGTGCGGTGTATCATTATGCTGACTTTCTTTTTCTTAAAATGTGGTGATTTAATACATGCTGGTCGGTGAAGCTAATAAAAATAAGACACACATGAAGGTTGTTTCGTAAACTATAGATATTCTGCTTGGCATGAAATGTCCTTTCACGTTGGCCTAGATATCTTTCTCCGAAGGAAAAGCTTCTCATTTGAGCAGACGTAATTGCAAGACCGAGGTTGTGCTGTTTTTGACTGTTATTTTCTGAACAGTTTGTTTAGCAGATGCTGATTATTGCTGAGGGATGGTGGGAGGAGTAGTGTCACCTCGCGAAAGGATGGGTAGAAACAAATGGTATAGCCTAAGGCTTGCCCTTCCTCAATAACTTTCTGTAGGAAACGGCGTAGAATGATGCAGATTAGAGACTTGCGTGATATTATGCCGTGCATATTGGTAATTGATTACCGATATTTCGGAGGATTTCGCCGTCTCCATCTTTAGGATATGTAAATAAGAATTTATCTTGTCATCAGCAATGTTGTGTAAGCCTGAAATTAGTCAGACTCCCATTATGTTTTTATCTCAGATTAAGCCACTTTCTGAAAGTGGTCTTGAGGGTTAAGAAGTGGAGTTTCCCAGGGATGTAAATAACGGTTTTCGGATGTGGTTAATACACTTCGTATACGGGAGGTCCCATATTCAAGTCAGAACCCGGAAATCGACTCCGCGGACGGAGGTTTTGTGTTCCTTTCGTCAACCGCTCCAAGTGCGACCCACGGTACCTTCCATGCACTTTCTTCCCTCGTAATTGGTCGTTGATCATTCTGTCATTATATGCTGCATTTTATAAAATCTATACTATCTAAATCGTCTTTCAATATACCACAGTAAATAATTAAAAATAGATAATGGATAGATTTCTCTTAGAAATTTTACAAAGAATCCGTCATTGCAGCTGGAACAAGTACAGTGCTGCCGTCTGTGTAACCGTGGAGTTTGCTCCATTGGTTGGAAAGACGATCCCATTGTTCGGTACAACGGAAGTTTAGTTACGTGCATCTTAGAATATGAAATAAGAAGAGTTCTTGTGCTTGTTACTTCTACAGGTCATGCGTTGCAGGTGATTACTATCAACTTGCTCAACATTTGGGAGAGATAAGATGCATTGTGTTTTTGCGTTCAGAACTGGCGTGTTCTTGTTTGGTGGCTGTGTGTGGCCATTTGTTTTGCAGGAAGAAATTGGGTTCGTATACATAAACAGCAGGCAGAAATAAATTGATGGAAACAAGGATGTAAAAAAAAAATGATGAGAAAGGTTGTCAGGAAACGGCAAGTGAAAAAAGACGGGTGAAATGAAAGGAAGGAGGAAGGAATTAAAGAGGGAGAGCAGGAAAGATAGTGGGTGATCAGATACATTAAGACCAGCTAGATGGGTAGGCAGATTAACAAATATAAAGGGAAGTATGGGCAGAGCAAGCCGTCAGATAACGGAGACGTGCAAGCATGTAAGTCTTATAATGTGTTGATGCACCCTTCATAATTACTACATAATTTTAAATATATTAGTTATAAGCCCTTGTGATATATCTTTACTCTGTTTTCAAATACAACCATCAAAGTAAATGTGAGACTGACCTTGAATGGTCGGCGTCGGTTGTATTCACATAAAAGGGATGACGAAACTCCACTACTTGTTCGGTGAATACTGCCAGTAATCGGTTAAGATGGAAAATTTAGTCTCTCCGGGAACAATTATGTGGCACCCTATTCGTTAGCTATTTTGCATCCCGTGACACACAATAGCACTGGAGTGCGAGGCTTTGCTAGGTTCCCTCTACGGCTGTCGCAATCTGCGCAAATGCATTGGGGCGTCACTGTTTGGAAGGCTCGACAAGGCTGGTAGTAGTTCAGCTAGGCGAAAAAAAAGCGTCTCGCTACTGGCTTGATGTCACTGTTTCGATTCTTAGCAGACGCAGCGCTTTCCTCGAGGTTTCTTTGATAGCATTGATATACAAACCAATGAACCTGTTTTTATTTAGTTCCATTCGTAATTGTTTTCAGAGTAGCCGAGACGAATGAAGCAATATAGGCATAATTGCGGTTAGAATAATAACCAGTTTGTTTCCTCAGAGACATTTAGGGCGCATAGAATTTTCGAAGCGAAAGCATTTTTCGTGTTCGAGTTCGGATAGACTGTGTGAATTTGTGATCCATTGTTATGCAACAGACTGATCACTCGTAACTGTTATGCATTTGCTTTAATATGATCGATCTCACAGTCGAATCATTTCGTTATACAACGGGAATTTCGAAATTAAAGGTTTCTAGTTATTATGAACATTGAATTAGAAGTTCCTACTACAATCCTAGTGTGTAACGAGAAACTATAGACGCGAGTAGTTCTTTGGATGCGAAAACAGCCACTTGAATTCAGTAGTGCCAACTTCACCTTTGGAATTCGTCGATACACTGCATGTGAACGTCTTGTGCTTGAAAGAGAGAAGAATGACAAGAGGTGGAAGCAACTGTGTCAGTTCAGTAATAGCATATTACGTACTTGGGATTTTGATGTTTTGCTGACCGTGCATCTCAGTATAATCTTAGTAATTAACCAACTTAATGCACAAATTCTTGTTTTATGATAAGTTTATTATATGCCTCTACGCTCATCATCAGGAGGTCGAAAGTGTATTATACAACATCTGGTATCATTAGATCTGTAGATGGCCGTCCGGTGCACAACCTGTGTACCGGACGGCCACCTACAGGTGTGATGATACCAGATGCTGTATAATACAGTTTTGACCTCCTGATGATGAGCACATAGTGCTCGAAACATATAGAGGCATATAATAAACTTATTATAAAACAAGAATTTGTGCATTAAGTTGGATAATTACTAAGAACGTACTTGGAGTGTTTAGTCAGTAAGGTTCTCTAGCCTGTAACTTTTGTGTTCTTTAAACATTTGTAAGAATAAAATAAAATAAAATAAGTTAAAATAAGATATAATAAAATCAAATCAAATCAAATAAGCGATTGCAGTAAGGGGTAACATGCAACAGATGGCGCAAGAGGCAGGCAGATGCTGTTGGGGGGGATAAGTTGATGTGCAATGACGATATAATCGGAACTTGGTCCCGCTAAAAAATTTCGCAGTGAGATTCAGTTTTTATCGGAGAAACTTAATACTCCATTAAAGTTCATTGCGATATTATGTAACTATGTGTTGATGGCGCAGTGATGGTGCAGCTTGTCGGAGAATGGCGTAGAGATTTCGGAAACTGGCGATAGGTCGTACATAATGTTGACGGCACTGATCGGTCCAGGGAATCAGTGATTCCAGTCAGCTCAAGATGAGTGAAGGAACTGACTAAGAGAAACCGATGAGTCACATCGAAGTTGCCGATTCCACAACAATGAAGAAATGGATATGGCTGTTCGTGCATTGTTACGAATGCAAGAGCCACATTTCTACAGCGACGTGATTTTTTAAATTGGTGTGAAAGTAGGACATATGCATTAGTGTGTTCAGGGATTGTTTCGAAAAATAATAATGCTACGGTAAATAAATAGTCTATCTAGCCTTAACGATTTCTCATTTCATTCTTAGCACATAGGAACACTACACATAAAAGTCTTATGAATGAGTGGCAGGAAGACGAACAGACGAGAGATTCTTGCGTGACTTCAGTGGCAGCGAAGTGAATAAGCTTTTGACAATCACGGGTACTGCATTAGATCTGCCTAGATAACGGAAAAGAACGGGCAAAGCGAGTTGTCTTTCGAGATGACGTAGGCGGGAGTTGCGAGTTCAAAGCGTGCACAACGTTCCCAGCGGTGTCACAAGGTCATCTGTACCGTTTTGCTCGGTGAGGTGTGTCACATCGCTAAGGAACAACACAGCAGCTTTCGTTGGCTCTAGCCCCGGTCACAGGAACTAATTTATATTGTACACAAGATTCACTGTCAGTTGGAGGCGATGGTTTGTCTCCTGTTCCCCCGGGAATATTGTTAATGGTCCTTCCATTTCGCGTTTGGAGGGCGTAGTACCGTCAAATGAGAAGCCACGTATCTGGCGGACTGCTAACCTGGTCCTGTGACGTCTTCACCTGCTGCTTACCGAGCGGAGTGGCACAACTCACTTCAAGTATGGCGCATTTGCGGCGTGCACCAAGGACTCTAGGTGAACTTCTGTTTGAATATACAGTGAATAGTTAACTATCGTCATAGTTACAGGGGAAAGATTGTATCTGATTATGCACAATACATTTTTACCAGTAATGAGGAAATTTATCTTGTAAAATTTGATAAAGTATACAAATTTGTTTTCTAAATATGTCAACGTCTGAAACCAAATTTGCACCTGATACTCGTCCATCATCTTTGTTTGGACAGCCGACAGTGAACATAGAGAAGTGTCTAGGATTCCAATGAGGAAGTCGAAGACCTGTGAGGGAAAAACACAATGAATGAAAGTAACGCATGAAGGCCATGCCTTCTGTCTAATTAGATGTGCTGCCGATTGCAGCAGAAGACAGGGGCCTAGATGAGGCAGGATTGCCAGAAGAAAATATGTGGTTAGGTTTCAGTCGATGCATTTTTGAAAATATTGCCTACCAAATGATGTGATAACTCGGCACTTCAGAATTTGCTGGTGCACGAATATATGAATATATGAATACGGTGACATAAGTATATCTTGTCCACAGGGTGTTTATTACAACTGCAAAATATCTGTGCCGATTTAAAACTCAATGTAGTAGGAAACAAGGTAGACGGCACTGGACAATAAAATATGAAATCCATCTGTGCTACACGTGATTCAATACCATTTTAGTACGTTTGCATGAAATAGAAGTGACTTGTCCTAAATGCAGGTGCATTTCGTTCGATCTAGCTAGGAAAACAATCCGATCTGTTGCTGAATATTGAAGACACTCTACACAGTTCTACAGTCAAGCGAGCAGATTGTCAGGATTAAAGTTCAGTGGCCTGCCTCTTGTAAACACAGAGCTGACTGCAGTTTCCGAAGGGTGACTACGTCGGTTTCTGCGAAAGAGGTTATGTGTTTAACAGGAGTCCAAGTTTCATAATAATTCCATGTTTCCGACTCCGAGCTACAGGCTGTGAAGTTTGTTTGGGATGTCGGTGTATGTCCTTGTAGCCTGTTTCCTGTTTGCATGTTCTTTCCCTTAAGATAAGGAAATGTAAGAATCGTAAACCGGTTCGGGTACTTGATGAAACTTTGTAGGAACGTCTTGATATTAGAGGCATTCACTTGTTTGTACGTTTTTAATAATAATAATAATAATAATAATAATAATAATAGAGCCTTCGCAGCAGCAGCATCAACGAGAGGCTCCAGAAGTATACAGACTTGAAAAAAGGAGGGCATATAAGAATATGGCTACTGATAACGGCCTATATAATACTACCATTCCGGCCAGTATCATTACACAGTATTTTTTCCCATAATTCAGATTGTGCAGTATGTTTCTCACTAGACGACTTCATGTTATTGTGTAATATTTCATTTTGCTCGTGGGTCAGGACGAGTAACCACGTTGAGTGATAGAAATGCTGGTTTTGTGGCCACTGCTTTAGCCTTATTCTTTAAAAGAGAAGGACCTGAAATTTTCTTTTTGGAAGTGTTTAGTTCTCGACAGACCGACGGTAACTGAATGGATATTGCGCAGACCTCTCCACCGACTTCAGTGCGTTTGAGTTTGCACAATAAAAATCCAGCTTCATTTGATTGATACAAAATTTTGTACAACCCTTCAGTACGAAAACTTAACGGTCACTATTAATGTAAAATATTAATTATAGTGCAATATTACTAACCGTTTAGGGGCACCTTTGGAAAGTGTGCAGTTCTATGAAGGCTTTTCTGCTTTCGGATTGTAAAACGACATGCTTAGCGTCTGAAGCGTGTGTTGAGCTGTCATTTGACGAACATGACTGATGGACAATTTGATCTAGGCTTGCGATAAGTGTATGGCGATTAATAAAATTCAGCGTGAAACGTTTTGTAGTACAGTAACTATTATAAAACTTGACTAAGACACACACTTTTGAAGTAATATCTACAAATTGTTCGAAATGTGAATTGGTGTAGTATAAATCGTGGAGAGGTATTGGTAACGAAATTAATTGTACTTTATAGTTATTTTTTTTTTTTGCTGAAAGATAATGACAAAAAAACTTTAAGGAAAAAGGCTTTGTAAGTTGTTGTGGAGAGTTATTATTTAATATTAGCATACATTAGACATTATTCACAACTTGCACACATTTAAAATCAGAACGTCCACCAACAAATGCACATAATAAGATATAACTCACACATCAGTCTTTAAACCTCAGTGCCGAAACATGTAGGAGTGTTGTAGAAGTAATTTATGAGTTGTATCTTATTATATGCATTTGTTGGTGGATGTGCTGATAGCATAAATTAGTATACTAAAATGATTCTCTACTGTGAATCGTATTGAAACCTGAACGTGAGGATGGAACTCGCAGTATGTGCAGCATTCAGGTTTGGCGCACTGGTTATACACACAAGAACACACACAGGGGGAGGGGAGGAGGTATTGTATTTAGCGATGCTGTCATGTGCTAATATCATGTGGTAGATTAATGAAATGTGAGTTATGGAATGGAACACTAGTTGAATGATACTGACAGGGGAAAAATAATCTGTCCCACGAGTTTCCGGCGACTACTTGTCTGAGTCGTGGCACGGTCTGACTGTTACCTAAATCAGGTGTCATAAAGGCCTATAGTGTCAAACTGGGGCAAAATTATCCTTTTGACATTTCGATTTTTGGATTACATCAAATCTACCTCGAGTTTCGACTGTTCCTTCGTATTCGGAAGTCCCGGTTTGCGTTCTGCGCTTGAAGGCCGGTACTGCCAAGTAATATTGTGCCTTATACCAGTTCATATCCATCCCAGTCACCGCCCATGTTTCACTCCCGTACACTACAACTTGTTTACCATATTTTATATATCATAATTTTAACTGCTTTACTCATGGCTCTAGACTTAAACATTTGTCTTAGACTAAAAAATCATCTACCACCTGCAGTAGTGTTTGATTTAATTTCATCACCTACTAATTTTTTTTTAAAATTTGTCAAGGCATCTAAATGTCTAATATTTTGAAACCCTTCAAATACTTGTCTGTCCATTGTCATATCTTGCTCTAAATTTTTTTACCTTGTTATATTTATATATTTTTTTCATGTATTTTGTTTTGCTTTCGTTTATCCCCAATCCCATGCTTGCTGCAGCTCCTTTAATCTGTGTTTCTACTTCATCAGTCTCTGTCACACATCGTCCAGTATCAACACATCCTCTGCACATGCTATACACTCTCGTTCTGTTTAAAATCTTTCCATTCGGATTGGTCTCTATGTTAAGCTCAAAGATCGAAAACGCTCATTGAGCGGAAAAAACAACCACAACCCGTTGTGGCATTAGAGAAACAGCTACAACGCGAAATTTCATGTTGTGTATGTTTTAAAACAACCGCAACGTGTTGTGGCATGTGAAGATATGCCATGATGCGAAAGTCGTGTCGTGGCTGTTAAAGGAAATGACCACAACGAGTTAGGACTTCATGAAAATACCACAAGGTGTCGTGGTCGTTACCTTTTACAGCCACGACGCGATGTGAGACAAGTTTCAACCTGCCGAAGGGTAAGTTAGCGTCAGTCTCGTCAGTTAGCAAGTGATCAAGCTGCAAGTTGGTGTTTTTTACAGCCATGTCTGTCGATAGTGTGAAGAAGATTTTTAGTGATAAAGTGAAAGAGCTGAATGACACAATCAGTCATAGGAGCTTGTTTCTTGATAACGAGCGTTACAATAACATTTTAGGGGAAGTTAAGGAAGCTCAGATATTGTGAAAGAATAACCACCCACTGACTTCGAAACATTACCGGCGTCTTAAAAGATACGATATCATGAAGACTGATGATACGCAGAAACTTACTGAAAGTGGTTCAGGCGAAAATGATGATTCAGACATTCGTTATTACTGCAAGACGGAGGAGCTGTTTGATGTCATGGAAACAGCACATATCAAAATAGGACACAAAAGGACAAGAGGTAAAAGACACTGTTTTGTTTGTGATTTCGCAAAAACATTCTCTGTATCTCTTCCTTTCTAAATTTTTGTTTCTTTCTTTCATTCATGGAAGCTGAACTGAAAAAGAAGTATGGTAATGTTATTGGACAAGTGATAGACCTTTTTCTGGTACTTTGTGAGCAGTGTCAATTGAAGAAAAAGACACCGAAACAGAGATTAGTTGTACGTCCAGTCCTTTCACATTACATGAATTCTCGGTGCCCGGTAGACTTGATTGATATGCAGTCTGAACCAGATGGATATTACCGATTCATTATGAACTATCAAGACCATTTGACCAAGTTCACAATTCGTCGTCCCCTGAAGGAAAAAAACCGTCGAGGAAGTGGCCTATCAGCTAATGGACATCTTTTGTATGTTCGGTGCCCCATTCATACTGCAGTGCGACAATGGCCGCGAATTTTCGAACAAAATAATACAAAACTTGGCTGATATGTGGCCAGGAATGAAGCTCGTGCATGGAAAGCCGAGACATTCTCAAAGTCAAGGATCAGTTGAAAGATCCAACCAAGATATTCGAGACATGCTGGTTGCTTGAATGTCCCGACAACAACACGCAAACCTGGTCTGAAGGACTAGGTTTATCCAAAGCAAGAAAAACCGAGCTCTGCATTCAGGCATCAAGACAAGCCCTTATGCGGCTATGTTTGGAACGGCGCAGAGGGTCGGACTTGGGGATTCTCCGCTCACTGAAGACATGTACTTTTCAATAGAAACTGAAGAAGAACTGGAACAGCTCTTTAATGCAGGAATGAATAACGGTCGAGACAAGGAAGACAAGGAAGAGACCAACCAACAGGATAGAAAAGATGAAGATGAAAATCAAACCAATGACACTTCAGAAGAAACAGTAGAGAAGAAAGACAACAAAAAAGTTTACTGTGTGATTTGTGAGAAGGAGTCATCAGGCGCTCACAAGTGTTCAGCGTGTGACCAGTTTGTTCATGCTATTTGTGGAAGTTACAGTGAAGACGGTGAGGGTTTCGAACTGAAAGTCACTTGCAACCTCTGTATAAGGAAGAATCAACAATGAGCGAGAAAATGCAAAATCTGGTCAGGAACAAGCTCAAAAAGTGGTTTCTTTCGTCAACTCAAGACCTCCAGCAATTGATACTGGGACAAACGTTGTGGTCAGGGTGCCTGACCTTGATCGAGGACGTCTATCCCCCAGAAATGTCCTAGCAGTCGTCGTTGATGTCATCTCTTCTTGGCTTTATCTGTTGGGCACGAAGGAAGACCTACTTGAGCGGCTGTATGCTCGCAATGAATTCACAGCTGCTGACAACAACTTCATCGAAACAAATGATATGCCCTTAAGTTCACTATCTCTTCGGTTAGCCTCAATGGTAACGTCTGGAAGTAAACAGGGATTTGAAGCTGCCATTGTAAGAGGTACTGCATCGATATAAATTGCAAATGTCGTTCGAAAAATATGAAGTGTAATTCTGTGTGTCATTCTAACAGCTCCTGCAAAAATAAATGAGCTTCGCCATTGTTCTTCATTAGGCCTACATTACATGAATTTTTTATCAATAAATTACTAAACTTATAAAGAGTACATTTAAAAGACATTTCGCGTTGTGGCTGTTTCTCTCATGCCACAACGCGTTGTGGTTGTTTAAAAACAGCCACAACACGCAATTTCGCTTTGTAGCTGTTTCTCTAATGCCAAAACGCGTTGTGGTCGTTTTTTCCGGTCAATGAGCGTTTTCGATCTTCGAGTGTAACATCTATATCCCTTTTCACCTTCTCCGTTACAATATTAAAAAGTGCTTTAGACAGTGTCTGACTTTGTTTCAAGCCTCTGTCTGTGCCAAATGACTGTCAGTTGTCCTTGGGTTTTCAGTTTTCCTTTTGAGTCCTGCAACGTCATTTCATTGGGTTCACTAATTTCTGGGGAATCCCAAATTCCTTTAAAATTTCGTATAAGTATATTTTATTTATTGAGTCATAGGCCTACTTAAAATAAATGTGCAGATCTCAATTAAGTACATTTAAGTTTCAAGAAATCATCTTAACATGATTAAATTATCAGTCACTGATTGCCCTTTCCTAAAACCACACTGATAATCTCCTAAAATTGTCTCTGCGTAAGGGACCAGCCGTCTGTGCTTTTTATTAGTCGGAACTGTATAACACACATTTAATAGGGAGATCCCTCTGTAATTGCAACATTGCAGTTTATTTCCCTTCTTATATATGGGACATATAATTGCAGTTCGCCAGATCTCCGCTATTTTTTCTGATGTCCGAATTACTCCTATTAATGCGTGAATTTCTTCCCACAATTTTTTGTCAGCAAACTTGCTAAGTTCTGCAGTGCAACAGTTCGAATCGTTGGACTGTAGGAGCGTATGTAACCGTCTCCATCGTACAGAGTTTTCTTAAAAAATGATAGACGCTCAGTCTGTCAGGAAATTACGCGTCTTGTATGAAACCCGAAAATTCATCGCCGTCTTTCAAAATGTCCTGCCACCGGTTCGTATCATGATCAGTTCAGGCCTGTTCACACCCTCGCGCCCAAAATGCACGCACGGTTTCCGTGTAAGGATAGGAGTTTCTGGACCAACTGATCGCCTGTCAGCATCAAAGAAGGGCGCTGTTTCACGGAGTGAGTTGTGTAATAGTAACGTTTGTGTGTCTGTGAAATGCGTCATTCTGTCGTGTCGTTTTCCGCGCTGGTTCATAAACATTTCGACTTTTTTGGGGCTCGGTTGTCACGATTACCACGAATGATATACCGTGTAATAAGGCCAGAGGTTCGGAACTTACCGTCGTGGTCTGTGGATTTTACTGGCCGTCGTGTTATCCGGGGCTTGCTTCAGCGTTCCGTAAAATCATCGTGGACAATGGAACCATGGAAGCTTCGTGGTTAGATCCTTAATCTGTGTGACGTAACAAGCTTTGTGAAGACTAGTTTGAAATGTCTGAATGTTTCTTTGGCTCTCTTCTTTGCAACTCTGTTGTATTTCGTGATAACCTATGAGATTTGGAATAAACCAACTGCACAAAGTGGAATGCTGACCAATGTGGGCGGGAGATTGTGTTCGAGACCCTTCTACCCACCAGACTGCTCACACCGATGCATGTAAACATACCATATTGCGTATACAGCCTGTTTCCTGAGGATGAACCCACGAGGCTCGAAACGTGTGGGAGACTTCAGAAATTAAATATTGAATATTAATTTAGAAAATTGTGCATTTCGTTGGTTTGTGTTGTGTAATTATATCACAATGCACGGTGCAAAAAACATAATATTTAAAAAGCATATGGTTTCGGTTTTTTATTTCAAGTCTAATAAGATCAGTTAAGATTTAATTATGCTGCTGTTCCACTACTTTTCCACGTAATTCCCGGACCAATAAGGTATTTACCATAAGGTGCAACCTACTTTTCCATTTCCCTTTGATATAAGTCGTTTTCCATTGTTATCAGCCACAGATCTTTCCAGCTAGCAAATATCTTTAAATATATTGCCACCAAGATCTTACCTCAACGTTGAAAATGGATGACAACCGCATGGCGACGAATTCGCCAGATATAGTAGGAATCAATGGAAGTGCTTTAGAAATATACGCCATGTAAACTTATTGTCTGACGAACCGCCGCAAGTTTCGTTAATCGTAAGATGTTTCAAATAATGATTGTGTAACACTGTCGACGCTTGTGTTGAGGTCATATACAGTACTAGTGCTTGTGTTGAGGTCATATACAGTACTAGTGCTTGTGTTGAGGTCATATACAGTACTAGTGCTTGTGTTGAGGTCATATACA